>MDTF01007247.1_pt1 | contig 13513 bp, 14 predicted proteins | sample 811191 | NCBI WGS metagenome assembly MDTF01 (sample SAMN05326649, study PRJNA326480) | marine metagenome | isolation source: seawater | place: Southern Ocean | collected 2011
ACAGCACTTAAGAAGGCCAAATATGTTGGAAGACATTGAAGTAAGGCAAGATATAAGACTTAAAGAAGGGGATGTAATAGTGATTTTAGGATTACCAAAAGACTTAATTGAATTTGAAAAATTTACAAGTACTGGCGAATAGATAATTGACTAAAAAAATTGCAATTATTGGTGGAGGTATCATAGGCTGCTTAACAGCAATTAAATTAAAGGAAAGTGGCTTTGAGGTTTTAGTTGTAGATAAACATGAAATTGGAAAAGAATCATCATGGGCTGGAGCGGGTATATTATTTCCATTAATGCCGTGGAATTATGAACCAAAGGTTTATGATCTATGTATGCTAGCCTCAAGTTTTTATGAAAATTTTTCGAAAAAATTATATGACATAACAGGAATAGACCCAGAATATAAAAAAACAGGTATGACACTGATTCCCCCATATGAGAAAGATGAAGTTATTAAATGGGCTAATTCGCAGAATCTTCCATATGAAGAAACATTTTTTAGAAATTCTGAATCTATATACCTTCCATCAGTAGCACAAATAAGATCGCCCAGGCTCATGAAATCAATTAAATTATTTATGAAGAAAATAGGTATAAATATAATTGAAAATATGGAGTTAGCAGAAATTGATTATAAAGAAGGTGTGGTGAAAAAATGGCCAACAAAAAAAAATAGCTTTATTGAAGCTGATTATTTTGTAATTACATCAGGAGCTTGGACATCAAACTTAAAAGAAAATTATAAAAGTAAAATATACCCTGTAAGGGGACAAATGATTCAGTACAAAACTTCAAATTTAAAAATCAGAAAAATTTTGTATTCAAACGATTTTTATATTTTACAAAGAAAAGACGGAGTAATAATTGCTGGTAGCACAATTGAAGAAGTAGGTTTTGATCAAACAGTAAATATTGATAAAAAAGAAGCATTAATGAGGAAGGCTGAGGAATTAATCCCAGACCTTGTCAATGTGCAAGTTGAAAACCATTGGGCAGGTTTTAGACCCGGCACAAAAGAAAATATCCCATTTATACAAAAGGATGATGATTATGAAAATGTGTTTGTAAATTCTGGACATTTTAGGTACGGTTTAACAATGGCACCTCAGTCTGCAGAAAATCTAAATGAAATTTTAATAAAATCAATATGATGAGAGATAAAAAACAAGTGATCTGGAGGCTTCTTGATGGTAAGCCAGGACATGAAAAACAATCATTGTCGCTTATCAAAGCTCTAAATTGTGAGTTCGGTGTTAAAACTGTGAATATAGATAGTAGAAATTTTTTATTTTCAATACTATTTTCAATAAATAAAATAAAGAAGCTTCCAAGACCAAATTTTATTATTGGTGTGGGGCATAAAACTCATACTTCATTACTATATTTAAAATTTATCTTCGGAGGAAAATCAATATTAATAATGAAACCAAGCTTGCCTTGTAAATGGTTTGATTTGTGCATAATTCCAGAGCATGACAATTTTGAAGGAACTAGCCTTATATACAAAACAAAAGGGGCTCTAGCAAATACCTCAAACTTAATGAAAAAAAATGAAAAAAAAGGAATAATATTAGTTGGTGGAATTTCAAAACATTACGAATGGGATGGAAAGAATATCACTAGACAGATTGAGCAGTTATTGATTAAAAATCCATCAATACAATTTATATTAAGCACTTCAAGGAGAACACCGAAAGATTTTATTATAAAAATAAATAAGCTTTCATTTTCTAATTTAAAAATTCACTCAATTCAAAAACAAAATAAAGACTGGTTAAAAAATAAAATGAACAAAACAAAATACGCATGGATTACTGAAGATTCGATATCCATGATTTATGAGTCTTTAACAGCAGGTCAGAACGTGGGATTAATTATTTTAAAGAGTAAATGTACAAGTCGCATTACCAATGAGATAGATAGACTAAAAAAAGAAAGAATTGTGTTTGCAAATGTTAATAGAAGCTATAAAAATAGAAATGAATCCAATTTTGTAATTGATGAGGCAACTAGGTGTGCGAAGCTGATTAAAAAACAATTTATAGAAAAAATTTAAAATTTAAAAGTAAAAATGAAAAAAAATATCATAACTTTAGAACGAAAACTTTTCTCAGCTTTTGGGCATGAGAGGACTCAAATAGAAACAATAAATGAATATTTTAATAATAATAGTTCTTATGTAATAACATTCAAAAATTTCTTAGATTTTCCCAAAAAATGGTAAAAATGATTAAAAATTACAAAATGGATTCGAAGAATGCTGAGGATGGAAAAAAGTATCTAATAAATAAGATACATAATTCACTCAAATTTATTTCAAAAAAAAATATTGATTTTAAATAATAATGAATAAAATTAAATCAAAAAAATTGACAATTGTTCAGGTGCTCCCAGCTCTTAACTCGGGTGGTGTAGAGAGAGGTACATTAGAGATCTCAAAATATTTAGTTTCTAAAAAACATCGCTCAATTGTGATATCGCAAGGTGGCAGAATGAAGGATAAGTTAGTTCTAGAAGGAGGAGAGCATATTGAACTCCCAATAGGTAAAAAATCATTACTAACTTTAAGATTAATTCCAAAAATAATTAAAATTTTACGTAAAAATAAAGTTGATATACTTCATGTAAGATCTAGATTCCCAGCATGGATATGTTTAATTGCAATTAAGTTTATGCAAAACAAAAAAAAACCTTCAATAGTAACAACCTTCCATGGCCCATATTCTATAAATCGCTATAGCTCGATAATGGCAAAGGGTGATGTAGTAATAGCAGTATCAAAGATGATAAAAACCTATATTTTAAAAAACTACAAAATCAACCCAAAAAAAATATTCCTAAATTATCGAGGAGTTGATGCAAAAGAATTTCCATACTTGTTTAAACCCAAAGATTCATGGATTAATGAATGGAATAAAGATAATCCAGAGACAAAAAACAAGATTTTATTAACATTACCCGGGCGAGTAACTAGGTGGAAAGGACAAATACATTTTCTTAATATAATTGCATCATTAAATAAAGATAATCCAAATATTCATGGGTTAATAGTAGGGGATGTTGCAGCTAATAAGCTAGGTTTTCTTGAAGAGCTAAAAAATAAAGCTATTAAATTAGGCATTAAAAATAAAGTGTCATTTATAGGCCATCGGAATGACTTAAGGGAAATTATGTCAATTTCAAAAATTATATTTTCATTATCAAGTGAGCCCGAAGCTTTTGGAAGAACGACTATCGAATCTTTAAAAATTGGTATTCCAGTTATTGGCTATGGTCACGGTGGTGTTGGTGAGCAATTAAAAGAGGTATTTCCACAAGGTCTTATTGAAAAAGACGATATTTCTTCAGCCGTTGTTTTATGCAAAAAGTGGATAAAAAAAGCACCAAAAGTTACCAAAACTGACTCATTTAGCTTAGAAAAAATGCAACGTAACACATTAAATATATATATGACTGCTCTAAAGAATAGATGAAAAAAAAAATATGAAACTGATCTATGGATAGTCGGAATTGTTAAGCAACCGATATTAGAATTTATAAAAAAACCAGATAAGCAAAAAATTATTTGGCTCTATCCAGAAAATTCATATCAATTTATTGCCGATCCATTCGGTATCTGGAAAAACAATAAACTTTATTTATTTGTTGAATTTCTAGATTATAGGTATAAAAAAGGAAGGATAGATTGTATCGTTTTCGATAAAAATTTAAAGAAAATATCAAGTCAGAATGTAATTAAAAATAAGTCGCATTTGTCATACCCATTTATTATTAAAGATGAAGATAAAATTTATATGATTCCTGAATCAAGTAAATCTGGAAAAACATTTATATATGAGTCAGTAGATTTTCCAATAAAATGGAAAAAAATAAAAGAGGTAATTCCCAATACGGCAATGATTGATACAAGTGTTATTAAATATGAAAACAAATGGTGGATTTTTTATTCCTTACCAGGAAAAAATGGGAGAGCATTGAGAGAACTATATGTTGCTTATTCTGATAGTTTGCTTGGAAATTGGAAATTGCATTATAACAATCCAGTAAGCAATGATATTGAATTAAGTCGACCAGGCGGAAGACCTTTCATATTAGATAACCTAATACATTTACCGGTTCAGGATTCAAAGAAGACTTATGGCGGCCAAGTTAATATTATAAAGTTATCGAAACTTACACCAAAATCTTTCAAAGCAGTAAAAATTAAAACAATTAAACCAAACTTGCATAGTATATTTTCAGATGGGTTGCATACTGTAACAGGATGTGAAGATGTAACTTTAATAGATTGTAAAAAACAAGATTTCTCAAGTTCAAGAAGGTGGATTGACTGGCAGAGAAGGATAGGTAGATTTATTCCGTTGATTCGAAACATAAAGTTATGAAAATTCTTCAAGTCATGGGGGGATATCTAGATGGTGGGGCAGAGATATTTTATATTGATGCGCTTTCGGCATTAAGCAATTCAAATATTGAGCAATACGCAATAATAAATAAAAGAAACAAAAAAGGAATTGCGAAATTAAAAGCCCTTAACATTCCATTTAAGACAGTGTCATTTAATAAATTATTTAAGTGGCCGTCAAAGTCTACTATATCAAAAGTTATTAAAGAATTTAAGCCAGACATAGCACATTACTGGATGGGGAGAGCTTGCAGCTTCTCAATACGAGGCGAGCATATTAATATTGGTTGGCATAGCGGATACAGAGGAGTTGAAAGATTTAGAGATTGCGACTACCACATAGCACTTACTAATGAATTAAAAAAACATATAGCTCTGCAAGGTATAGATTCTGATAAAATTTATGAGCTACCAATTTATACAAATGAAAATAAATCTAAAAAAATAAACCGAAAAGATTTTGATACCCCAGGTGACAAGCAATTGATATTATCATTATCACGACTGCATCCAGTAAAAGGGATAGATATTTTACTAGAGGCAATGGTTAAAGTTCCTGATGTATTTTTATGGATAGCAGGATCAGGACCTATAAAAAAAGATTTAATAAATCAAACTGAAAAGTTAGGCTTAGGTGGACGAGTAAAGTTCCTTGGATGGAGAGACGATAAAGAGGCTTTAATGGCGACTTCAGATATTTGTGTTTTTCCATCAAGAAATGATGCCTTTGGAGCAGTTATTATTGAAGCATGGGCAGCAAAGAAACCAAATATTGCATGTAAGTCACCTGGTCCTAAAGCCATTATTTCAGATAATTACGATGGATTATTAGTTGAGATTGACGATGTAAATCAATTAGCAGATGCAATTAAAAAAGTTATCAGTAATAATAAGCTAAGACAATCATTAGGAAATAATGGCTATAGAAAATTTATGAAAAAATATAGTGAGCAAGCATTTTCGAAGAACATCATAAAAATATATAGCTCAGTGATTAAATTAAAAAATAAATAAAATATGCAACAAAAAAAACAAAATATCTTACTTATAAAGCACGGAGCCTTTGGAGACTTAATCCAATCTGATGGAATATTCAAAAGTATTAAAATAAGACATCCAAAAGATAATTTAATTTTACTGACATCTTCATCATTTAAAAATTTAATGAAAGGCAGCCCTTACTTTGATGATGTTATTATCGATAATCGTTTTCCATTATGGAATTTAAAGAGTTATTACTATTTAATTAAGCAACTTAATTCTTATAACTTTTCTCATGTTTATGACTTACAAAATTCACAAAGAACATTAAGGTATAAAACTTTGCTATTAAAGAATGCACTATGGGTAACAACTAATAGAAAAGACCATCCTCAGTCTGGACTTCAGGGTTTAATTGATATGCTAAAAGATAACGGCATGTTGGCCCAGGAAATTTATGACCCAGATATTACTTGGATGGTGAATGATGTTTCTTCTTTACTAAAAAGAAAAAATATATCAAAAAAATATGTAGTTTTAATTCCTGGCTCATCTAGAAAGCACCCAGAAAAAAGATGGCCATTTTACAAGCAGCTTGCAAAAGACTTTATGGATCGAGGATTTGATGTTGTAAATATTTTAGGACCAGATGAGTTAGGCTTAAATAAATCTTTATTAGGCCATAAATTAGAATTGTTGGAATGGGGCGATCTTGCAGGAGTTATTAATAAATCTTTATTTGTAATAGGAAATGATTCTGGTCCAAGTCATATTGCATCATGTTTGAAAAAGTCAGGCTTAGCTCTCTTTGGACCAACTACATCTGGAGCAAAATCTGAATTATCAAGACCACCATTTAGAATTATTGAAACAGAAAATCTCGAAAAATTTTCTAAAGTTGACTTAATTATATCTATTAAAGAGTTTTATAGTTTTTTGAAGTAACTAATACCCAGCCAATAAGCATCCAAATTGTAGCACCAACCCAATTATTAAATAAACTTATACCTGCAATTAGTGGGAAAAAGCAAATAAAAATTAAGTTAAAAGACATTGTTAAAAGTAGCCATTCTTTTTTTTGATATAAGGATTTTAAACTTGAAAACGCAATTGAGACTACCATTGTAAAATACAACATGAATCCAATAATTCCTGTTTCTGATAATAATTCAAGAGAAATATTGTGAGGGTGAAAACATACCCCTCCTCCCGAACCTAAGTAACCCAAATTAATGCAAACTTCACGATATTGATGAAAACCTACACCAAATATTGGGCTTTCCATCCATACAGCATAAGCACTTTTAAAAACTAACATGTAGTCAGAAGAGCTAAAATTTGAAAGTTTATACAATAGGTTAGTAATCATTCGATCATTTAAATTAGGAAATGCTTGTTGAGCTAAAGCAAGAATACTAATAATTAACAACAAACTGAAAAGAACATAATTCCGAATTTTGTTGTATTGAAGGAATAAACCTAAACTCACTATACTTGCCCCACTGATAAAAATAATTAAAGCCATTCTTTCACCTGTTATATAAATAGACAATATTCCAAGTAATAATATTAGAAAGATAAAAGATAAATTCTTAATTGGCGTTTGAATATAGTTGATAAAGTAACCAAGATACAATAGAAGGAATAAATATCTAGCTATAAAAATTCCAGGGACTGGATTATCTCTAAACGGACCAGTTAGTCGAGTGACATTGTGTGAGTAACGAGGGTTACCCAGCAAATCGAACTCAAAAATATATTGCCACCAAATATCGATAACAATAAAACTCAAAGTGAATAACATTGCCATTAAAAATTTCTTACGTGACTTATGGTCATGAAGAAGCCACATAGATAAGGCCATTGCAAATAAAGGCCATCTTATAAAAGCAAGAGAATATAAAAAACTTTCTGAAGCATTTATACTTAAAGGAGTATTAATTAATAATAAATATAGCCAAAATATTAAACTAAAAATAAACCATTTTTGTTTTAGCCAGCCCCAATCATTTAAATTATATGAGCGGTATAAAAAGATGAGGCCTATTATTAGTACAGTTATATCTGCAATACCACGGAAAAAAATTAGTAGTAGAGGTAGACATATAAGAAGTAAGTTTTCAAATTTAAAAGAGGCAGTATTCATCTTAAATTAATACCTATTAACACCTCAGGCAATTAGTAATTAAAAAAAATATTATATATGACTATCCATTTTTATATCAGAATTTCTAAGAGTATGAGAGAATAATTAGTCATGAACTTAAAATTAAATTCAATACATACTTTTGTAATAAGCCTTCCTTATGAAGAATTAAGGCGAAAATCCATGGTAAATAAACTAACTAAAGTCCTTGGAACATTTGAATTCTTTGATGCAATAGATGGGAAAAAAATAAATTTATTAAAACACAAAGATTATCAAGGATTAAAGAGACGACTTTGTTATGGAAAAGATTTGACACGAGGTGAGCTAGGTTGTTATTTTTCTCATAGAGCAGTGTTAGAAAAAATAGTTAAGAATAGAATACCTATTTCATTAGTATTGGAAGACGATGTAGTTTTATCTAAAGATTTTAGACTGGTTTTAGATAATTTAATCAATTCCCCATATCCATGGGAGGCTGTTAGATTTCTGGGTAAACCAAAAATTGCAACATTAATGCAAACTAAAGTATTGAAATTATATAAAGATTATTATTTAACAAGGTTAGCAACATCTCCTGGAGGAGCTTATGCATATTTAATTTCTAATGCAGGAGCAAAAAAACTACTTAAATCTATGAGAAAAGTTTCGTGTCCAAATGACACAATAATGGGACTTCCTTGGAAGTCAGGACTTGACGTGTTAACGGTGCAACCGGGAATTGCAACATGGGATAAAAATTTTGAATCTGCCATCGGTAACGAAAGATATGATAAAAACAAGCTAATTGGATGGGAGAGATTGGTTTACCCTGTTACTCGTCTATTATTCAAACTTCAGGAAGGAGTGTTAAAAAAAGCATTCTATTTTATAAGGGCTTTAAAAGACAGAAGATTAAGACATGAATAAATTTATACTGAAAGTTTTAATGTTTGCCGCTGCCTTAATCCCTTTATTTTGGGTTCAAGTAATAGGAGTCTTAATTGGGCGCATTTTTAATTTACTTAATACAAGAAGTAGGAAATTATTGGTTGATAATCTTACAAATTCAAATATATATAGGGATAAGAATGATTTAAAAAAGGCAATAAATAAAAATATTGGAGAAACAGGTAAAACTATGCTGGAAGCCTTTTCGATATGGTCGAGTAAGGAAAGTAGAGTTTTAAGCTGGGTAAAAGAAGTAAAAGGTATGGATGAAGTTAAGAAAGTGCAGAATAATAAAAAAGGCATAATATTTTTAACTCCTCATTTGGGGTGCTATGAGATCACTTCAATTTATTATGGCTCAAAAAATCCTCTTACTATTTTGTATAGACCCCCAAGACAAAAATGGCTTGTAAATTTGGTTAAGCAAGGTAGAAAAAAAGGTTTACACACTCTTGCTCCAACAGATAAATCTGGGATAAGAAAAATATTGAAAGCATTACATAATAATGAAGCAGTTGGGATACTCCCAGATCAGGCGGCAAACAAAGGGGATGGGGAATGGGTTAATTTTTTTGGACGTCCAGCATACACGATGGTTTTAGTTAGTAAGCTTGTTAAGAAAACTGGAGCCAATGTAGTAATGACAACTGGTGAAAGATTAGAGAATGGTAAAGGATTTAAAGTTCATTTTAGAGTCTTAGACCCTAATACAGTTTCAACACCGAGGAAATTAAATAAACTGCTAGAAGATGAAATTAGAAAAGCGCCTACACAATATTTGTGGAATTACGATAAGCATAAAGGTTGCGATTCAAAAATAAAAAAATCTATTGAAGTTGATGATGAAAAAAATAACAAAAGATAAAAATGTTAAAAAAATTCTCTTTATCACATTATCTAATATCGGGGATGTAATATTAACAACACCGACAATTGAATCACTTCATTTTAAATTTCCTAATGCAACTTTTGATATTGTTGGAGACAGGCGTTCAAAAATCTTATTTAAATACTGCCCCTATATAGATAACTTTTTTGAAAAAGATAAGGGTTTAGGATGGCGAGGTGTTGTATTGTTGATTAAAAAGTTAAGGAAAATAAAATATGATCTGGCGGTTGATTTAAGGTCAGATGGAATTTTATATTTTGTAAAAGCTAAGAAAAAATTATTTAAGACTTCAAATAAATCCAGTTTAACGATTCATAGTGCCGAAAAACATTTTTTGTCTCTTAAAAGTATCATTGAAGACAATTTGCCATTAACTACTATTTGGCTTTCAGATAACGAAAAAGAACTTGCAAGGAAAATTTTTAGTAAATATAAAAATAATCGCTTACTAACAATTGGGATAGGCGCAAATTTTAAGGGAAAAATTTGGGATGTTTCTAATTATATAGAGTTAGCAAGTATCTTAAATGAATTCTTTGATGTAATTATTTTAGTTGGTGATAAAAATGATGCTATTTTATCTAAAGAGTTTACTTTAGGGTATAAGGGAAAAATTATTGATTGTTGCGGGCATCACAACCTTTTGGAAACAGCTGCAATTATTAAAAAATCAGATTTTTTTGTTGGGAATGATTCTGGATTAGGCCACATTGCAAGTGCTGTAAAAACAAAATCATTTACAATTTTTGGTGTAGGTGAGCCTCATAGATACAGTCCTTGGGGCGATGATGCATTATGGGTGCAACATAAAAGTTATGAAATCAATAAAATTAATCCAAAAACTGTTGCAAATAAGATTATTAAGCAATTAAAATAATTCTTATTTCCTTTAGTCTTTTGCTACCCATGCCCCTGATTTCCCACCATGTTTTTCTATTAACTTAATTTCTGAGATTACCATATTTTTATCAGAAGCTTTACACATGTCATATATAGTGAGAAGTGCTACTGAAGCAGCAGTTAAGGCCTCCATCTCTACCCCTGTATTTCCAGAGCAACCAACAGTTGATTGGCAGTAAATTTTTTTCCCGTGAGTATCAATCTTAAATTTAATATCAATTCTATTTAAATTAATATTGTGGCAAAGGGGAATTAAGTACGATGTTTTTTTTGCTGCTTGGATTGCTGCAATTTTGGCGACAGTTAAAACATCTCCTTTTTTTAGATTCCCAATTTCAACTAAATTAATAGTTTCTTTATTTAATTCAATAAAGCCAGTTGCAATTGCAACTCTATGAGTATCTTTTTTTTTAGATATATCTACCATTTTGGCATCACCATTCTTATCTATATGTGAGAGCATAGGTCTATAATACATATTTTAATTATTAAACATTATAATAACTTTAAATAAATTTATGAAAAAGCTTTTATTTTTTATTTTTTTGATTTCCAATCTATGCTTTGCTAACGAATTGCCCGATTTGGGTGATTATAGTGAAACAATAATTGGGGCTCACGAAGAAAGAGTTATTGGCAGCCAAATTCTTCAACAGGTCCATCAAAGTAACTCTGTTATTAATGACGTTGAAATTGAAGATTACTTATACAGTTTAACAAATAATTTAGTAAAATCTAGTAATTATTCCGGAAGCGGGCTAACATTTTTCATAGTTAATGATCGATCTATTAATGCGTTTGCAATGTTGGGTGGTGTTATTGGAGTCCATACGGGACTTATTTTATCATCCAATTCTGAATCAGAACTTGCTAGCGTGTTAAGTCACGAGATCGCACATGTTAGTCAACGACACTTGGCCAGATTAATAGGCAAACTTCAAAAAGATTCTTTTAAATCATATCTTGGAATAGGATTGGCATTATTATTGGCTAGATCAAATCCGGATTTGGCAAGGGGAGCATTAACAGCATCACAAGCATTAGGGGTTCAAACTGTATTAGATTTTACTCGGGAAAACGAAAAAGAAGCGGATCGTGTTGGATTAGGTATTCTGTATAAAGCAGGTTTTGATGTTAGAGGCTCGATAGATTTTTTTAAAACTTTACAAAAAGGTAACCGTTATTCATCAGGGGCATCACCTTCTTTTCTTAGAACACATCCAATTACCTCTGAACGTATTAGTGATATTGAGAATCGCTTAACAGAATATCCATACAAACAACGCTTAGATAACCCAAGCTTTCATTTCGTAAAAGGAAAAATTAAAGTATTTCTTCAAGAAAAAAAATCAATAATAAATCAATTAGAAAGTAATTTAAAAAATAAAACCTATGCAAATGAATTAGGAGAGAGATATGCCCTGTCATATGCTTATTTAATAAACAATGATTTTAAAAGTGCCACAAGGGAATTGGAATGGATTAAGAGTAAGAATATTCGTAATCCAATGATTGATCAATTAAATATTGAAATTTTACTTAAAAAAGGCGAGAGTAATGCTGCGTATTTGGCACTAAAAAAAGGACTTATTAAGTATCCAAATTACAGAGCATTTGTTTATGAGTTAGGGAATTATTTTATCGAAATAAAATCTATAAATGAAGCTGTCAAATTTTTACAAGGTTATATAAAAATTTTTCATAGCGATCCAGAGATATATAGGTTACTAGCAAAAGCATACTCGTTAAGCGGGAGACAGATTTTACAATATGAGAGTCTTGCAGAATCATTTTATTATAGTTATAACTTACAGGAAGCAATAGTGCAAATGGATATGGCGGCAAGAGCGCGAGATGGTAATTTTTATGAAAAATCTAGAGTTGAGGCACGCTTAAAACAGCTTCAACGGGAAAAAGAAATTTATGAAATAAGTAAAGAAAACTTATGATAATAATTATTTATTAATCATATATATATAATTAATTATACAAATTAAAGAATTTCCTTAGAATTACGTCTTTAAATCAAAATGTAAAAGAGGAAATTTATAATGAGTTCACTAATAAATAGTAGCGTTAAACCTTTTAATAATAAAGCCTATCATGCAAAAGATCAGTACGGTGAATTTATAGATATTACGGAAGAAAGTTTAAATGGACATTGGTCCGTTTTTGTCTTCTACCCAGCAGATTTTACTTTTGTTTGCCCTACCGAATTAAGCGATCTTGCAGATCATTATGAAGTGTTAAAAACATTAAACGTTGAGGTATATGCTATCTCTACTGATACTCATTTCAGTCATAAGGCTTGGCATGATTCTTCTGAATCGATAAAGAAAATAAAATTCCCAATGCTTGCAGATCCTACAGGAGCTTTGGCTAGAAATTTTGACGTTATGATCGAAGAAGAAGGATTAGCATTAAGAGGTACTTTTATTATTAATCCTGAAGGTAAAATTAAAACAATTGAAGTTAACGATTTAGGCATAGGACGTTCTGCAGCAGACTTAGTTAGAAAGGTTCAAGCGGCACAACATATTGAAGCTAATCCAAACGAGGTTTGTCCTGCATCTTGGAAACCAGGAGCCGAAACACTGACACCATCATTAGATTTAGTAGGAAAAATTTAATTTATTTAAATAAATTCTTTTGATCCATTTCTTTAAGAAGTGGAATAGTAATAGGCCGTTTAGTCTTGAGTGACCAACGGTCTAATGCGTCTAGGGTTGCAGTAAGTGAATGAAGGTCTCTTTTATAGTAACGAAGTAAGTATTCAATAATTTCAATTTTAAGATTAAGCCCTCTATCTTTAGAATATCTCTTTAAAGCCTGTTTTTTTTCAACATCGGATAGCAATCTAAGCTTGTAGACTAAACCCCAGCTTAAACGACTAGCTAAATCATCTCTTAACATCATTTTATTAGGGTTATTATTTCCTGTAACTAATAATTTTTTATGTGCGGATTTATGGTCATTATAAAGATTAAAAATCTCGATTTGCTTACTTTGGCTAGCTTGCTCAATATCCTCTATTATTGTAATATTCTTATTTTGAATTGCTTCAGCCAAGTGAGATTTTCCACAACCTTTATCTCCCCAGATATAAATAAAAAATATATCATTCTCAGGCAAAATAAAATTCTTTAGTGCATCAAAACATTCTTTATTATTCCCAACAATAAAGTTCTCAAATGTCTTATATGTAGGTATTTCAATATTAAGTAAGAGTTGTTCCATAGGATTATGAGTATATGAG
>MDTF01014616.1_pt1 | contig 13512 bp, 12 predicted proteins | sample 811191 | NCBI WGS metagenome assembly MDTF01 (sample SAMN05326649, study PRJNA326480) | marine metagenome | isolation source: seawater | place: Southern Ocean | collected 2011
TTATTTAAAAAACTTTGAAGAAAAAAATGATGCAGAAGATTTTGATAAAGCAGCAGAAGATCTTCGTTTGGCAACTCGCCACTTAGGTATGATAGTTGGAAAAGTTGATATTGAGGAGATATTAGGTAGTATTTTCAATGATTTTTGTATTGGTAAATAATCTCAGTTTTAATGGGTTTTTTGGCCATTTTTTTATCATTATTGTTGGTAAATAAAGCTTATTAAACAATTTTTATAAAAAATGCACTTCAAATAAAATAAAAATATCTATTAAAAAAATACTGTCTACTTGTAAATATTCTTATCGGTTATAAATTTAAGTTATGAAAAATGATTTATCATTTGAGGTAGTTGTTATTGGTGGAGGTCATGCAGGTTGTGAAGCTGCAGCAGCCTCTGCTCGTCTTGGAGTTAGCACTGCTTTATTCACACACAAAATTGAAACAATAGGTGAGATGTCTTGTAACCCTGCAATAGGAGGACTTGGTAAAGGTCATCTCGTTAGAGAAATAGATGCTCTAGACGGTGTGATGGGAGAGGTTGCGGATAAGTCAGGCATACAATTTAGACTATTAAATAGAAGTAGAGGTCCTGCCGTTCAAGGTCCTAGAACACAATCAGATAGATCATTGTATCGTAAATATATGCAAGAAAAACTTCTAAACTACTGTAATTTAAGCATTTTTGCTGATCCAGTAATAAGATTTATTTTTGATAAAAACACTATAAGAGGTTTTGAAACAAAGTCAGGCAAAAAAATATTATGTGGTAAGTTAATCTTAACAACAGGCACTTTTTTAAATGGTCTAATTCATATTGGGGATGAAAAAATTCCGGCTGGAAGGTTCGAAGAGAAGCCCTCAACGGGTTTAAGTGAACAGCTTGAAAAATATAACTTCAAGGTAGGAAGACTTAAGACGGGAACACCACCAAGGTTAGATGCAAGAACAATTAAGTATGATAACTTAGAAGAACAGTTTGCAGATGACGATCCTTATTTTTTTTCTTTTCTTACTAAGAAAATTTCGAACAAACAAGTTTCATGTCGTATGACCTATACGAATGAAAAGGTACATAAAATAATTAAAAAAAACTTGAAGAGAAGCGCCATGTATTCTGGAAGTATCAAAGGAGTTGGACCAAGATATTGTCCCTCAATAGAGGATAAGATAGTAAAGTTTGCTGATAAGGACCGACATCAAATATATTTAGAGCCTGAGGGGTTAAATGACTACACCATATACCCTAATGGTATATCAACATCACTACCTCAAGAGGTTCAACAAGAAATATGTAACAATATCATTGGTTTAGAAAACGTTAAGATAATTAGACCTGGATATGCTATAGAATATGATTATATAGATCCTAGAGAGTTATTTTTAACCCTTGAATCTAAAAAAATACAAAATTTATACCTTGCCGGACAGGTAAATGGGACTACTGGTTATGAAGAAGCTGCAGCACAAGGATTAATAGCAGGAGTAAATGCTGCATTATCCTTCAGGAAAGAGGAGCCTTTTATTTTAGATAGATCTGATGCCTACATTGGAGTTATGATTGACGATTTAGTGACGAAGGGTGTTGCGGAACCTTATAGAATGTTTACTTCAAGAGCTGAATACAGATTAAGCCTAAGAGCTGATAATGCTGATCAAAGATTAACAAATAAAGGCATTGATATTGGACTAATTTCAAAACAAAGAGAGGTTATATTTAAAGATAAAGAATCTAAACTAGAGATAATAACAAAAAAAATGTCTAAATCATCAATTTCTCCAACAAAAATTCAGGAATTTAACATTAAAATCGCAAAAGATGGTATAATAAGAAAATCAATTGAAATATTAACCCAAAAAGGAGTTGATATGAAGAAAATTAGAGAAATTTGGCCCGATATACCTTTTTTTGATAAAAAAATAGATGAACAAATAGAAATAAACGCTCATTACAGAGGATATCTTAAAAAACAGAAAGCTGATATATTGGCCTTTAAGAGAGATGAAAATTTAATCATTCCTGATGAAATTAATTATAATAATCTTTCAGGCCTTTCTAACGAAGTAAAGGATAAATTTAAACTAATAAAACCTAAAACAATGGGACAAGCACTAAGAATAGACGGTATAACGCCGGCTGCTGTTTATATTTTGTTGTCACACGTTAAAAGAAAGTCTATTAAGCTTATTGCTTAATGGAAGAAATTTTACAAAAATATCCACTACTAAAAGGTCTAAATGTTCCACGTGAAACATTTAAAGAGTTTGAAAGCTTTATTGTTATGCTTCAAAAAAGAAATGATGAAATAAACATTATCAGCAAATTAACAGCTCGAAGTGAAATAATTAGAGAGCGGCATATAGTTGATTCAGCACAAATTATTGATTTTATTGATTTAAATAGTAATATAGTAACAGATATAGGTTCAGGTGGAGGTCTGCCTGGAATAATAATATCAATTATGATCAAAAACTTAAAAAATTCTATAAAAGTCAATTTATATGAAAAAAGTCACCATAAGAGTTCTTTTCTTAGAAATGTGTCTAGAGACCTGAAGTTAAATACAGAAGTTATTCAGAAAAATATTTTCGAGACACAAAATCTAGAGTCAGGTACTATAATGGCAAGAGCATTTAAACCTTTGCCAATAGTTGTAGAATTAGTTTTTAGAAATTTTAGTAATTATAAAAATTTAATTATATTTATGGGTAAGAATGGAGAAAAGATTTTAGAAGATACTTTAAAAAGTTGGGACTTCGATTTTGAAAAAAAAAAAAGTATTACAAGCAAAGATTCATTTTTGTTAAATATTAAAAACATTAAAAAAAAATAAATTAGAATGCAAATTATATCTGTAATAAATCAAAAAGGTGGGGTTGGGAAAACAACAACAGTAATTAATCTTGCAGCTGGTTTAGCTCACCAAGGAAAAAAAATTTTAGTAATTGATCTTGATCCACAGGGAAATGCTACAACAGGACTTGGTCTATCTAATTTGGAAAATTCTAGTGACACAATTTATGGTGTATTAAATGGAACTAATTCAATTTCAGAGGTTATTAAAAAAACTAATTTTAAAAATTTAGATATTATCACATCAAATGTTGATTTGTCAGGATTAGAGGTCGAAACAGCCGATGACAATATGAGAGCCTTTATTTTAAAAGGTAAATTAACCCCCTATTTAAATGATTCTAGCGATAGTTATGATTATATACTTATAGACTGTCCGCCATCGTTAAGTTTGTTAACAGTTATGGCATTAGTCTCTTCACACTCACTTGTAGTGCCACTACAGACTGAATTCTTTGCCCTAGAAGGGGTGACACAACTAATGAAGACAATAGAGAGGATAAAAGTAAGCTTGAACCCTGGATTAATGATCAGGGGAATTCTTTTAACAATGTATGATAAGAGAAATAAGCTCACAGCACAGGTTGAAAAAGAAGCTAGAGATTATTTTAAAGAAAAAGTTTATCTTACAATCATACCAAGAAATGTAAGACTATCTGAAGCACCCTCTCATGGTATGCCAGTTTTAATCTATGATAAATTATGTCTTGGAAGTAAATCATATTTTAGTTTTACCGATGAATTTATCAATCAGGAACAAAAAATAGGAAATGAAAAATAATGGATGCAACTAAAATAAAAAAAGGCTTAGGCAGAGGCCTTTCATCTTTAATAGGTGAAACAAAAAAAGAAATAAATAAAGACAAAGTTTCGATAAGCGACTTAGTAAGCAATAAATTTCAACCAAGGAAATTATTTGATGAAGATAGTTTACAGGATTTAACAAGCTCAATAAAAGAGAGGGGTATTATTCAACCTATTATTGTTAGAAAATCTAAAGATGATAATTCCAAATATGAAATAATCGCAGGAGAGAGAAGGTGGTTAGCAGCTCAAAAAGCTGGACTTCATCAAGTACCTGTTGTGATTACCGAAGTAGATGATTTAAAATCTTTAGAATTTGCTATTGTTGAAAACATTCAAAGAAGTGATTTAAATGCTATCGAAGAAGCCAGGGGTTATCAGCGCCTTATTGAAGAATTTTCTTATGATCAAGAAAAAGTAGCACAATTTATTGGAAAAAGTCGAAGTCATATAGCAAATTCTTTAAGGTTATTAAATTTACCAGATACAGTATTAAAATTAATTGAAACAAAAAAATTAACCCCAGGACATGCAAAAATTTTAGTTGGATTAGCTAATGTAGAGTTTGTTGCAAGCAAAATAATATCAAAGAACCTTTCTGTTAGACAAACTGAAAATTTTGTAAAAATTTTTAAAGTTAAAAAAAAATCACTAAGGATATCTAAGGATGCAAATTTAGAAACATTAGAATTATCAATTAGAGAAAAGGTTGGTCTTAATATCTTAATCAAAAACAAAAAAAACAATACTGGAACTTTGATCTTAGAATATAAAGATCTTAATCAACTCAATAAAATAATTGAAATTATAAAATCTAATTATTAATTTTTTCTTGAATTACCGATTATGAAATCTGACAATATAATTTTAGCAATACTTGAATTTTTTTTAATTAAAAATTCAATTTTATTGCTTTCATAAACAAGATTTCTTAACTTATCTTTTTTCCAAAACTTCATTTGTTGCGTTATTAATGGTTTGTCTTTCCAGAAAATAGGTGGTTTAAACGAAGAAACTGCTTGATCAATATTATTTTTCTCATCAACTAAATCATAAATTTTTATTAATCTTTTTAGTTTAACTAACAATGTTCTGATAATTATTATATTATCCTCATCTGAGTAATTATTTTCACTCAAAATAGTGATAGTTTTCCTGGTGTTTTTAGCAAGAGAATAGTCAACAAGCTCAGAAGCACTATAATTGTCTGCAAGATTGGTTAATTTAATTATCTCTTCAGAACCTATCTTTTTTTTACTTAGTGAATAGTTTTGAATTTTTTCTAACTCATTATTTAAATTTTTACGGTCACCTCTGCTTCTGTCTATTAAAATATTTATCAATTGTTGAGATATTGGAATTTTTTTATCTCGAAAAAAATGACTAATTATTGCATTTAAAGTTTGATGATTATCCTCATAGAAAGGTGAGCATACGATAGACTTTTCTTTCTCAAAAAATTTACGCAAAGTAGATTTTTTATCAAGATTTTTTGAATTAAATACAAATTGTATATCATGGATTTTTCTTTCTAATAACTCCTCTATTATAACTTTTATCTTATCTGTGGCTCTATTTACTATTACAAGTTTTTCATTATCAAAGAATGATTTTGTAAGAACGTTATTAAAAAAATCATTCTTATTATCTAATATTTCTTTTTCTTCATATCTGTGAATTTTATCTAGATAATTTTCTTCAAATAAATTCTTTATAGTTTCTTCCTTTAGACCCTCATTATCTCCATAGAAAAGAAAAAATCTATATTTTTTTTGGATGTTTAATTTACTTATTTCAAAATATTTTAATATCACAACTTAGGTGTTTAAGTAGATTATTATTTCTTCAGATATTTTATCAATAAGGTTATGTTCAATTGATTTTTGGTATTGAAATAGTTCAAATTTATTTGATAAATTATTATAATTAAAACTTGAACTAAAGGTTTTACTTTTAATAATTTTATTTTGTTTCTCTAGTATAATTTTAACCATTACTGTTGTTCTGTATATGCTAACATTTGCTTTTTTATCCTTAGCTACAGTTTCAATGTTTTTTTCACTATAAATTCTTAGAGTATTTTTATCTTTTTTTAAGCCATCTTCTTTTAAATTAGCTATTAAAACAATTTTCCTATTGATTCTTTTATCACCCTCTAGAACTATTTTTTTTGCTATAAATTTAACATCATTCTTCTGAACATAAATTGGTTGAAAGCCACAAGCTGTTAACGAAAAAAAGAATAATAAGATTATAGTTTTTTTTATCATTATTTTATTATTAAATTGATTAACTTATTTTTTATAAATATAGTTTTTATTATTTTTTTCTTTTCTAAAAATTTTTTTATATCGTCAATTTCATAAATTTTTGTCATTAGCTCTTTCTCTTCTAGATCTATTTTTGAAGTGATTAAACTTCTTTTTTTTCCATTAATTTGAATTACAATATTTACTTCATTTGTTTTAAGATATTTACTGTTAACAGAAGGCCATTCTAGACTAATATTTTTTGATATTTCACTCAAACATTCTGTAGCTAGATGAGGTGTTAGTGGCAACATGGTTTTTAAAATTTTTTCATAATTTTTAAGTAAATTTTCACAAATTTTATCACTCTCTAAAATTTTAAGAAGAAAATTATAAATTTCATGCAAATTTGCTACTATGACATTATAGCTGAATTTTTCTAAGTTTATATTGATTCTATTTATTATTTGATTAGTAAACTCTTCAATTTTTACATCAAAAAATTCTGATTCATCTTTCTTTCTTTGTAAATATTTAACTTTAATTTTTTCGTGTATAATCCAGAATTTTTGGATAAACTTATATGAAGCAATCATACCTTGATCTGACCATTGCACATCTTTCTCAGGTGGGCTATCGGATAAAATAAATAGTCTTACAGCGTCTGCTCCATAATTATTAATCATTTCCTCAGGATTAATTGTATTTTTTTTTGATTTTGACATAGATTCTGAGGCACCGACTAAAACTTTTTCAGATAGATTTTTTTTATTATAGAAATTTTTTCCATCCTCAGAAGTTACTTCATCTGGGTTAAGCCAATTATTTTTTTGGTCTTTGTATGTTTCGTGGCAAACCATACCTTGTGTAAATAAGCCCTTGAATGGTTCGTTTGATTTTATTTTATTACTCTCATAGTTAAGAGCTCTAGTAAAAAATCTTGAGTATAAAAGGTGTAAAATTGCATGCTCAACACCACCAATATATTGATCTACAGGCATCCAATAATTAATACTTTCTAAGTCAAAACCATCAGTATTATTTTCTGGTGAACAAAATCTTAAAAAATACCAAGAAGAATCTACAAAAGTATCGAGTGTATCTGTTTCCATTGTACACTCCTGTTTATTTATAATAATTTTTTTCCACTCATTTTCATGATCCAAAGGATTACCATTGGAATTTAGGTTTACATTTTCGGGTAATTTAATTGGTAATTTATCCAAGGGAACTTTTACAATTTCATTATCTTTATTATAAGCAATTGGTATTGGACAGCCCCAATATCTTTGTCTAGAGACTCCCCAATCTTTTAATCTGAAATTAATTTTTTTTTTACCTAATTTTTTTTTCTCTAATATTTTAATACTTTCTGGAATAGATTCTTCTGGAGCTTTTAAATTATCTAAAAATTCAGAATTAAAAATTGTTCCATTTTCAGTATAAGCTTCTTTTGTGACTTTGTAGTCATCACCCTGTTTTGGAGGTTTAACTACAGTTTTTACTTCAAGTTTGTATTTTAAGGCAAAGTCTAAATCTCTTTGGTCATGTGCGGGGCAGCCAAAAACTGCGCCAAATCCATAGTCCATTAAAACAAAATTAGCAAAATATACTGGAACTTTTATTTTTTCATTAAAAGGGTTGATGGCTAACAGATTAGTTTTAAAACCTATTTTTTCAGCTTGGGCTATAGATTCTTCAGTAGTGCCTGTTTGTGAACATTTTTTTTTAAAGGTAATAAATTTTTCGTCTTTTTCATAAAATTTTGATATGGGATGGTCTACAGAGGTGGCTAAAAATGAAAACCCAAACAAAGTATCGGGTCTTGTTGTAAAACATTTAATACTTTTTACTTCTTTGTTTCCTTCGATTTTAAAATCTACTTCACAACCAAATGATTTACCGATCCAGTTTTTTTGCATGGTTTTTACTTTGTTTGGCCACTCATTAAGATTTTCTAGACCACTTAGTAGGTCTTCAGAAAATTTTGAAATACTAAAAAACCATTGATTTAACTTCTTTCTTTCAACTAGCGCTCCAGATCTCCATCCTCTCCCATCTATTACCTGCTCATTAGCTAAGACTGTTTGGTCTACAGGGTCCCAATTTACATAGTTTTCTTTTCTATAAACCAAACCTTTATCATAAAGGTCTAAGAAAAATTTTTGTTGATGTTTATAATAGTCAGGTGAACTAGTTGATATTTCTCTATCCCAGTCTATTGATAAACCTAACCTTTTAAGCTGATTTTTCATTGTTAAAATATTTTTTTCGGTCCAAGTTTTTGGATCTAAATTATTTTGTCTCGCAGCATTTTCGGCAGGCATTCCAAAAGAGTCCCAGCCCATTGGATGTAAAACATTATATCCCTTCAAGGATTTGTAACGAGCAAGAACATCCCCAATTGTGTAGTTTCTAACATGACCCATGTGAATTTTTCCCGAAGGATATGGAAACATTTCTAGACAGTAAAATTTTTTTTTTGTGAGATCTATTTTAGATTTAAATACTTTATTTTTTTGCCACTGATCTTGCCATTTTTTTTCTACAGTCTTAAAATTATATCTCATGGCTTAATTTTAATTAAGGATAGCTTTTTCAAAAAAAATTGAATTTATTATTATTGATTTTTTGGCATATTGTATCCACCTGTTTCCTCAACTCTTTTTTTATTAATATTCTTTTTAATTAGTGCAGCTTTTTTAAGTATAGCCAATTTAATTTCCTGATTTATACTTGATTCTATTTTTGAAATTTTGCAATTTTGATTATTTATACAATTTTTTTTATAAACTTTAACACTCAAACCATCGGCCCTTATTTCATTTGATAAAAACTGAACAGAAATTTTGATAGCCTCATTTTGACTTCCTTCTTCAGAATACCAATCAGTAATTACAATTCCTCCTCCGTAATCAGCATTTATTAAAGGAGCAAAGTCTAATACATCAATAGTTGCTCTCCACATCTCATTAGAAGATGCAAATTCAAAATTTCCACTTTTCTTTCCACCAAGTAACCCGAAAGTTACTCCACGACCTTCGTCAATATTCTTTTTTCTTTTGTCAGATTCTAAGATAGGAAATTCACTTACATCTGCTTTTCTAAAGACGCCACAAGAACCAAAAAAGATAGAAATTAATAAAAAAAGTGGTATTATTTGTTTTATTGTGCTGTTTTTAATGAATGTCATTAGCTAATATATACGTTGAATTAGCATATTTTTTTCAAAAATACAGTTAAGATTAACAATTAACGAAAAATATTGGTAAAATAAGTAAAAGTAATAAAAAGTGTTGTATTATTATCACATAACTAAAATAAATAACATAATAAGGTTATTAAAGATAAATAAATAAAGTTTTTTTGATAAAAGATCATCATTGATTAATCAATAATTAACAAAAAGGAAAATATGAATAACTTGAAAAAAATAGGTTTATCTGCATTAGCTGGATCGTTAGTAGCGATTTCTGCAAACGCAGCTGAACTTTCAGTTTCTGGTTCTGTAGAAGTTACTTACACTGACACAGGCGGAAACCAAGGTAATGAACTTACTGGTAACTCATTTGGTGCTAAAAGTGACATGTCATTTAAAGGATCTGGAGATGTAGGTTTCGGAACTGTTACTATGAACAGAGCCCTAACTGACACTGGTGCTATTACAACTTCTTACCAAACATTAGACATGGGTGATATGGGTATATTATCATTTGACTCAGTAGCTGGTGCTTTAGTAGGTCTTACAGCTAACGACGACGCAGGAATGCCAACTGCATACGAAGAAGTATGGACTGGTGTTGGTGGTGATGGTGTTGCTGGTGTTGGAAGTACTAACGTAATCGGTTACAGAAATACGTTTGCGGGTGTTAATCTTTCACTTGGTTATACAAATGCTAAAGGTGCTTCACAAACGGGTGAATCTGCTAGTTCAGGTACTGCAGACACTACTAACGGTAACACTGCTAATGGTCATGGTTCAGTAAGCGATATTTACGCTTCTATGACTCCTAGTGAAGGTCTTACAGTCGGTGCTGGTTATTCGATTAATGGCGCGACTAATGACTCAGTAGCAGACAATGACAGTAAAGAAAAACTAGTCAACGTTAAATATTCTTACGGGAATGTGTCAGCTGGTGTTAAAATGTCTAAAATGGAAAACGGTACAGCAGGTGGTCAATCAGAATCCACTCAAGGTGTTTCAATTGCGTATAACGTAAATGAAAACCTAGCAGTATCTTATGGTCATTTAGATCATGAAAAAGAAAAAGAAGCGGCTACAGCTGCTGTAACTATGAAAATGAAAGGCTTAAGCGCAGCATATACAATAGGTGCAGGTTCAATCAGAATGAACCACAGTAAAGCTAGTAATGATGGACATGTTATCGGTAGAGACGACGAGCATACTGAACTTAGTTTAGCATTATCATTCTAAATTTAGAAATTAAGATTTAATTAGACGGCCCCCAAGTGGGGCCGTTTTTTTTAGGAAAATAAATTATCTAGTTTATTAAAAAAATCTTCAAGAAAACGATTAAAGTTTTTACTAGAAGAAATTGAGGATTTATAAAGAGGCTTCCTAGCTTGAGCAACACTTACAGTTTTTATAGCTCTTTTAGAGTTATAAAATTCCATACATTCTTTTTCCCATTTAAGACCACAAAATTTGATTAATTCAGGAATTTGTATATTTGGTTCATTAATAATATCTTCATATTTACAATCATAGATAAAATCAGGCAATTTATTTTTCCAAAAATTCATTAATTTGTTATAATTTTTATAATAATCAAACAAATTAGATTGACTGTAAGTCCAATTTTGATTTTCATCAAAAATATTCTTATATAATGACATACAATTATCCTTGGCATCTCTTACACAGTGAATTACTTTTGCATTAGGAAAAAATATTTTTATAAATCCAATCCATCTAAAATTTAGTGGAGCTTTATCCGTAATAGAACTTTCTGTAATATTAAATTTATTAATAAAATCCAAATATTTCATGCTAGTTTTGCGCGATATATCTATATTAGACTGATCATTTAAATTTAAAAATTTAAATTGATCATCTTTAAAAAAATTAATTCTCATTAGTTTCTCTAAAAAATCTAATTCACCAGCACCATAAACATTTGAGTGTGCAGAAATTATCTGTTCAATTAAACTTGTACCTGATCTAGGTAAACCAACAATAAAAATAATTTGTTTATCTGATATTTTGTTAAGATCTTTAGTAAAATTATAATCCTTAAAGACTTTTATAATATTATCAAATAGTTGTTGATCATATTTAGAATTATACTTAGAAACTGTATTTTTAATTTTGTTACCTTGCTCAAGATAAAAAAATGACTTTTCGAAATTCAATATATCTTCATAAGCTTTCCCTAAAGCAAAATTTAAATTTATTTTAGAATCATCACTAAGTGTAGGCAAATTAATTTTACTCAACATTTCAATTAAGTGAGGATTATTTTTATCATATTTAATAAATCTACTCATCATTCTATCAACAATGTGCATATTGGGATTAATTCTTAATACCTCATAAAATGAAGATTTCGCATCTTCAAATTGACCTAAACTTTGGTAAACTAGTCCCATATTATAATGAATGATTAAAGAGTTATTATCGATTTTTAAGGCTCTCTTGAACAAAATTAAAGATTCCTCATATTGATTTAAAGCAAATTTAAGACTTCCATAATTACCAATTGTATTGATATAATTTGGGTTAATATCTAAGATGTTTTTGTATAATGTCTCAGCTTCAGTAAACTCTGAAAGGTCTTTAAATACATTGGCTAAATTATTCTTAGCAGCCAAATTGTTTTTATCTAACTCTATTACACGCATAAAAACCTTTTTAGCAACATTCAAATTACCAATTTTGTGATAACTGGAACCAAGTAAATTTAATATAAATTGATTATTAGGTTGTTTTTTTAAAAGTGAGTTAACTTTTTGGATTACAAAATTAAAATTACCAGTATTGTATTGATTAACTAGCTGTTCAACTTTTAATTTAAAATTTTCAAAATTATTATCCATTTTTTTTAGATATAGTGTTTTCTTTAATATAAGAAATTGAAGCTAAACCAAAACAATTTAACAACTTTAGTTTCCGAATATTATTTCTGGTAATTCCTCCTAAAGCAACAACGCCACCATTAAAAGCGTTAGCTAGTATATTAAATTTTGATATACCTAAAAATTTACTAGATTTGGGAACTTTAAATAAGGGAGATAAGAAAATAATTTGAACGCCTTGTTTCTTTTTTTCATTAATTTCTTTAAGGTTATGTGCAGATCCTATTATTTGAATTTTTCTATTTTTTAATTTATAAACAGAAATATCCCTATTAAATGCTGGTATATAGGCACCATCAAGTTTTAGTTTAATTGTCATATTAATATTATTAGATAAAAATAATTTTTTTCCTAATTTATAGCAAAATTTTTTTAACTCTAATATTTCTGATTCATTATATTCTTCTTTATAATTTCTATAGATAATATTAATATCTTTATCTAAATTTTTAATATGACTTTTGTTAAAACTTTCAATAAAATAAAATTTTTTTAGGCTTTTATTATGAATCACAGTGTTGTTAATTTAGTTAAAATACAAGAAGAAATACATTTAAAAATAAGAGAAAGCAATAATACGCTTATTGCACCAGAAATCATTGCTGTAAGCAAGACAATTGCCATGAAAGATATATTGCCTGTTATTAATCAAGGTCATAAGCATTTTGGCGAAAATAAAGTTCAGGAAGCAGTAGAAAAATGGGAGGATATAAAAAAAGATTTTAATCATATAAGTTTGCATATGATTGGAAAACTTCAAAAAAATAAGGCAAAATATGCTGTAAAATTATTTGATTATATTCATTCACTAGATAATTTGCGATTAGCAGAAAAATTGTCGAATGAAGAAAAAAAGCAAAAAAAAAAAATTAAAATATTTATACAAATAAACCTTGAAAATGAGTCACAAAAAAATGGAATAACATTAGACGAGATTGATGATTTTTATAAGAGGTGTATTGGTGATTTAAATTTAAATATAATCGGGTTTATGTGCATTCCTCCACAGGATGGAAATCTTACAGCGTACTTTAAAGAAATGAAAAATTTACTTAATAAGTATGAGTTAAAAGAACTAAGCATGGGCATGTCGAGTGATTATTTAGAAGCAATAAAATATCAGTCTACATTTATACGAATTGGAACTAAAATTTTTGGTAAAAGAAACTAGCCAATTTTTATCATAGTTTTTTGATCAATTAGTTTTAACATAATTTCAAAATCTTTTTTTTTGAGAGCAACACACCCAGCAGTAGGTTTGTAATCATCAGTTAAATGAATAAAAATTGCACTTCCATTGTAAGGAATTTTTTTCATATTATGATTAATAGTTATCAAATAATCATACTTTTTGTCTTTTCTATAAAAGTTTTCATTACTATTCTTATTTAAAATATTAATTTCTTCATTATATTTCTTATGTTTTGGATCATCACACCATGCCATATTTTTTTTAATTGTTTTTTTTTTTAATTTCACTTTAGGTATCCCAACCCTATCTTTTCTAAAA
>MDTF01015776.1_pt1 | contig 13512 bp, 10 predicted proteins | sample 811191 | NCBI WGS metagenome assembly MDTF01 (sample SAMN05326649, study PRJNA326480) | marine metagenome | isolation source: seawater | place: Southern Ocean | collected 2011
ATACCAATTGCCTTAAAAGTTTGATCTAATGGCAGTATTCATATTCGAGTGATTTTCATATGCATACCGCCGACGACTTTAAACAATTAGCAAAGCAGACATCCAACGGCCAATTACGGACCCGCTATTTAGCTTTGTATCATTTCAAGAAAGGAGAAACACGTACTCAGATAGCCGCTTACCTTGGGGTTGCCAGAGGCAGTGTTAATACATGGGTATCCAACTACCTGGCTCACGGACTTGAAGGCCTGCAATCCAAACCTAGTCCGGGTAGACCCTGCCAGCTCTCCGTCTCTCAGCGAGAACAGGTCGCACATTTTATTGAAGAAAACGCGGTTAAAAAGGAGGGAGGTCGTTTGATTGCACAGGATGTACGACAATACATTAGCGACACCTTCCAAATCGACTATCAGTTGCGAAACGTATACCGCATCATGGATACGCTCGGTTTCAGTTGGATAACCAGCCGCTCTAAACACCCTAAACAATCACAGCAAACCCAAGATACTTTTAAAAAACTTCCAGTTGGAAACGATCCTTCACACTCCAGGTCATCTCCCTCTGGATCGCGTTGACGTCTGGTTCCAAGACGAAGCACGATTCGGTCAGCAAAATCAGACGTCCAGAATATGGGCTGCGAAGGGCAGCAGACCAAGAGTGGTAAAGCAACAGCAATTCGATTATGGCTATATCTTTGGTGCGGTGTGTCCGAGCAATGGCAATACCCAGGCGCTTATCAGCCCTCTTGTCAATAAAGAGGTGATGAAGCAGCATCTGAAATTGATCAGCGAAGCGACAGAGCCTGGGCGTCATGCCGTTGTTGTGATGGATGGCGCTGGCTGGCATACATTCGACACGGCCAGCCCATTTACCAACGTCAGTCTCGTAAAACTCCCAGCCTATTCTCCGGAGCTGAACCCGATGGAACAGGTATGGCAATGGCTACGGCAGCGTTGCTTATCAAACCGGGTATTTCGAGGTTACGAAGAAATAGTAGAACAGGTCTCTCGTGCCTGGAATACATTCATTGCAGATGTTGAGCGAGTCAAAAATCTCTGTTGGAGAGAGTGGACAAATTTGGTCAATTAATTAATGCAATTGGTATAACTCCTCAAACCACGAAGTAAATGCATGACCCTGCATGATTTTTTCCGGTTTTACTGATACGCTTAAAGCAGTTAAGGGTTATCCAGGGAAAGGCATGCGCCGTTTTATCAAAGCCTCCATCATTACCGTCATCGCAGTGGTTATCACCGGCTGTGTGATCAACGTCACACCGGGCAATCTTATTTATCAGTCCACCAAAACCGAAAAACTCAATCTTACCCGCTTCCAGGAGCAGGCCTTTAAGGATGATATGTCGGTTGCCCTTAAAGCGGTAAGCCTGACCAGTGAGCAGGGGCATACTCTGCGCGGTATTCAGGCGCTTTATCACGGCGCGAAAGCTAACATTCTGTTGTTTGGTGGCAACGGCATGACTATAAATCAGTCAGCCAATATTGTGCACCGGTTTGGCGCCATTCCGGCCAACGTGATTTGGTTTGATTACCCGGGGGCGGGGATCAGTGATAAACCAGCTAAACTCGACCCTGAAGCTATGATGGCTGATGCTCTGGCCATCTATGATTTTGCTGCCGATAAACTGCGTAACGATAAACCCCTTATCGTGCATGGTATTGAGCTGGGAACTGCCGTGGCTGCTAATATCGCACTGCAGCGCAGCCCGGATGCACTGGTGCTGGAAAAGCCCATCGTTAACCTCTCTCAGCTTATCAACGACAATTCACCAGGCTGGTCTGGCTGGTTTACGCGGATCAAACTGTCTCCAAAACTAGCGGCCGTGGATAACGCCTATCAGGTTGGTAGTTACCAGGGCCCGTTATTGATTCTGGTTGGCGAAAAAGACCTGACCACACCTCCTAAATACAGTCAGATACTGTACCGGGTTTCCCCATCTGACAATAAAAACCTGGTAGTAGTAGAGGGCGTTGGCCATGACAAGCTTATGCGAAGCCCTATTGCTGTTGATGCCTACAAAGCCTTTGTTGCCGGTTTGTAACTTTTTAGGCGGATTAACACTGCGGGTGAAAACCTGTCGGGGAACATGGATAACACCCAATAGTGGTCGCACAGCCATACATTAGCTGATAATCTAACCGCCAGATAAGTAAACAGCGCCTGTCTGCAAAGTCGGGTGTTTCGCGTTGGAATATGGAAATAACACATGGCATTTAATGGCAAAGTCGAAGTGACGCCATCACAATTTGTCACAGGTAACGCAGATATGCGTTCAGAGGAAGAAGCCAAAAAGCTGCAAAAGCAAAAGTGGTTAGTGTTAAGCTTAACCTTTCTGGTGGTATTTGCTGCCGCGCTGGCGTGGATTTGGTCTCGGCCAGAGATTTTTCAGAGTCAGGCCATCGTCCATTTTAGTTATGCTCAGCAGCATAACACCGAGCAAAGCACCGTGCCGGTTGAGCAAATCACCCTGAACAACCAGCGTCTTACCAGTAATCGTGTGTTTAATGATTTGAGCGCCCGCCTGCTGGCCTACGATTCCCTGTCTCTTTCCCCCGAGCAACTGGCTGGTATGCTGAGCACCGAAGCCAACACCAGCAGCCGCATAATCAGCTTATATGCCAACGGAGAAGATAAAACCCTGTTAAAACCGGTTCTCGAGCAATGGTTAAGCCTGTACCTTGAACAACTGTCGGCTGAAACCATCGCTAACACCGAAGAAACCATCAGTGTCGAACAGGAAAAATTCCTCGCGCTGGAAGAAAAGATTAATGCACAACGGGCAGTCGTGCAGGCCTTTGGTGAAGAAAATAATATTGTTTCGCTGGAGCGTGATGAAAACCGGGTGCTGGCGAAAATTAAAAGCAAAGGTGCGGCCCTGGATGAGGCCGAGTCTATGCAGGCTGAAGCCGAGGCGGAGCTGGCCACTGTGCGCCAGAGTATTGCCAGCGGCGAAATGGTCTTTCACCCTAATGATAAAGCACGCATGGATAGCCTCTATGCCGTAATTGCCGAAGTGGAAGCCGAACTGGCCGAACTGGCCGAAAATTTTACCCCCACTTACATGAATATGGACCCTGAGATCGTTGGCAAAAAGCGTAAGCTGGAGGAACTCAGGGGGAACTATGATAAGACGGTAGCAGAAAGCCAGCAGCGCTATCTGGAAGAGCTCAAACGAACAGTGACTTCTTCCCAGCAGAAACAACAGCAGTTGGAAAACGAACTTAAACAACTGTCGCTTGATGCCCAGGCCTTTAATCAGAAACTCGAGGAATACGCCCGTCTCGACGGCGCTCTGGAACAGTTACAACTACAATCGCAGACACTGCGGGATCAACTGGTACAGGCAGAGGTGCAAAAGCCTATGCAGCCCACCATTAATATTCTGGAGCAACCCTTTGAACCGGACTTCCCCATAGCGCCAAATTACTGGCGGGACTCTGCCATAGCGCTGGTGGTAGCGATTATTCTTGGTTTGCTGGCATTGCAGCTGTTTAGCTCGATTCATCGCCAGCAAGCTCCTGCGCCGACCTTTACCAGTTATAACGTGGTGCCTAATCAGGGACTGACCCTGGAGCAGCAAATGGCTGCTCATCAGGCGCTTGAACAACAAAAAGTCTCTCAGTTAGGACATCAGCAGGCACCCATGCAACTTGGTCATGAGGCGCCGGCGAGTAATGCCCGGTTACTGAGTGAAAAAGACTGTCAGGGGCTCTACAAAGCCGCTAATCGTGACGGCAAACTGGTTATCGCACTGTTGCTCAGCGGGGTAGCACCAGAGGAATTACCGGAAGTACGTTATCAGGATGTGTTGGTGGAAAAGGGCGCGCTTAAAATTCACGGTGATTTTGCCCGAACTCTGGACCTCACCAATGAATGCGTGGGGTTATTGTGCGAGTCAGAAAGCGACCCTGAAGCTACGGTATTGAGTAGCCGCCTGGATGCCAGCCAGCTAGATCAGATGATCATTAACGTGGCGCACGACGCCGGGCTGCCCTACCCGGATCAGTTTTCAGTGGCAGCGCTGAGGCATACTTATCTGACTTTCCTGGTGGCTCAGGGGGCACGCCTCAACGATATTGAACAGGCAGCGGGTTTTGTTCCACCGGCTGAGCTGGGCCTTTACCGGCAGGTAAACCGCAACGGTAATGTGGTGGATATCGACAGTCTGGAAACCCGCTACCCGCTGGCCTAACCCGTAAGCCATGCTTACTGCTGGCAGCCGCTGCTAAAATACCCACCAAGCAGTGCTGGTAGTGTCGGGCAGGGCTCATATACAATGTAGTCCTGTTCGTTTTATTCCGGCAATGCTTTGCATAATTCTGTTTTAGCTCTGCGCCAGCGAGAGCTGGTTCATTCAACCCGTCCGTTTCTGGCCCGAGGGGGCAAGGTCGTACGCTGTAACGACTGTTTGCTTCCAACCGCCAATTGTATTTGTGAGTATGTGCCAGAGCCGCAGGCGAACAGTGCATTTGTGTTCCTGATGTACAAAGGCGAATGTTACAAGCCTACCAATACCGGACGACTGATTGCCGATGTGGCAAAGGTGAATCACGCCTTTACCTGGCATCGCACCGAACCTTCCCCTGAGTTTTTAGCGCTGCTTAATAACCCGGTCTATCAGCCGTTTATCATCTTTCCCCACGAATATGCTGAGCCGGAGCGACGCGCTCACGCCGTAACGGATAATGGTAAAGTGCCCTTGTTTATTATGCTTGATGGTACCTGGCGTGAGGCGCGCAAAATGTTTCGTAAAAGTGAGTACCTTAAACACCTGCCAGTGTTAGGGATAAAGCCGCAGGTCAATTCAGAGTATAAATTACGCGAGGCGGCTCATGCTCATCAGTTATGTACCGCAGAAGTTGGCGTGGAAGTATTAAAACTGGCCGGGGAGGCGAGTGCAGCTCAAACGCTGGCGCATTACTTTAACGTTTTCCGCCATTTTTATGTGAAGGGTAAGCCCCATCTGACCGACCACTTAAGTGCCAGTGAACTGGGCCTGAGTGAATAAAGAATCCACCTTCTAAAGAAGGTGGCTTTGCGTTACCCCCTAAAAGGGGGGCTCTATTTAAATCGAAGAAAGGACAATAATTGTGCCCTTCTTCAGTGTTGTCATCGCCTCTGGCATACATAACAAGCTGGAAGAATCATCATGGATGAGGATTCAGTCGATGCGGCACATGGACGTGCCGTCATTGACGGTCCAGTTTGTTCTGCCAGAGACGATGATGCTTTTCACTGATAAGGGCTGCGGGGAGTCCAGAGGGTGTCGCATTACACCCTCTGGTCGGCGTCGGCGACTCCGACAGCAATCTATATACAACTTTCTTTGCTGTCTTATATATACGGGCCAAGCCCTACCACGAATGATAACCACCTACTGAAGTAGGTGGTTTATGGCTGGAAATAAAAAAACGCGGCCAGTAACTGACCGCGCTTTTTATCCGTATCGAAGCTGCTTATTTCAACTCTGCAACGACAATTGACTTGGCTGGCAATACCAGTTCGTCGAGATCACTGCTGAACGACGCAGGTTTTACAACCTCCTTGGCGTCAAAGGTGTTTTTGGCAGTAATGGCATCTGCAGTAAGGATCTGACCAATCAGTGAGGAATAATCACCGTTGTCAAAATCCAGTGCCACCTCGGCTTCATTGGCCGGATCTAAATTAACCAGGGCAATATACACCTTGCCATCCTGTCCCTTAGCAATAGAGGCAGTGACTGCAGGTAACGACTGGTCACCCTGTTTATATTCGCCACCGTTAATGGTGAATGGGATCGATGTGGCATCCTGAAAAACCTTATACATGCCATACACATGATAAGTTGGCGTCAGCAGCATGTCGTCACCATCAGTGAGGATCATGGCCTGCAGCACGTTAACCATTTGTGCGATATTGGTCATATGCACGCGTTCGGCATAATGGTGGAACAGGTTAAAGTTCACCGCGGTTAACACCGCATCACGCAGGGTGTTTTGCTGATACAGAAAGCCCGGCTCACGGCCTGGTTCCGGATCGTACCAGGTACCCCATTCATCCACATAAAAGCCCAGTTTGCCTTCAGGATCGTTGGCATCGAGTTTAGCGATATTATTTTTGAGGTACTTATCCATGCGATAGGTACGCTCCATGGTTTTAAACCAGTCGGTTTCGGTAAACTCGGTGGCGTGGCCCTTATTCGACCAATCACTGTTAGGCAACGTGTAGAAGTGGTAGCTGATACCATCCATATTGCGCTCAATACTGGCGCTTAGCACATCAGTCCACTGGGTATCTTCGGTATGACCGCCACTGGCAACCAGCTTTGGCTTTTTACCCGGTGGGGTTTTGATAAAAGTGGCAAACTGGTTGTACAGGTCAACGTAGTACTCCGGCGACATATGACCGCCGCATCCCCAGCTTTCGTTACCAATACCAAAATAAGCAATATCCCAGGGCTCTTCACGGCCATTGGCACGGCGTTGATTGGCCAGTGTGGAGTTTTTGTCTGAGGTCATGTATTCAACCCACTCAGCCATTTCACGCACGGTGCCGCTCCCCAGATTGCCATTGATGTAAGCATCCGCCCCAAGCAGTTCAACAAAGTCGAAAAACTCATGGGTGCCCACGGCATTGTCTTCTTCTACACCGCCCCAGTGGGTATTTACCTTCACCGGGCGTTTAGCCGGGTCGCCGATACCATCACGCCAGTGATATTCGTCGGCAAAACAGCCGCCCGGCCAGCGCACTAACGGGACCTGAATATCGCGCAGGGCATTAAGCACATCATTGCGGAAGCCTTTGGTATTGGGGATATCTGAGTCATGGCCGACCCAGATACCTTCGTAAATACCCCGTCCAAGATGCTCGGCAAACTGACCGTAGATATCCTTGTTAATAGTGGCACCTTCCTTACTGAGGTCGGCAGTGATACTCACATCATGTTGTTTGGAAACACAGCCAAATGACAGTCCAACACCCAGCAGGGCACAAGCGATTAATTTTAACTTCATCACTGCCTCCTGATTATGGTTGCACGCCTTCGGTGGTCATGATGACGCGCTTCAGACTTCCATCTTCGTTGTAGTACAAGGGCTCCACTGCAACAGAACGGCGGAAGCGACCGCCGCTGGGCTGGCCGTCTTTCGGCGGCAGGGCACCGGTGTGATAAATGAAATAGCTCTTGCCCTTGTACTCAATGATGGACTGGTGATTGGTCTCTGAGTTACCGGCAACTTCATTCAGGATCCCTTTGTATTCCCAGGGGCCGTGAATGCTCTTACTCATGGCATAGCAAATTTTTTCTGGGAACTCGCAGGCATAGCTAAAGTAGTAGTTATCGCCTTTCTTGTGTACCCAGGAAGCCTCGGTGTAGTTTGGTACATCGATGGTTTTAATCTCACCATCGAGTTCCAGCATATTGTCTTTGAGTTTGACGTATTTAGGCATCAGGTTACCGAAGAACATGTAGGCATCACCGTTTTCTTCAATAAAGATTGCCGGGTCGATATCGTCCCAGTCATTTGGTGTATGGGTTGTCATATCATCGGTGATTAGGGCTTTGCCGATAGCGTCTTTGAACGGTCCGGTAGGAGAGTCTGAAGTGGCCACACCAATAGCGAAACCAGGCTTGGTTTCATCGTGGCGGACAGTGGTGTAAAAATAGAATGTACCGTCTTTTTCTACCATGTGGGAGGCCCAGGCAAAGCCCGGTACTGCCCACTCAAAATCAACGCCTTTCATGATCGGCCCATGGGCTTTCCAGTTCACCATGTCGGTGGAGCTGAAGGCCAGCCAGTCATGCATTTCGAAAAATTTATCGTTGTTAGGCGCTTCGTCATGGCCGGTGTACAGGTACACGGTGTCGTTATACACCATAGCGGCCGGATCGGCGGTAAATACATCGGTAATAATCGGGTTATCAGCACTGGCCGCAGAGGTAAACAAACAGGCCAGGGCAGTGCATAGAAGTCGTTTTCCCATGATGATCCTTATAAATTACGAAAGCCGAAGAAACAAAAAACGCTACCTGAGAACAGGTAGCGGTGTATAGCTTAAATGCAACCCTTATTCAGGACGTTGCGAGTTGTAGATTTGCGTAACATCAGTTGCCGTCAGGGCATCATCAAAGATGTACAGCTCATCGATTTGACCGTTGAAAGCTGCATCCCAGAAGTTTGCACCAACCGTAAAGGATGTAACCGGAGCCGGCGTAAACACATCCGGGAAGTTCTGACCTGCAAAGCCCTCTTCACCATTGATGTAGATACTCATATCACCCTGATTATTGACCATTACCATGTGGTACCAGGTGCCGGTTTCCAGGGCTTGGTCGGTAAAGGCGTCGTACCAGGCTGTACCAGACCATACCATGGCATTGGTAGAGGCATGGTGACCACCAGGGATCATGCTGATCCAGCTGTCGGCATTGGCATAGCCAAACACCACTGGGGTATAGTTGGCCAGCGAGGCGGCGTTAAACCAAACCGAGATAGCATAGGAGTTATCTTTAATCAGGTCAGTAGCCAGCTGCACGCCATAGCTACCATCCATATCCAGCGCTCTGCCTACAATTCCGTCAGTAAAGGCTGCTTCACCGCCTGCCTGGTCGATAGTAGCACCGGTTGGTATACCTGAACTCTGCTGACCGGTTGCATCAGACAGATCATCGTTATCGAAGCTGTAATGAACTACCGGATCAGGCAGACCCAGAGCACGCACGTTAACTTCGAAGGTCTTGGTAAGACTTTCGCCTTCCAGGGTGATAGTGGCTGTAAGTACCACCAGAGCGTCGTCTTCACCATTGGCAGGACGGGTTACTTCACCTTTAGTGCTGATTACTTCCGGGTTAGAGGATGTCCAGCTTATGGCCGATGCGTAAGGGCCCGTGGGACGCATGTTCAGATCTGCCACAACGGCAGACAAATCACCTAAGTCGAGCAGGTCCGCAGCAGATGCCAGCAGTTCAGCAGTCGACAGTGGCGTAACGTCGAGGTTTTTAATTTCACCTGCGGTTAATGCCGTGTCATAAAGTTTAACTTCATCAATCATACCGTTGAAAGGTACATCAAATGGATTTACGCCCAGAGTGAACACGCCTTCGTAATCGGTAAACATATCCGGCAGACCATTGGTCTCACCGGCCAGTTCGCCATCAATGTAAATACGTACGAAGCCATTGCTAACGGAGAACGCTACGTGGGTCCAGGTATCCAGTTGCATAGGCACACCAGATATACCGTCAAACCAGGGGTTACTGCCTTTCAGTACAGAGTTACTCCACAACATGATGTTGCCGTCCCAGCTCTGTGGGACCAAACTCATCCAACCGTTTTCACCAACATCACCAAAGAATGCCGGCGTGAAAATGTTGAGCGACTGCGCATTGAGCCACATAGACACAGTGTAGTTATAGGAGTTAATAAAGCCGTTTGGCAGACGCAGGCCGTTAGTACCATCTAACATAGCAGCCTGGCCCATTTGACCTTCAACAAAGTTAACGGTACCAGAGGTATCCGGACGCATGCCGGTTTCAGTTGCGACAGTATAATTACCCAGTTCGTCAGCAAAGCTGCCATCGAAAGAGTAGTGGGCAATACGATTAAACGGCACCTGAGCCGGGATCACAATGGTGTAGGTCTGAGTTTGTGACATACCATTGAGGGCAGCGGTGGCGGTTAAGGTTACTTCGGTATCGCCAGAGCCAACATTAGGACGGGTTACCACACCAGTGTAACTGGCGTTGGGTAGTTCAGGCTCACCTTTAACCTCAATGTAATCCGGGTGGCTGCTGGTCCAGGTGATATCGGCGCCTTTAGCACCAATTGCAGGCAGCGTAACGTCTACTGTGGTTTCTTCCGGGAAGGAGATGGCAGCCAGCGCATTAGTCAATGCTGTGGCATCATCGTTTTCCAACAGTTTACTCCCCCAGATAGCAACGCCTTCTTCATTTACTGCAGTAAAGGTTGGTACAAACTGGCCGTTGTTTTCGTTGTACTGCCAAGAAGATACCCCTTTGAAGGTGCCACGGCCGTCGAGATACAGGCGCACAGTGTTATCAGCTTCGTAGTACCATTTACCGGTCACGTCGCCGCTGACGATATTATAATCTTCCAACGTAATATAAGTAGACACCTTGGCTTCACGATCGATGTCGGTACCGTGGTTAATCAGTTTGAAGGTACCAAACAGATCGGTCTCATCGGCAATATTATCGCCTTCAACCGGCACATAACGGTGCGGTGCTACGACCAGCCAGCCATCTTCATTAACGAACATTTCGTGGACACGCACATTATGAAATTCACCAGAACCCGGGAAGCGGGTATGGAAGATAACAAAGTATTTACCGGTTTCTTCATCATAATAGGCTGAGTTATGTCCTGGTGCCATGTAGCCGTTATCGCTACCTGCTTCACCAGGATTCACATCATACAGGAAGCCACCCATAACCTTATTGCCATACTGCTCTATGGAAGACCAGCCGCCCGATGCACCAATCATGTCCTGACCCAGGCTGTCTACAAATGGGCCGTCAGGATTGCGTGAACGGGCAATACGCATATTGTAGCCATCAGCGTTGTTATACCCACCAAAAGAGGTGAACAGATAGTAGTAATCACTTTCAGGGCTGTAAATCATATATGGCCCTTCAATGGCGCTGTAGAAGCCACCCATGAGTTTGGTGCCGTACCCCTGGTCTGGCAGTGCCATACCGGTTTGTGGATCCATTTCCATGATCCAGATACCACCGGAATAAGAGCCGTAAACCATCCATAAGCGGCCTTCTTTGTCGAAAAAGACATCCGGGTCGATGGCATTCGGATGCACATTACCGTCGTAAGCTTCGCCATTGATGCCCGGGTTTTCTTCACCCACATGACCAGTGGTCAGGATCAGACCTAAGTCTTCATAAGGACCGTCAATATTGTCTGATACGGCTACCCCCAGATAGGAACGGGATACACAGTTACCGGTATCGGGCAGCGCACAATGATTATAATAAAAGTAGTAACGGCCGTCGCCAAGCTGAATAACATCTGAAGCCCAGGAACCAATATTGCCGCCTACCCAGTCAATGCCCTCAGATACTTCAGAAGGGTAAGTATTAAACAGTGGCGTATTAGCCGCTGCATCTTCATTATTGGCGGCAGCTGGGTTTAACTGCGTCCAGTTAACTAAATCGGTAGAGCTGGCATAAGCCATATGAGAGCCGAAGATATAGAAAGTGCCGTCGTCCAGACGAATAACAGAAGGATCGTGAACGCCTACTTCACTAAAAGTAACACCGGTTGGAAAGATCGGGTCTGTAACACTAACCGGTGGTTCGTTTTGTGGGGCCTCAACAACACCTTCAACTTTTTGTTGTGTTCCGTCTCCACATCCACCGAGTACGGCGGAGATACTCACGGCTAACAACACTTTGTTCCATCTCATGGTTAAACCTCATCAAAGTAATATTGTATGACTAATTTAATATATCAAACAGTATATGCGATGTAAATCTATTGTTAATAGTTAAATTTCGTAAATCGGTCTAATTAATTTTAAGTATTTGATAGATAAGTGATATTTTATGTCTTGTGCGCCAGGGTGTTAATTGGTCAGCATGGATAAGCCAGTTTGTTAATAAATGTTAATAGATTTAACAGACTTTGTTGACACCGATTAAATCATACAATAATATCTAGTGTAATCTAATCGTTCTGTTACGAAAATTTATATTTTTTTACTTTGCAGTTAACACAACTTATACAAAGGTTACTGTCAGGAGCTTGCTCGGCTCCCAGTAATGGAGGTTTACCGTATGTTTAAAAGAAAGCAACTAGCAACAGCAGTCATATTTGCGCTGGGCAGCACTCTGCTCTATGCACAAGAAGCTGATAATGCACAGGAAGAAGCACCAGAAGATGTAGAAGTAATAGAAGTCTCTGGTATCCGCGCTAGTTTAAATAAAGCCATCAACATCAAGCGCCAGAATCTGCAAATCGTAGACGCGATTGTTGCTGAGGACATTGGTAAATTTCCTGATAATAACGTGGTTGAAGCGCTGCAAAGGGTAACTGGGGTTCAGGTTACCGACAGGGCGTCGGGTGAAGTAAATACGGTTACCATTCGAGGTCTCTCTGATGTAACGACAACGGTAAACGGTAGAAACATTTTTACCTCCACTGGACGTTCAATAGCGTTAGCTGATATTCCTGCCGCCTTGCTGCAAAGCGCCAGCGTTTATAAAACGCGTTCTGCTTCACAGCTTGGTAGTGGCCTGGCCGGACAAATTGATGTACAAACCCAACGACCTTTCGATTTCGATGGTTCCAAGGTGGTTTTAGCAGCAAGAGCGATTGAGCAGGAACAGGCCAGGGCGAGAGCATGAGTGCTCAAATTTCGTTCAACGCTACCAAACCCGCCGCTAACACCTTTTCCAAGTAATCAGTGCTGCCATGCGCACGCTTCTGTTTCCGTGGCACACTCGTTTTTCTGGTTGTCTCCGCACGAAGCATGTTCAAGGCAAGCTTCCTCGCTCCTGACAGTATTTCGGCGGCATTGCCACGATATATCTGGCATTCATCTTCTTTCATTGAGACATCAAGGACCCAATGAAGACTGTTTTCTACTGCCCAATGACTACGCACTGCGTTGGCAAAGCGTGCTTTAGTTAAAGCTGCTGAACTGATGTAGTACCGGTATTCCAAAGATGCTTTACCTTTTTTTGGCTGCCGATAGCTTAACGTAACGCCTATCGTTTTCAGCCCTTTCCATTCAGGAAACCTATTCACTAACGATGCCGCATCCATAACATGGTACGCTCTTGCTTCGCCTCGTCCATGATGTTTCTCCAGACAAATGACTTCTTGGTTTACAGCACCCGCAAGCTCATTGCGCACGGCATCATGAAGTTCCTTTTGATTACCTTTTAGAGCAAGAAGATAATCACCACCACTCTCTACAATCTTCTCCGCAATAGCAGTTTGGCAGCCCATCGCATCTATTGATATCAAGCAACCTTTGATATCCAGCAGGTTCAGTAAGGCTGGAATGGCTGTGATTTCATTCGACTTACTCTGGGTCTTAATTTGCCCCAATACCACATTATTTTCGGCTGCAAACGCATTCACCATATGGATGGCTGATTGCCTGTCTTCACGATTGTAAGAACCGCAAAGCCGCTTACCATCAATCGCAATTAACTGCCCGTCGGATAACTCGGCGACTGACTGCATCCAACCGATAAAGCAACGCTGGAATTGTTCGCTATCGACTCTTGATATCACACGAGCAATCGTGTCATGAACGGGCAGTCCATTTTTGAAAAGCCCTTTCTCGCGAAACCAGTCAAAGTGTAAATCACCAAAATCTTCAATGTCTTCCCAGCCTTTGGCACCAGCGATGGAAGCACACACGACAAGGAATAAAATATCAGTGAATAAATGTGCCACCTTAGCTGATTGACGAGGATCTTCTAACTCACTAAAAAGCTGTTCAAATGCACCTGTACCCATGACTCTCTCCGCA
>MDTF01017753.1_pt1 | contig 13510 bp, 12 predicted proteins | sample 811191 | NCBI WGS metagenome assembly MDTF01 (sample SAMN05326649, study PRJNA326480) | marine metagenome | isolation source: seawater | place: Southern Ocean | collected 2011
GCAAGGCTGCCCAAGATTAAATTATAGCTGACAGGGCTACGAGAGCCTCCACTAGGCCAAAGTCCGCACTGGAGAAAGCAATTTTAACAGGGTCTTACCCAAATTAGCCGGATATCAGACAGCTAGCAAAGACATAACGGAGTGCAGCGTGTCAGAGGGCCGCTTACAAGAACAACGATCGTTGCGCGCCCACAGGCGGACTATCTAACGGACCTAGGGCCCAGCGGGGCTTACAGCGCATCTCAGAGGCTAATCTCAAGCACGGGAGGCAGGCAAAAGATAAGCTCCTAGCCCAGCGACACGCGGCGAAGGTCGGGCGTCGGGTTCGGGGCGAATTAAAGCGTATCGAACGACAGATCGTAGATGCGGGGTTGATGCCTTATGGCAACTAAAAATCACCGCCAAGTCGGATGACTTCAGGGCTGGTTTTAAAGTAGCGAAATGGAGAGTGTTTTGTCATTCAGCATGGTTACAAATTAGCCCTGCCCGCTTCAAGCAAGTTTAATCTGACAAAACCGCTGAGAGAGCCGCGAGACTGGGCTACTACGTCAAATCCGTCATCACTTGGGCAAAAACGAGCTCACTGCCAGAGCCACAAAACTCCCGAGTTAGCAGGAATCTTGAGTACATTTTGCATTTATCAAAGCAGCGTGCGCCAAAATTTGACAAATCCATTTATCGATCTGTTACCGCAAAACTAGGAGGAAGAAATAATGGCTCAGAAACCAACAAACTTTCTGACGTCTGGACGTTGCCACATCCGATCTTGGGCGCGATAGCCATGATCGCTGCAGATTGATTGGCATACTCGTGCTCATGTTCCAAAATCATCCGAACTGCGCGGGCGCGCACCTCAGTCGAAAATCTATTTGCTCTGTTACTTTTTTCCATAGGCTCCATCCATACTTACTTTGGAGCCTCCGGCAAACTGGGGGCAGTTCACCTCAGATCACTCGGTCGTTACCGCCGTCAACTGGAATTTGGGCCCCTGTGGTTTTTGAAAACGTTCCATCTGCAAATGCAGCGATAGCAAAACCTACGTCTCTTGAAGTGACTCCCGATTTGAGCAGATTGCGAGTTTTGTATTCTGCAATGGTTAATCCATAACGATCCGCAGATTTTTTCAGTGTCTCCTGGCTCCAGAGCCGTGTGTCAAAGACTGCATCCGGGTGGATTGCGTTGACCTTGATCCCTTCGGGTGCCAGTTCGAGCGCAAGCACACGCATCAGTTGGGTCAGACCCGCCTTGGACACAGAATAGGCAGATGCGCCCGCACCCGGTGCCTGTACGTTTCGCGAGCCCACGAAGACAATTGACGGATCAATGCCATGCCGCAGATAGGGGATAGCATGTTTCACCAGTTTACGATGTGACGTCAGATTCACAGCGAGTGTACTATCCCATACCTCGTCGGGCATTGTTTCGACGGTGTCTCCAGTTTTGAAAATACCAGCATTCGAAACCAGCATGTCCAGACCACCATAACGCAGCACGACTTCAGCCAAACTGTCTTTGACAAGCGCGTCTTCGGTCAGGTCCAGGACAAAAGAGGCAAAGTTCGGCTTGTTCATAAAGGATTTGATCTCTGGGTTCACATCCAGTCCGACCACAACCGCGCCTCTTTCGTGCAAAATCTCGGCGCAGGCACGACCGATGCCAGCCGCAGCGCCGCTTACCACAGCAATTTTTCCAGAAAGCACCGGATCGTGTTTTTGCCGTTTCAATTTGGATTGTTCCAGTTCCCAATATTCCATAGCAAAAAGATCCTCGCGGCTCAGACCCTGCCAACTGCCGATCATCTGCGCTGTGCGCATTGCATCCAGTGTGACGTTGACCACATCGCGTGAGATGCTTGCACGACGGAAGTTAGGGCCGAAACTGCGTGCGTGACCGCCTTCAAAAAGCGCCCAGTGGGGATACGGCGCGATCATGGTCAGGCTGTCGTCATTTACTGCCTGAAAATAGGCTGTGTATTTTGTCGCAAAATCCAACACCGCTGCCTCTGGATCATCGCGAAACACCGCCGGAAAAGGCTTATTATGTATCACGTGTTCCGGTGTCAGTGTGCCATGGCGGGACATTTTTGAAAGCGCATCAATGCTGCCTGGTGGGAACGAATTGGTGGGGAAAGACAGAACCGCCTGACCAGCAATTTTACTGACGTATTTGCGCGATTTAGCAACAAACTCTGCGTTTTGCGTATCATCCGGGCCGTTTGGAAGTGGTCCGCAACGGTCGTTCAGAAACTGCTCGGCCTGATCTACAACTGTAATCATCTGGTCATAGGAGGCTTTGGCTGTACTTGCAAAGGTGAATACGCCATGCTGTTCAAGGATGATAGCATTATACTTTTCAAACTGTCCCTGTTCCAATGCGTCGCGAAATTGCAGGGCAAGGTCGAACCCCGGTTTGACATAGGGTAACACCAGAACACTATCGCCATAAATTTCGGTGAAAAATTTCCGACCATGGCCTGAATTGGACAAAGTCAGTATAGCGTTGGAGTGGGAGTGATCCACAAATTTGAATGGCACAACAGCATGAACGATCGCCTCAATCGACGGCGCTGCTGCTTCGGCATCAAGACGGGCACATTTTACCTCATTGACCATATCCGCGTCCGACAGCGTGTCGAGTTGTGAAAGCTTTAACAGTTGATCAAGTTTCAACGCGGTAAAACCATCTGTCCACATCTGGCCCAGATCATACCCGCTGGCCTTTACCCAGATAATGTCGTGCACCACGCCGAACCGATCAGTGTGGCTGGATTTCACCGAGGTGTTGCCGCCACCATGCAGCACCAGAGCCGGATCCAGACCCATCAAGCGCGACGAATAGGCGCGCAGGTCCAGATCGTTGTGATGGGTTGTTGCGTCGTAAGATCGCCAGAGATTCTGCATGTTCTTACCTCGGGTTGATAGGGATACATGCCCCAACGCGAGGCACGAACAATGGGGCCACGGGGCCTTCAGGCGGCAACTTCGACGCTACAATCCTGAAATAGTTCAAAGGCTTCGGCACCGGTAGCATTGAAATGCACAACGGCCTCAAGCGCCTTTAGCATCCCAACCGGGTTCGCGGATTGGAAGACATTCCGGCCCATATCGACTCCGGCTGCCCCTTGATCTATCGCCCAAAATGCCATCTCCAACGCATCACGCTCGGGTAGTTTTTTGCCACCGGCAATGACAATTGGTACAGGGCAGCCAAGCACAATTTTCTCAAAACCGTCTTCTACAAAATAGGATTTGATAAACTGAGAACCGATTTCCGCCGCGATACGCGTGGCAAGGCCAAAGTATCGCGCGTTGCGCACCATATCTGCACCGACACCCGTCACGGCCATGGTCGGAATACCATACCGCGTTCCGATATCAATCAACTTGATCACATTGGCGATTGATTTGTGTTCGAATTCAGAGCCGATATAGACCTGTGCCGCCATGGCAGATGCACCCAAACGGATGGCATCGTCAATTTCGACGCTGACCAATTCGTTGGACAGTTCAGACAGAATGCTGTTGCCAGCACTGCATCGCAGAACGACCGGCTTTTTTACCTCTGGCGGGATAACCGACCGTAGCGCACCCCGCGTGCACATCAGTACATCAGTGTGCGGTGCCAGCGGCGCAATGGTCAGGTCCATACGCTCCAACCCAGTGGTCGGGCCCTGGAAATAACCGTGGTCAAAGGCCAGCATGACCGTCCGACCGGTCTCTGGCCGAAAAATATTGGCCATCCGCGCCTTCATTCCCCAGTCGTGATGAGCGCAACCTTTAAGAAAGAATTTGCTGGTATCCGCGGGGCTATGCTCGCCCCAGTCTTTACCGTCTTTGATGTCGTCGAGATCCGCCATAAGTTATCCTTCTGAATTTGTGTGTTGTCCTGTGCGCGCTGCACAATATGAATTCATTGCTCCCAGTATGATTAATACCGAGATCGCACCCGGATCAGGGTGCCCAATTGAGCGTTCACCAAGCGACCGGGCCTTGCCGGTCGTGGCCACCATGGCCTTGCTGGCTAGGACGCCGCCGCGGGCACCTCTTTCGGCGGCTGCGAAAACCTTAACCATGTCGTTCGATTTCACCTCCGCCACGGCACGGGCCGCGGGAGCAATCGCATCGAGCATGGTTTTGGCACCCTCCACGACACCGCCGCGTTTTGAAACTGCGACACTTGATAAGGTCAGGAATGCTGCAAAGCTCTTGGCATCAAGCCTGTCTTTGCCGGAAAAAGCCGCTGCGCCGCCGCGAAACAAAGTTCCGAAAACCGCGCCGGCTGCGCCGCCCGTTTTGGACATAATTGCCATTCCGGTTTTCTTGAATGCATCTTCTACCGAAAGGCCCGGCTCTGTGCGCAACACTTCGAGTGCCGCTTCAAACCCGCGTCGCATTCCGATACCGTGATCGCCGTCTCCTGTTGCAATATCGGCATCGGTCAGGACATCGACGTTTTTGATTATTTCTTGTGCAACGACTTGAAGCATTGCGTTGACTTCGGTGTTTGTCAGTTCTGTGTTCATCACTTCATCTCACATGTTGGACAGGCCCAGCGAACGCGATGGCAGATCCAGGTAATGTTTCAACTCGTCGTCCAGTTTCATCAATGTGATCGAAAAGCCGGCCATTTCCTGAACCGTCAAATACGTTCCGACGTCAGTGCGGTACACGTTAATGTTCCGTTCAGCCAGAATCTGGCGTAACCGGCGGTTCACGATCAACATTTCCATCATCGTCGTCGCACCAAGATTGTTGATCAAGAGTGCAACGTCTTGCCCCGGCGCGATTTCAATATCTTCCAAAATCTTGCCCATGATTTGATCGGCGATATTGTCGGCAGAGGTGATCTTTTGCTTGGCAATTCCCGCTTCGCCATGGGCACCCATGCCAATTTCGATCTCGTCATCAGCCAGCTCAAATGTCGGTTTGCCAGTTTCGGGGATGGACCCAGCCGATACAGCAACACCCATTGAACGGACGTTTTCGGCGGCCTTGCGTGTCACACGTTCAACCGCGTCCAATGTGTCCAGTTCTTCCGCCGCGCCACCTGCAATTTTGATCACATAGATATCGCCCGCAATGCCGCGCCGATCATGGGCGCGTTCAGGCGGCGCAGCCGCCACATCATCAGCCACTCGAACCGTGCGAATATCCATGCCTTCCTCTTCAAGCAGTTCGGCCGCAATGTCGAAGTTCATGTTATCGCCAGCATAATTGCCATAGAGGAACAGCACACCTTTGCCGCGATGAACTGCATTAGCCGCGTCCATGATGGTATCGGGCGCGGGTGCCGCAAAGACTTGCCCGCAGGCCGCCGCATCGCCCATGTTCTTACCCAGAAAACCATGGAAAATGGGCTCATGACCGCTGCCGCCGCCGATTAGCAAAGCGACTTTTTGTGCTCGCAGATCAGTGCGGATCAGAACGTCCTTTCCTAGTAACCGCTCAACTGTTCCGTCATAGGCCAGCGCCAGCCCATCCAGCATTTCATCAACGACATTGCGCGGATCGTTCAGTATCTTTTTCGGTATCGGGGCCATATCAAGCCTCCTGTTCTGAGACGGGTTTTGGGGGGATGTGATCAAGGATCATGAACAACACGACACCTACCATCAGGACAGGAAAGCCCCACGAAAACATTACCTTAAAAAACGGTTGGCAAAGCATGGCAAAGCCAGCCAAGATTAGCGTGGTCGCAACGTGATACGATATCGCAAGAAAACTTGCAGAAACCATCTTTAAACTCCTCTTTCTGCATGTGACAAACGGTTACCGCTCATTTTGTCAAACAGGAAACCTGCCCCTACGGGCAATCGAAAACCGCAAGTTCCGCCTTGCTGCAAGTTCATTCCGTCGGCCAGAATCTTGCGGAACACACCACCGGAAAACTGAATTTGCGCGGCGGATTCGTACCCACGATTGTCCACAGCATAGACTGACGCCGAATTCGAACCGGCATCAGAAGCGTTGACCAGCTCAATGTCTTCCGGCCAGACGCCAAGTTCAATTTCGTTTCCCTGTACTGCAACCTTGCCAAACTGTGAAAGTGGAAGTCGCTGGTCGCCCCCCTTGATGGCAAGTTCATCGCCATCAATATGGGCGTCAAAAAAGGCCATTGCAGGACTGCCGATCAACCGCCCGACAAAGGCGTTGGTCGGGCAGGCGAAAATATCCTCGATGGTGCCGGATTGTAGAATGCGACCATTGTTGATGATGCCAATGCGATCTGCGATGGATATCGCGCCGTGATAATCATGCGTGGCATAGAGCATCGTGGAGTTCTGTTCCCGGTGGATTTGGCGCAACTCTGAACGCAGACCTTCGCGCAATTTCAGATCAAGTGCCGAAAGCGGTTCGTCCAGCAGGAACATGCTGGGCTGGCGCACCAATGCACGCGCAATTGCGACCCGCTGCTTTTCTCCGCCAGACAATGTCTCGACATCGCGGTCAAGGTGCTGGGATATCCGCAGTAATTCCGCTGTGTGCTGAACCCGGCGGGTTATTTCTTCTTCAGTCTCGCGGTAAGTGGGCGAGCGCAACGCGAAGGCGATGTTATCGAATACGTTGAACACGGGAAGCAGGTTAAATCCCTCAAAAACAATCGACAGGTCTCTGGAGGACGGGTCCAAATCTGTCACATTGTGCCCGTTGAGGAAAACATCTCCCTCATCGAGGTCAAGCAGACCGGCGATTGCCTGAATGGTCGAACTTTTGCCCGCCCCAGTCGGCCCCAAAAGCGCGAATATTTCGTTATGGCGCACCTCAAGGTCAATACCGCGCAGGGCCGGTTTGCCCTTGTAGGCTTTCTTGAGCCCTTGAAGCATCAGCATCGCATCGATCATACATCTGCTCCTTGGGTGACAATGCGGTTGCCGGTCTGGCTGTCAAAGAACACCAAACCTTCGGGCCGAATGGCAATATTGTGCCCTTGTCCTGCCGACGTTGAACGCACGTCGATCCCCTGCGCAATCTCATCGCCGACATAAAAGGAAAAATAACGGTCGCGGCCAACGGAAAAGACATCTTCGACCGCCACTTCAATGCCGATAACAGGGGGCTCATCAACAAGTTGCACGTCGCGCGGGCGCACGCCCATCCGCACCGGATTTACCGAGTTTCGCACGACGTCCGGCACCGCATCTTCTGGCAGAACGATACCGCTTTCTCCAAGGCGAAAGCCACCGAACACTGGTTTGAGATCCACCAGATTCATGCTGGGCGATCCAATGAACTGGCCTGCAAATACCGAATTGGGGTTAAAAAACAGGTCGTGAGGTTCATCAACCTGAACAATCTGGCTATCGTTCATCAGCACGATCCGGTCCGCCAGCGACATGGCTTCGCGCTGATCATGGGTGACATAGATCGTCGTGACGCCCAGTTCGCGCTGAAGGTGACCAAGCTCCCACCGCATTTCTTCACGGAACTGCTCGTCGATGGCGGATAGCGGCTCGTCCAGCAAAAGAACCGCCGGTTCGCGAACCACTGCGCGGGCCAATGCAACCTTTTGCGTCGCACCCGGCGGCAAGGCACCAGGAAACCGCTTCAGCTCATCTCCCAGTTTGAAAATTTCGACAACCCAGTCAAGTTTGCGGGCGATCTCGGCGCGTTTGATCCCGCGTGCCTTAAGCGGGAACACAATGTTTTCAGCGATGCTGAGATGCGGGTAGAGCGAGACGAACTGGAACACCATTGCAATATTGCGTTCACTAGCAGTTTGATCGTTCACCCGCTGACCGTCAAAGAGAATGTCCCCCGACGTTGCCGATTGCAGCCCAGCGACCGCACGCAATGTCGTTGTCTTTCCACATCCAGACGGTCCGAGATAAACGACGAATTCGCCGTCGTTGACTGTCAGGTTTACATTGTTCACCGCCTTGAACGCGCCAAACTCGACAGACAGGTTTTTGAGTTCCACCTTAGCCATAATTAGTACTTCTCACCCATTTTGTTAAGGTGCCGCACAAGGATCATCGACAGACCAATGATGATGAACAACAGGATCACCGCCAACGCCGAGGCTTCGCCAGTATAGAAATAGTTGAAGGCCCTCTTTGCGATCGCGAAAGAGACGGTTTCAGTGCTTGATCCCGGTCCACCGCCAGTCAGTGCGAAGAACAGGTCATACTGTTTGAAACTATCAATCAACCTCAGGATCAGAGCGATGAAAAGGACCGGCGCCGACATGGGCAAAGTCACCCGAAAGAACACATAGGCGGGGCTGGCACCGTCAACCTCAGCGGCCTCGTAGATGCTGTCAGGGATACCCCGAAAGGCGGCTGTTGCCAAAAGGATGATGAAAGGTGTCCACATCCATGTATCCGCAGCAGCCGCAGCAAAAAGTGCTGGCGTGGTCTGGCTGAGCCAGTGGACTTGTCCCAGCCCGACAGCGGAGATGAGATAGTTCACGATCCCCCATTCTGAGTTCAACATATAGCGCCACAAAAATCCGACAACGACTGGCGAAAGCATCATCGGGATCATCAACAGTGTGAATATCAGATCTCTGCCACGAAAGCTCTTTTGAAGCCGATACCCGACAAATATCCCGATCAGCATTTGCAAGCTGACGCAGACAAAAACAAACTTCCCGGTAAAGATAAAACGTTTCCACAGAGAGGCATCATCCAGCAGGTAGATGTAGTTTTCCAGCCCGACATACTCGAAACCCTGGTTGGGTTTGAGCGCCGAGAAGTTGTGAAAACTGTACCAGATCAGTGAGAATATCGGATAGGCTACCATGAAGAGCAATATCAACAGGGTCGGCGACAGAAATCCAAAGATCATGAGCCTACCACTGGACTTTTTCTTCAGGCGCCCCCTGGGTGCGACTGTCTGGGCAGGGGAATGGTCGGTTGTATTTGCCATATGTCAGTTCCTGCCCAGGATGCCAAAGGTCATCCCCATCAATAGGTGTTTACGGATCAGATAGAAGAAGATCAGAACCGGGATGATAAGAACGACTCCGCCAGACATGATTTGGGTCCATTCAATACCTGTAGCACCAGATGCCGCTGAAACCTTGACAGGCAGTGTCTTGGCCTGTGTTGTTGTCAGAATTGATGCGAATGCAAATTCGTTCCAGGCGAAGATGAAACAAAAGCCGGCCGTGGCGGCGATTCCGCCACGTACCATCGGCAGGACCAGATAGACGAAGGCATACATCCGGCTATAGCCGTTGACGATTGCGATCTGCTCTACCTGTTTGGGAACTCCGTCAAAAAAGCCTTTCATGATCCATGTAGCCAGGCCGACATTGGCAAAGATTGCAACAATAATCAGACCAGTTTTGGTGTCCGCCAGTCCAAGCCGGGCGAACATCAAATGATAGAAAACCAGGACGGCAACCGGCGGCAGCATCCGTGTCGAAAGGACAAAGAACAGAAAGTCGCCCTTGCCGCGAAAGTCAAACCGTGAACAGACATATCCGGCCAGGGTGCCCAAGAGCACGGCAAGAAATGTTCCACTGCTGGATACGATGGCGCTGTTGATCAGCGAGTCCGTCACACCGTAAGCAGAGGCAGTTCCACGCGCAGCGCCAACACCGAAGACACTCTCGTACCCCGTCATATCGATGCCAAAGATCCATTTTGGCGGCATCGCAAACAGGTCGGCCCTGCTTTTCAAAGATGAAATGATGAGCCAGAAGATCGGTCCGAGACTATAGAATATGTACGTGCCGAGAAGCGCCAACAGAAACCATCGGGAAGGATGTCGAGTGCTGGCTAGTTTTGCATCCTGCATGATTTCACCACATTTATGAGTAATTAGCCAATGCACCAAAACACGCTGGCAGAAAGGGTCTGCGTGAGCCGAATTACGGGATAACCGACGGTCACGCAGATCTTAGGGCGTGCTTCAGTTCGCAGCGACGACGCTGTCCACACCGACTGGCGAAATCAATTGGTCGGGCACTTCAGGCGAGCTATCTCCTCGCGTGATCTCGTAGCCTGCCCGCTCGAGTGTTCGCTCATGCTTCTTAGCTGCATCGGTCAACGCTTCTTCCACCGTTTTTGTACCAGTGATGGCGTTGCTGATTTCTTCCTGCAACTGGTCCAGCAAAATCGGGTATTCCGGCAAGTGCCAATAGTCGTTCAGATACTGTAACGCTGTCGAAAACTGCGCATTGTAGCTGTTCAAGCCCTGCCAATCGTTGCTTTCCAGAACAGATTTCAGACCGGTCTGACAGACTGCTGCATATCGCACCTGCTGCTCGGGCTGAAAGTACCACTCCATAAACTTGACGAGCTCCGGCAGTTTTTTGGAATATTTATTGATTCCCATGCCCTGCCCGCCAACCGAAAACTGGCGACGGAACAAGCCGTCCCGCCCGACTGCGCCAGGCAGAATTCCAAATGCAGTGTCTTCTGCAAAGCGGTTGACCGCTGGATCGGCATTGGAGCCGTTGAAATAGAACCATTGCATTGCCATGGCCAACTGACCCTGTTGGAATGCTGCGTTTACTTCGTCATATCCCCAGCTACCCGAGCCCGGAGGTCCGTATTTGAACATATCGACAAATGCCTGAACCCCGTCGATAGAAGCCGGTGAATTCAGATAGCCCTGCACTTCAAAAGTTTCAGGATTATAAAGCTCACCACCGAACGACCACATAAAGGAGTTCGAGGCTGTTGTTGCGAAATCATACTCGCGCGCACCCATTTGACCCCAGCCGTAAAGACCTTCGTCTGGACGAGTGAAAAATTCGGCGATTTCTGCCGCGTCTCGATAGGTCTCTGGAACAGCAAGATCCCGGCCATATTTTTCCTTAAAGGCAGCTTGCTCTGCAGGATCTTCGAACAGGTCGCGACGATACATCATTCCGTAGGCGTCCTGGTTCATCGGCAGCCCATAAAACTGGCCCGAATTGTCGGGGTATTCACCGTATTGCGACAGGGATGCGGACGGAAACAGGTCGGCCGAGAGAACACTTGACTGAGCGAACACGTCGTTCAGGCTAACAGCGTGATCGCCGCCTGCAAACTCTGCCGTAGACTGACTGTCCCACATTGCGAAATCAAACCCGTCGCCCTGAATTGCGAATTCCGATGCGATTTTATTGTGCCACTCCGGGCCATAAGGAACCAGCGCGGGAACGATGGTTACCGAAGTGTCCGGATAGTCCTTGCTGATATCCAGCAACGCATCGGCGCAAGTCCCTGCGTGCCAGACAAATGTCAATTCAGTTTCCGCCTGAGCCGGCACCACGCCCACGGCCAGAACCGCAGCGGATACCGACATCAAAAGCTTAGATGACTTCTTCATTATTCTTTCCTCCTCTGGGTGCAGGTACCGAATCTCCCTGAATCAGTCATCCCGCATACGCATCATATTTTATATAATGTTTTAATCAATATCAATAAATCACGCCTGTTGCAGTGTTGAGCAACAGCCTGCCTGTTATTGACCGATTGGCGACCGAACCGGATGTTGAAATTATTGCCTTGGGCGAAAAGTATAACCGTGGTTATCGCGGTTTTTTCGGGTTGCAATGCGAACAGGCTATCAGATCCTATCACGTAGATGTCGCGTTGATGTCGTCGACCACGGTGCAAGGGACTTTCATTTATACGCAAGACGAACAGGTAGTGCGCATTAAGCAGGCCATGTTGGAAGTTGCCAAAAAATCGATCGTGCTAATCGATTCAAGCAAGTTCGAATACACGGCCTTCAACAAGGTCGCTGATCTGCGCGATTTCGATCACGTGATCGTCTCAAAAGACATCGACGAACGTAGGATCAATGAACTGATCCAGGCAAACGTAAAACTAGAACTCGCTTAAAACTGTAGGAGTACATTATGACATCACCAGGACAATCACGGCGCCTACGCAATATGTGCAACGCCGAAACTGGAATAATGCTCTGCATTCCTATTGATCACGGGATGCAAGTCGGCCCGATTGACGGACTTTCCGACCCTGACCGATTGATCGGCGAAATTGCGGACGGAGGCGCCGATGTCGTCATTGTAAACCCCGGCCTGATGCGGCGGTTTCACAAACAACTGGAACGAATTCCGACGGTCATCCTGCCTATGGATCAGACAACAAACTGGCGAACTGGCAGCCCCTTTGGGTATGAGACAACTTACACCCGGCGTGTGTCGGATGTTGCCGTCGCGGTGGAAATGGGTGCGGAGGCGGTTATTACGTATCTCTTCACTTGCAACAACAATCCGCTGGAAGAGACCAAATGTTTCGAAATCAACCGCGATATTGCCAGACAATGCGATAAGTTTGGCATGGTCCATGTTATCGAAGCCATGGCGGCCATCGGCGGCTTCGCCAAGCCAGCTGATCCGGAAGTTGTTCTGTTGAACTGCCGTATCGCCAGCGAGCTTGGTGCAGATGTCGTGAAAACCGACTGGTGTGGTGAGGCCGGAATGGCGAAGGTCGTTCAGAACACGCTGGCACCGATTGCAATTGCCGGCGGCAGCAAGGCAGACGCCATGGAAGAGCTGACTGATGTCGTCCGTGCTGGGATAAAAAGCGGTGCAACCGGGCTCATGTTTGGTCGAAATACATTCCAACGCGGTGACGTCCGCAAAAAGGTGCAATCCCTTCGCGATGCCGCGTGCGAGATGAAGGTGAATTAGGAAAATGGGATAAACTGCCTTCCCACAGAAACGCAGCTATTGTTGTGTAAGTCGGAGGAGTAATAGGAACATTCTGATGTATATTGCAATTCTTGGAATTGTTTTGGGTAAACGGCTTGCAGCCCAGAAAATCCCACCGACGACGCCTTTGGCAACGGCGTACCTGGGCATGATATGGATCAGAAGGTCCTGCATCCGACCAACACGTTTAGAAAATCTGTGGTGTCAGACCAATGCGAACCAGTCTCGGCAAGGACAATGAGGCTGCTTCTTTTGCCGTGCCAAGTTGACGCCACTCAGCGAGAGCAGCGGCACGGTTCAGCTTGAAATTGGTGCGTGATTAGAGATGGGTTTCCCCCAACAAAACCAATCCCAGATGAATCCACGCCTCCAACCCTAAAACCCCATAGTCCAAGGAGCGCAGCAGTGATCCGGGGTCCCTAGTGATGGATTATGTAGCTCAAAAGTATGGATCTGACCAAGTAATCCCATCATTGCTCATTAGCTGATAGATTTGCGGACATTATTATCTGTGACAAAGCTGGTTCAGACTAATGTGGCCATTCATCCAAATTGCAGCGATCTGTTGAAATCACCCCGCATAGCAGACCTTTATCTCCACTGCAGCGAATGACGGCTCACCCCGGTTGAAGCGTCAGCGCTGCCACCGCTGGCATTCAAAGCGTGGCAACAAAAAGACTTGACGCTAATCCCAAGCCCGACATTCGTTTACAGCGACTTCTACGCCCTGGGCTACACGTCTCTAACCGTGGCACCGCCAAAAGTAGGCAAGTCAATGCTGGCCCTGGCCGAAGCGATCGATATAGCCACGGGCAAGGGCATCCTGACAAACTATAACAGAGAGCCGCTGCGCGTACTGTACTATAACGCCGAAGATGATCAGGACGTGTTA
>MDTF01008073.1_pt1 | contig 13505 bp, 15 predicted proteins | sample 811191 | NCBI WGS metagenome assembly MDTF01 (sample SAMN05326649, study PRJNA326480) | marine metagenome | isolation source: seawater | place: Southern Ocean | collected 2011
GAAGTTGTAAGAGACTTAAATAAAGGTGACGATCTAATGGTAGAACAGTCTTATAGTGAAAGACAACTCTTTGAAAAAGCATATGAAAGAATTTCTTCTGAATTTCAAATTATATTAAATTTACCAGCTGAGGATACTCAGAAAAAATTGGATAAAGCACTAAAGAGAAATTTACAGGAACAATCAAAATTAGCGCCCATGACGCCTAAGCCAGCTACTAGCGAAGATTTACCAGTTGAAGAGCCTACTTCAGATACAGACGAGCCTACTGAAGGATAAAAAAAAACGCCTCTCACACATTAAATTATGAGAAGCGTTTTTTATTAAGAATACTAAGTAACTATCTTCTTCTTTTTTTAGCTTTTTTCTTTTTAGCTTTTTTCTTAGTTTTCTTTGCAGCTTTTTTTCTTTTCTTAGGCATCTTTAGCTCCCTTGTTTAAGTTAAACGAATCAAACTGATTCGTTATTAACTTATTTTTATTTTTTTAATCAAGTTATGTCAATTCTTTAATTAAAACTTCAAAATCAAAAAAATAAATAAAAATAAAATATTTTCTTTTTATTTTAATTGTTAAAAAAGTTAGTGTTTATGCGTTAAATAATCGAAAAATTATTTTATTTGTAAAGTTTTTCAAAATCACTTTTATATTGCTTAATTATTTTATATCTTTTTAATTTTAATGTTGGAGTCATCATTCCATTTTCAATTGATAATTGTTTATTAATTACAAAAAATTTTTTTATTTTTTCAATTTTTGTTAAATTTTTATTCATTTTTTCTATTTCTTCAAAAATTATTTGATTATCTAATATTTTTTTGTCTTGAGATAAAACTAATAGTGCTACTAGAAATGGTTTGTTGTCACCATAAACTAAGGCCTGCTCAATAAATTCAATTTTAATTAGATCATTTTCAATTTTAACTGGTGAAATATTATCTCCACCAGGTGTTATAATTATATCTTTTTTTCTATCAGTTATTCTTAAATAGCCATTTTTAAAATGACCTATGTCTCCAGTATATAGCCACCCTTCTTTTATTGATTTTTTAGTCTCTATTTCATTGTTCCAGTATCCCAACATTACATTTTCACCCTTAATTAAAATTTCTCCATCATGAGAAATTTTTACTAGATTGCCCTTGAATGGAGGACCTACTGTTTCAATTCTTATATCACCTATTGGGTTACAACTTACGACGGGTGAGCTTTCAGTCAATCCATACCCTTGAAGAGTTGGAAGTCCAATGGCGTTTAAAAAAAGTCCTACTTCATAATCTAATGCTCCACCACCTGAAATAAAAGCTTTTAGAGACCCTCCAAATTGAGACCTAATTTTTTTCCTAACCGTTTTTTCGCAGATTTTATTTAAAACTCTTTCATAAAAATAAAAGTCTTTTTTTAATAATTTTTTCTTTCCTAAATTTAAAGTTAATTTTATTAAAAACTTTTTAATTCCTCTTGTTTTGCTAAATGTTGAATTAATTTTCTGATACAAATTTTGATAAAATCTTGGTACAGCTGTCATAATATCTGGGCTACAGTCATTCATATTTTTAACTAATTTATCTAAACTTTCAGCGTAAAACACTTTGGCCCCAACTGCGATTTGTACAAACTGTACTGTATGTTCATAAGAGTGAGATAAAGGTAGCCATGTTAAGAATTTAGGTTCCAACAAAATAATTTCTTTTAATAAATCGGTTGAACCTTCACAATTATTTAGAATACCACCGTGGCTTAACATTACACCTTTTGGATTACCTTGAGTCCCTGAAGTATAGATAATACATGCTGTATCAAATCTCTTTAGATCCAAATTTTGAAAATTTTTTTTCACAAATTTACTCTTGCTAAAAATTTTTTTAATACTTAAAATATTTACTTGATCATCTTTTATGTCTTCGAAGCTTATAATTAATTTTATAAATTCATTTTTTTTTATTAAATTTTTAACTTTTTGAAATTGTAAATTATCTGAAATTATTATGATTGAAGGTTTACAATCGTTAATAAGATATTCATAATCACTCTCTGTATACGTTGTGTAAGCAGGAACTGTTATGCCTTTAGCAAGCATTATTGCTAGGTCGCTAATTAACCATTCAGGTCTATTTTCTGATATTAATAAACATCGATCTTGATCCTTAATTATCAAACTTAATTCATCTGACAATTTTTGAACCGCATCATATGTTTGCTGCCATGTAAAATAAATTTCTTTACTCTTAAGTGATTGCAAAAAAATTTTTTCTGGATCACTACTTCTATATCGATAGTAAAATAGTTCTAAGAGGTTATTATAGTCTTTTAATATCATACTTTTTGGTGGGCGAAGAGAGAATCGAACTCTCACTTCTTGCGAAACACGATTTTGAGTCGTGCGCGTCTACCAGTTCCGCCACTCGCCCTAAATAATAAATAAGTTGTATTTTAAATAGTATAAGAACTAAAATTATATTAAAACCAAAAAATGTTTATTAAACTGTATAACAAATGTTTAGAATTGGCCTCACATAAAAGCTCTAATTACTTTTTAGCAGTTGTATCTTTTTTGGAGAGTTCTTTTTTCCCAATACCCCCAGATGTTATGATTATACCGATGGTTGTTGCCAAGAAAAGAAGTTTTCTAAAAATATTTATTATAGCAACGATTTTTTCTGTTTTAGGGGGAATGGTTGGTTATTTATTAGGAGCGTATTTTTATGATGTCGCTATTCATATTGTGGAATTTTATGGATATGAAAAGAAAATGTTAAATTTAAAATATGCTCTTACAGAAGGAAAAGGTTTTTATACCTGGCTTGCTATACTCTTTTTGGCTGGTTTTACACCTTTGCCCTACAAAGTATTTACTATCGTAAGTGGCTTAATAAATTTTAACTTTCCAATTTTTGTAATAATCAGTTTAATTTCTAGGGGCTTGCGTTTTTTTATTGTGTCTTATCTGTCTTTTAAATTTGGTGAAACATTCACTAATTTTATGCATCGGCATGGGTCTAAATGGTTTACCCTGATTGGAATTTTTATTGTCATTATTGCAGCTATTATTTATTTATTTTTTAAATCTCATGATTAAATTTAAAAACAAAACCTTTTTTTTATTTGTATTTTTTATAAGTTTTGTATCACTACTTTCTGCATATACTATTGAACATTTACTAGGATATCAGCCTTGTAATCTATGTTTAATTTCAAGAATTCCTTATGCTATTGCTTTGATTATTGTAATCATAAATTTCAAGTTACAAAAAAATGAAGATTTTTTTATTATTCTTTTGTTGCTCGTTTTCTCATTTTCATTTTCAATTTCTGTATATCACTTTGGAATTGAACAGGGGATTATCTCTGAATCTTCTGTTTGTGGACTACAAAGCGAAATTTCTATAACTTCAAAAGATGAAATTTTAAAATCACTCCAAAAAACAGCTATTAGCTGCAAAAATGTAGCATTTAAAATTTTTGGATTATCACTTACAACATATAATATTTTAATTAGCTTATTAATGATTTTAACATCAATAAGATTTTATTTTACTTATGAAAAATATAAAAAATAAAGTTGAAGAATTTATACGTGTAGACCATGCAGGTGAGCGTGGTGCAGTAAAAATCTATGAAGGTCAACTTTTAGCTTTAAATACTTTTGTTGAAGACGAAAATTTAAAAAAAGTGATTGAAGAAATGAAAGTACATGAAAAAGAACACTGTGAATTTTTTGAAAATGAAATTAAAAAAAGAAAAATTAAACCAACCAAGCTTTTACCTCTTTGGGATTTGCTGGGTGTTGGTTTAGGTTTTGGATCAACATTGCTTGGGAAAAAAGCGGCCATGTTATGCACTGCATCTGTTGAGGAAGTTATTGATGAGCATTATTTAAATCAAATTAATCAACTTGGCTCTAATGAGAAAGAATTAAAAAAAAAAATTATAAAGTTCAGGCAAGATGAATTACATCATAAAAATATTGCATATGAAAAAGGTGCCACAAAAAAAGGTCTTTATTCGATTCTTGATAAAATAATTAAAACTGGATCTAAGATTGCGATTAATATTTCTGAAAAAATCTAAGTTATTAAGATTCTAGCTCAACATCCCAATATAAATGATCCATCCAGCTCTTATGTAAAAAATTTGGAGGAAAATGTTTTCCATTCCTATGCAAATCTTCTGTTGATGGTTGATAAGGATGTTGGTTCAACTTCATGCCAGAAAACTTCAAAAGTTTTCCACCTTTTCTTACATTGCATGTTGAGCAAGCAGCTACAACATTACCCCAATTTGTTTCTCCTCCTTTTGACCTTGGTAATAAATGATCAAAAGTTAACTCTTCGCTATTACCACAATACTGACAAGAAAATTTATCTCTTAAAAAAACATTAAATCTAGTAAAACTTGGTTTTGACTGAGGTACAATATAATTTTTTAAAGCAATAACACTGGGAAGCTGCATATTAAAAGATGGGCTTCTAATCGTTCTGTCATAATTGCTTACAATCACAACTCTATCTAAAAAAACAGATTTAATGGTATCTTGCCATGACCATAGTGACAAAGGATAATAACTTAACGGTCTGTAATCAGCATTTAAAACTAATGCCGGACATTTTTCAAGTGAAGCATTTTGCTCAGTAAAACTATTCATGAATTTAATTTTAACTTAATTGAAACTTTATATCAATAATTAGTGATCATTAAATTTTTTTAAAATATAGTTTAATGCTATACTTGATGCTTCAACAGGGATATTGTGTCCACAATCTTTAATTAGATGTGTTACAATATTAACATTATTTCTTATTAAAAAATCTTTGGCTTCAAGTAAATATGTTGAAGAAACAATGTCATCTGCATCTCCATGGATTAACATTGTATCAGTCGAATTTTTTTTTCTGTTTTTTAAATCATCTTGGTTAATTATTTTTCCAGAGAAACCTACAATACAATTAAAATTTTTATTTGAAGTTAAGCCTAGATTAATAGACATCATACATCCTTGACTAAAACCAGATAAACAGATTTTGTCATTTTCTAATTTGTATTCATTTTTTATTTCTTCTAAAAATTGATTTAATTTTTTCTCAGCTTTTTGTGATTGATCTGAAATGTATTCAGCATCATCTTTTGTGAGATCAAACCATTGATATCCAGACGGATTTATTGAACATTTTTCATGTCCATTAGGACATATAAATATTGTATTTGGAAGATGTCTTTTCCAATTATAAGCCACCATACTTATGTCTTTTCCGTCACCACCATATCCATGCAGTAAAATTATTGCATTCTTGATTTGTATTTCTTTTTCTGGCTTAATAATAGTTGCATCAAGGCAAAATGTCATAGCGAATTAAATTTGTTTTTTATTTTTTAAAACACTCTACTATAGAAAAATGATTTCAGGAATATTTGTTAAAATCTTATCTATAATGCTTCTGATTGCAGTTGGTGTTGTGTTAGTTCTTGGTATCGGAACTTTACTTAAAGGCGGCACAACGAGTAAAAAATATTCAAATAAATTAATGCAGTATAGAGTATTGCTACAATTTATAGCAATTATTGCTCTAGTTGGCTTTGCTTATTTTTTTAAGAATTAGTTATAAGCTGAGAGCCATTCAATAAATTTTGCATCACTAAAATTTATTGATCCAATAATTCTCGCAAATTCCTTTCCCTCTTTATTAAATAAAATAGTGGTTGGAATACCTCTTAATGACAACTGTTTTGCTAATGTAACAGGCGTATCAAAATAAATTGACAGATTATTTATCTTAAGGTCATCAAAAAATTTATTAGCTTTTTTAAGACTGTCCTTACCAACATTAATTGGAATGATTTCTATATTTTTTAAATCAGGATTAATTTGTAAAGAATCTAGAGATGGCATTTCTTCTTTACAAGGTGCGCACCATGTCGCCCAAAAATTAAGCAAAACTAACTTGCCTTTTAAATCTTCTAGTTTTACATTTTTACCTCTTGAGTCTGAAAAAGTAAGATTATTATATGTCTTTAACTCTTTATTAATGACAATATTTTTTATATTTGGTACTTCACTTGCTGAAGCACTTGATAAGAAAAAAATAAATATTATTAAAAATCTCATATTAAATAGGTATAATTAATTACCATGGCAAAAAATAAAAACAACCAAGCAATATGGAGCACCCGAATTAAGAAAGAGGCATCGACCTTATTTCAAAAGGTAGGTAACTCTATCGATATTGATAAAAGATTATACAAAGAAGATATAAGTGGCTCTATAGCTCATGTTGAAATGCTATTTAAACAAAAAATAATTTCTTTTAAAATTAAAAATAAAATAATTTATGGCTTAGAAAAAATTAAAAAAGAAATTTCCAAAAATAAATTTGAATTCAATATCGAATATGAAGACATTCATATGAATATTGAAAAAAGACTTTTTCAAATCATTGGCGAAGAAGCTGGATATATTCATATTGCGAGGTCTAGGAATGATCAAGTTATAACAGATTTAAAAATATGGATGAAAACAGCTACAAATGAAATCAACGATAATTTAGATAAAGTAATTAAATCAACTCTTGTAATTGCAGAAAAAAATATTGAAACAATTATGCCAGGTTTTACACATTTAAAAAATGCTCAAGCTATTTCGTTTGCACATTATTTAATGGCTTATGTTGAAATGTTTAAGAGAGATAAAAGAAGATTTACCAATAACTTTGAAAGTTTAAATGAAAACCCACTTGGGGTAGTAGCACTTGCGGGTACATCATTTAATATAGATAGAAATTATACAACTAAGAAATTAGGTTTTAAAAATTCAACTAATAATTCTATTGACACAGTTTCCGATCGAGATTTTGTTTTAGATTTTCTTTATAGTGCATCAGTTTGCTCTATGCACATATCTAGAATTGCTGAAGAGCTTATTATTTGGAGCTCAGATGGATTTAATCTTATTCACTTGTCTGACAAAATAGTTACTGGGTCTTCAATAATGCCACAAAAAAAGAATCCTGATCTTCTTGAGTATGTTAGGGGAAAATCTGGATCTATGTTTGGTAATTTGTTTTCAATGTTAACAATATTAAAGGGATTGCCGCTTTCTTATTTTAAAGATTTACAGGATGACAAAGAAATTGTTTTTAGTTCTAACGACACTTTGGTTAACAGTCTTAAAATTTTTAACGAGATATTAAAAAATTTCAGTCCAAACAAAAAAAAGATGTTAGAGTTAGCAAATACCGGTTTTATAACAGCTACTGATTTGGCTGATTATTTAGTAAAAAAACACTCCATGTCATTTAGAAAAGCATATCAAAAAACCGCTGCTATAGTAAATTTTGCAGAAAAAAAGAAAAAAAAGTTGAATGAGTTAACAATCGAAGAACTTAAAAAAATTGAAAATAAGTTAACAATTGATGTACTTAGTGTTTTTGATTTAAAAAATTCAATTAATTCAAAAAAATCTTATGGAGGAACATCTTTTGATAATATCAAAAAAATGATAATCAAATATAAGAAAAACAATGATTAAAAAATTTTTAACACTCTTATTAATATCTATCTTGATTATAGCATGTGGGAAAAAAAGTGCCCCACTTTACGAAGAACAAGAGCAAAATACAAAAGTATTTAGTACTAAACTGAATACAATTTCATGATCTATAAAGGTAAAAACTTATCAATTGATAATTTTAATATTGATTTAATTGCTAAAAAATTTTCAACACCAATTTATTGTTATTCTTTTAGAAAATTAAAAAACAATATTCAAAATTTTAAAAAGAGTTTTAAAAAAATTAACCCTCTTATTTGTTTTGCTGTTAAGTCCAATACTAATACAAAATTATTAAACGAAATTCGAAAATTCAATATTGGCGCAGATGTTGTTTCACTTGGAGAGTTAATGAGGGCACTTAAAGCAGGTATAAAACCTAATAAAATTGTTTTTTCGGGTGTTGGCAAAACTTCTACAGAAATACTTTATGCTATTAATAAAAAGATATTATTAATCAATGCGGAGTCAAAAAGTGAAATTTTAGAAATTGAAAGAATAGCAAAGTATAAAAAAAGAACAGTTAATATTGGTGTAAGATTAAATCCAAATACAGATGCTAAAACATTAAGTCAAATTTCTACAGGTAAAAAAGAAAACAAATTTGGAGTCGATGAAAAAACTTTTCTACAATTAGTTGAATTTATAAAAAATTCAAAAAATTTAAATTTGAAATGTTTAAGTGTTCATATCGGCAGTCAAATATTAGATCATCGCCCATATGAAAAAATGTTGTCTGTTCTCGATAAGATTATAAAAAAATCTAATTATAATTTTGAATACATAGATCTTGGTGGGGGTATGGGAATTGATTATACAAATAATAATAAAAGACTTAATCTCAAAAAATATTCTATAAGTATTGAAAAATTTCTAAAAAAAAATCCTTGTAAAATTATATTTGAACCAGGAAGATCTATAGTTGGTGATACAGGAATACTTATTACAAAAATTCTTTATATTAAAAAAGGTTATAAAAAAGATTTCATTATTTTAGATGCTGGTATGAATGATTTAATGAGACCAGCTCTCTATGGTGCTGAACATAGAATTATTCCCACTAAAAGAAAAAAGGCTATGTCAAAAAAGACTTACGAATTTGTAGGACCAATATGCGAAAGTACAGATAAATTTGCATCAATTAAAAAATTTCAAGAATTAGATGAAAAAGAGTTTTTGATTATCTGTGATGTTGGTGCATATGGAACTTCTTTAAGCTCAAACTATAATTTAAGGCCTAAACCAATAGAACTGCTCATTAAAAATTCTAAAATTCAAATAATTAATAAAAGACAGAAACTTTCTGAATTAATGTAACCTTGATAAAAATGGTAAGAAGTATTTTATTTTCATTTGTATTTTTTTTAGGAATTTTTTTTATATCAATTATATTTCTGCCAGCTCTTTTTCTGCCTCAACAAGTGGTACTTTTTGGTGGAAAATTGATGGGCCATTGGACCGGATTTTGTCTAAGATTAATAATGTCGACTACTATTGAGTTAAAAGGTGAGGAAAATATAATTAAAAATGAAAAATATTTTATAGCTGCCTCACACCAATCGATATTTGAAACTTTTTATCTCCAAATAATTTTTAATTCCCCTGTTTTTATTTTAAAAAAAGAACTTCTAATGATGCCTGTTTTTGGCTGGTACTTAAAAAAGATTGGCTCTATATCAATAAAAAGAAATACAGTAACAAAAGATAATTTAAGTTTTTTTCAAGATATTCAAAAAATCATAATAAATTCGAAAAGACCATTAATAATATTTCCTCAAGGAACTCGTGTACCTCCAAATGAGCGTCCTGCTTTCAAAAAGGGGGCTTCTAGAATATATAAGGAACTTAATATTGTTTGCCAGCCTGTTGCAATTAATTCAGGGTCTGTGTGGCCAAAAAAAGGTCCTAAAACGCCAAATAAAAAAATTACAATATCTATCCTCTCACCCATATGTTCTGATTTAAATAAAGAGGAATTTACGAAAGTTTTAGAAGAAAAAATTTATTCTGAACTAAATATTTTGGGTTAGCCCTTCATTGGCATAACGACATATATGCTGTCAAAATCCTCTGGATCTTTAATTAAAGCTGGTGAGCCCGTATCATTAAAAAATATCTCAATTTTATCGCCACCAAGTTGTGAGGCAACATCAATTAGGTACCTGGAATTGAAACTAATTTCTAAGTCATGGTCAAATTTTACGCTTAGAGTTTCATTGCCATCTCCGCTGCTAGTATTATTAACTGTAAGATTAAGGTTATCTTTACTCAAGCTAAATTTTACACCATCTTTTTTATCTTGTGATACTGATGCCACCCTATCTACTGACCCTAAAAATAATTTAAGATCTATTTCTAATTTTTTTTGATTATTTTTAGGTATAACTTGAATATAATTTGGAAATTTTCCATCAATTAATTTTGAAATTAAAATGCTATTGTTGAATTCAAATTTTATTTTAGATTTTACATTTGAAATTTTAACATCTCCATCATAACTATCTAGTAATGAACAAAGTTGAAATATAGTTTTCTTAGGTAGTATGATTGGTTCAAAGTTTATTTTTTGATCTAATCTAATTTTAGACACAGACATTCGGTGACTATCAGTTGCAACTGATGTCAAATAATTTTTATCTTCAACTTCAGTTTGATGAAAATAAATTCCACTTAAATAATGTCGTGTTTCATCATTCGATACTGAAAATTTACACTTATTAAGAAGCTTTAAAAGTTTTTTAGAATTAATAGCAAATTCATTTTGATTAAAATTTTCATCTGTTAGTGGAAATTCAGAGGCACTAATACAGTTTAAATTAAAAATTGATTTTTCAGACTCTAAATGAAGCTTACTTATATCGGTTAAAGACAGATTGATTTTTTTTCCTGAAGAAAATTTTCTAACAATGTCATACATTGTTGACGATGTTGTTGTTGTTTTACCCTCCTCTAATACTTCAATATTATTTATTTGATGAATAAATATTAAATCTAAGTCAGTTGCAGTGATTGTTAGTTTTGAATTACTCGCTTCTAATAATACATTTGATAAAATTGGTAATGTACTTCTTTTTTCAATAACACCTTGGCAATAATTTAGTGCTTGTTGGAGATCTTGTTGATTAACGTTAAATTTCATTTTCTTTATTGTTATATAATATTTGGTTTTTTAGGTTATTAATATTGTCTACCATTTCTGAATCTTTTTCTTTCAATCTTTCAATAGTTTTAACTGAGTGTATGATGGTTGTATGATCACGGTTTGAGAATTCTCTTCCAATCTCAGGTAGTGATTTTGATGTCAAAATTTTAGTTAAATAAATTGCTGTTTGTCTAGGTCTTACTAAATATCTTGATCTTCTTGATGATAACATTTCATTTTTACTTATTTTAAAAAATTTACATACAATATTTTGAATTAAATCAATTGTTACCTTATTTTCTGATAGATTTAGAAGATCTTTTAAAACTACTTTTGTCTCGGCTAAATTAGGAGCCTTGTTATAAATTCTTGAAAACGAAACTATACGATTAATAGCTCCTACTAATTCTCTAATACTTGCTGTTATTTCGGTACTTATAAAATCTTGAATTTCTTTAGAAATATTGACTTGATCTAAATAAAGTGTGTTTAGTTCATTGGTTTTTTGTTCTACAATTTTTTTTCTTAATTCATAGTCTGGTTTTTGAATATCTAAAACTAAACCCCCAGAAAACCTTGACTTAATTCTTTCTTGTATTCTAGATAGCTTGTTTGGAGCTCTATCAGCAGATACTATTATTTGTGACCCTTTGTCTAACAATGCATTAAATGTGTGAAAAAATTCTTCCTGCATAGCCTCTTTTCCATTCATAAATTGAATATCATCAATCAATAAAATATCAGTGTTTCTAAAATATTCTTTAAATTTAACCATATCATTAGCTTTTATTGATTTAACAAACTGATACATAAATCGTTCAGCAGAAATAAACATTACTTTATTATTTTTTTTAAGCTCTAGTCCAATTGAATTCAATAAGTGTGTTTTTCCCATTCCTACTCCACCGTAGATATATAATGGATTATTATGAGAAGCATTTTCTGAAACCTTCAATGAAGCTTCATAAGCAAGTTTATTACTTGAGCCAGTTAAAAAATTATCAAATCTTTTATTTGGATCTATTCGATTATATTGAAGATAAGAGTCTTTTATAAAAGATATATTTTCTTTTATATCTGCAGATTGAACACTTTCATTTTTTTCTATTGACTTACCCTTATCCTGATTTGCTATTTTAAACTCAATTCTTATAATATCTTTTCTATAATTTTTTATTATTTGCAATATTTGATCTAAATATCTCGAAGTAATCCAATCACGGATAAATCTAGTTGAGACCGAAAGCAAAATATAATTATTAAATTCCTCCAGAAAACTTATTTTTTTAAGCCAACTTTCATAAATATCTAAACCTAGTTGTTTTTTCATATCAGATTGGATTGCATTCCAATCTAGTATTTCAGATTTTAAATTATCTAAATTTTTATTAATAATGATGTTGCTCATAATTTCTTAGGGAGAGTTCAGTTAGGACCATCCTGTTATATTTGCAAGAAATAATTTTTAAAAATTAAAAATATATAAAATCTATGATTGTGTAAATTTATTGCCACACATTAATGTCTTTAAGATAAATTTTATTTTTTGAAATAAAATTTTTTACTAAAATATATTGAGTAAATTCATTTACCAAATCTAAATATAGTAGAATTATTGGTTTTAACTATACATACTGCGTATGCTTTTAGTTGAAACAACCTAAAGTATAGTAAATTAAATAGAGGTTATTTTTTTGGTAATTCTTGAAACGTTTCTCGAAGCGTTTTGTTTTTTAATAATGCCAGTTTTAGCAATTTTCATTAACTCAGAGTTCAACTTAGGCAGGAATTTTAAAGCTTCGTCTTTCTTTTTTTCTTCAATTAGAAGGTTCATTTTTTTTAAGGCATTTCTATAGCGACTTTTTCGAGCTTTATTCACAACTGTTTGTTTAGAAATTCTTCTAATTCTTTTAATTGCAGATTTTGTGTTAGCCATATGGCAGGGGGTATAACTTGAGAACTTAAACTGGTCAATAGAATAATTGCTTATTTTTGGCAGATATCACAAAAGAATGTTGACCTATTGGATAAAAATATTTTTCTTATTTTGCCATTACATTTGTATCTTTGGCAATTCAAGTTTTCTCGTTGATACACTTTAAACTCTTTTTGAAAATTGCCACTTTGCCCTAAAGTATTTTTAAAGTCACGAATACTTGATCCGCCCTTTTTTATAGCTTGATTAAGAACACTTTTTGAAAAAAATATAACTTTTTTACACTCGCCCTTAGATAGTTTCATTCCAGATCTAGTTGGGCTAATCTTACTTAAAAATAAAATTTCACTGGCATAAATATTACCAATTCCCGATACAAATTTTTGGTCGATTAACAAACTTTTTATATCTTTTTTTTTATTTAAGAAATATTTCAAAACATACTTTACATCAAATTCTTTGAAAAATGGTTCAGGTCCTAAATGATTAAACCTATTTATAAGTTCTTGCCTATTATCTATAAATTTGAAAAAACCAAATCTTCTGGGATCATTATAAACAACTTTTAAATCATCAAATTGTATTTCAACATGATTATGTTTTTTTGGCAAATTTGGAGAATTATAAAAGCTAGTATTAGTAAGTTTATTGAAATTACCTTTTTTAATTAGATGGATAGTTCCTGACATTCCCAAATGAATTAAACAAAACGAACCATCAGAAAAATTTAAAATTAGATATTTAGAAAACCTAGTAACCTTTTTAACAATTTTGTCTTGTAATAATTCTTCAAATTTTAAAGGTATTTTAAACCTTAAATTTCTGTTTTTAATTATTACTTTCTTGATTTTTTTTTGTTGTATTTTTTTAGCTAATGATTGTTTA
>MDTF01017600.1_pt1 | contig 13505 bp, 15 predicted proteins | sample 811191 | NCBI WGS metagenome assembly MDTF01 (sample SAMN05326649, study PRJNA326480) | marine metagenome | isolation source: seawater | place: Southern Ocean | collected 2011
GTGCCTTTTATTATTTTATTACAAAATCAATATATAAAAAAAGGAATATGGAAGTAATAAATATGAAGTTAATTATCTTCATTGATAGTCATTTTTGGTTCAGATTTACTAAAAAATATGTATGACTATAAGACCGATAGTAGTACGTTTAACATAGAGATTATTTTTTTAGTTTATTCGAACTTATATTTATTCTTTTATTAAGTTCCACGTACCTTTATTTTTATTATAAAGGTTAAACAAGAAAGGCGAACGTAGCTTAATGGTAAAGTCCTAGAATGTGGATCTAGTTGATGTGGGTTCAAATCCCATCGTTCGCCAGACCTCTAGCTCAATGGATAGAGCACCAGCCTTCTAAGCTGTTGGTTGTGGGTTCGAATCCCTCGAGGTCTAGTGGTAAATGTTATTATTGATGATATTCCAGTAAGTGTTCCTAGAAATACAACAGTTTTGCAGGCGTGCGATACTGTAGGAATAGATGTACCACGTTTTTGTTTCCATGAGCGTTTGCTTATAGCAGGAAATTGTAGAATGTGTTTAGTAGAAATTGAAAAATCCCCAAAACCTGTAGCTTCTTGTACACTTCCTGTAATGGAAGGTATGAAAGTTTATACAAGAACACCTTTAGTTAAAAAAGCACAAGAATCCGTTTTAGAATTTTTATTATTAAATCACCCTTTAGATTGCCCTATTTGTGATCAGGGGGGTGAATGTGATTTACAAGACCAATCAGTTGCTTTTGGTTCAGATTCTGGACGTTTTTATGAGTATAAGAGAGGTGTTGAAGATAAGAACTGTGGTCCTTTAGTTAAAACTATTATGACAAGATGTATTCATTGTACACGTTGTGTAAGGTTTGCTACAGAAATCGCAGGTATTTCAGACCTTGGAACAACAGGCCGGGGAAGAAAAACAGAAATAGGTACTTACGTACAAAAATTAATTAAATCAGAACTTTCAGGAAATATTATAGATCTATGCCCTGTTGGGGCCTTAACTTCTAAACCTTATGCTTTTCGAGGAAGGTCTTGGGAATTAAAAAGTACAGAATCTATTGATATAAATGATGGTTTAGGTAGTAATATTATTATAAACACAAAAGGTAATGAAGTTTTACGAATACTTCCACGATTTAATGAATCGTTAAATGAAGAGTGGATTTCAAATAAGGCGCGTTTTTCTTATGATGCCTTAAGAACGAATAGGTTATCTTCAATCACTTACAACCAAGACCGTTGCTTTTTAAAAAACAAAGGTTTAAAATTTAGTAGTGAATTAAGTATATTTGATGTAATCAAAGCCTCAACAAGTTTAAATTTTAAAAAAGACGAAGTTACGTTTATTTCTGGGGAAGTTACAGATATGGAAACACTTTTAGTCGCTAAAGATTTAGCTAATTCTTTAGGGAGTTCTCTTTATTCGACTAATAAGTATAGTCAAAGTTCAGATTTTAATAATAATTTAGACTTTTCAACAAATTATAAACTAATTACAGGTTTAGCGTCTGTTGAGGATCATGATCTTTGTATTCTTGTCAATATAAACCCAAGATATGAAGCACCTTTATTAAATACACGTCTACGAAAAAGGGTAATTACGAATAACATGGAGGTTTGCTATATAGGAGATCCTTTAGACTTATCTTTTAAATCAACAAATCTAGGCTTATCTAATAAAACTTTAGTGTCTATATTAGAAGGCCGTCACCCTATTTGTTCTCAAATTTTAAAAAGTAAAAATCCACTTTTTATTTTTGGTAATAAAACAACTTCGTTTGATTTAAAAAAAGTAAAAGATCTTTTAATTTCAAACGTACATTTAAATAACAAAGTTAAATGTAATTTTTTAAATAATAATATTTCTGATACTGGTTCTTCTGAATTAGGTATAAAAACCGTATCAAAAGAAGACCTTTCTAACAAAAGATTAGTTTTTCTTTTAAACACAAATAACCGTACGTTTAATATATCTGAATTTATATCTTTAGATGCTTTCATAGTATACATAGGTACTCACGGTGATTACATTAACGATGTAAATGTATCTATACCTAGTTGTTCATACGCAGAAAAATCTTCTTCTTATATGAACACTGAAGGTAGAATACAAAAAACAAGAAAAGCTTTATCTGGCCCTTTTCCACAAGAAGATTGGAAATTTTTTGACCTAATCTCATCTTGTCTTGGTCAAGATTTACCTTTTAAATCTTTAAAAGATCTTCATTTATTTTATAAAGATCAATTTATTAAAGAATTTGTAAAAACACAAACTATTCCACAAAAAATCACTATATCACAAACTAGTTATATAGAAAACTCTTTATCCAATTTAGGTGTAGAGAAGTATTATTCAACTGGTATTCTTACGGATAACTCTAAGATTATGTCTCAGTGTTGTGATGAAAGAGGTCAATTAAATTTTTAATGGAAAACAATTGGTTACAAATGGGTGTTAATATACCTTTCCTTCAAATTATTTTAACGGTCGTACTTAAAGGCCTTATTCTTATTATTTTTTTATTACTTACTGTTGCATTTTTTACAGTTTTAGAAAGAAAGCTAATGTCTGCTATTCAAAGAAGAAGAGGTCCTAATATTGCGGGAGTTTTTGGTTTATTACAAGGAGCTGCAGACGGGATTAAATTAATCATTAAAGAAACCGTTATTCCTAGTTCAAGTAACCCCGCAATTTTTGTACTTTCTCCCATTTTTACTTTTATTATAAGTTTAATGGGTTGGGTTATATTACCTTTTTCTACTGGGGCTGTTATAGCCAATATAAATTTAGGTATTCTTTACTTTTTTGCAGTTTCTTCGTTAGGAGTGTACACTATTATTATGGCCGGGTGGTCGAGTAATTCGAAGTATGCTTTCTTAGGAGCTTTGAGATCAGCAGCGCAAATGATTTCGTATGAAGTGGCTATAGGTTTTACCATTATTACTGTTTTTATATGTGCAGGTTCATTAAATTTAACTTCCATCGTTTTAGCACAACAAAAAATTTGGTATATTTTTCCTCTTTTTCCGATGTTTATGGTTTTTTTTGTTTCAGCCCTTGCAGAAACAAATAGACATCCTTTTGATTTACCTGAAGCTGAGGCTGAACTTGTTTCCGGTTACAATGTAGAGTATTCTGCAATGGGATTTGCTTTGTTTTTTTTAGGTGAGTATGCAAATATTCTTCTAATGAGTGCAACAACCTCTTTACTTTTCTTAGGAGGCTGGTTACCGCCTTTTGAATTCTTATCTTTTATACCAGGTCCTTTTTGGCTTGCTTTAAAAGTAGCCCTTTTCGCAGTTCTTTTTATTATAATTAGAGCAGTTTTACCGCGTTATAGATATGATCAATTAATGCAATTAGGTTGGAAAGTATTTATTCCAGTAACTCTTGGTTGGCTTTTTTTCGTAGCAGGAGTTTTAGTTGCATTTGATAGTTTACCAAATGCGGTATATTTTTATGTTTCTGGTCCTTACGGTATAATTTAGGACTTTTTTTCTCTTCAATTAAAAAAAACAACTTTAACAAATAAAAATTATGGAAATAGGTTTATTAAAATTTTTAGGAGTCGCAATTAGTTTATTAATTATCTCTTTTTTAGGTATTATCTTAAATAGAACAAACATCATCGTTATTTTTATTTGTATAGAATTAATGTTATTAAGTGTTAACTTTAATTTCATTATATACTCAAGATTTCTAGATGATATTTTAGGTCAGTTATTTTCTCTTTATTTTTTAACTATTGGTGCATCTGAATCTGCAATTGGTTTAGGTATACTAGTATCTTTTTATAGAATAAGGAAAGGAATTTCTGTAAGCCATGTTTTAATGTCAAAGTAATGAACCGATATTCTGATTTTTATTTAAACGATGTTCGGCTAATTATGTTAACACGATATACTTATACTAATTTAAATAGTATAAACAGCATACAAAAAATAAATTTAGGTTTAAATGTAAATAATAATGAGAACATCTCTGCGAGTTTAAGTGCGCTTAGTATACTTTCTCAGCAGGGTGCTCGTTCCATTATAAAGAATTCGTCTTCTCAAAATTATAAAACAAAAAAAGACTATTTTCTTCTAAAATACAGTTTATATAATAAAAACCTTTTTTATTTTTTAGAAAATCTTATTAATTCTTATGCTCCTCGTATAAGATATTTTAAAGGTTTTCCTCTGGAAAATTTTAACTTAAAAGGTAACTATTCGTTAGCCTTTAAAGATCTTTTAATTTTTCCAGAATTAGAAGAAGAATTAGAGCTTTTTTATACGTTATCAAATTTACGTTTAGAGTTTATAACAGAAAATAATGAAGTAGGTAGTAGTTTTTTATTTTCTTTATTTAATTTTCCTTTCGAAATTAAAAATTAATGATACAACCAGGAACTAGAATGACCGTTTCAGATAATTCAGGTGCGAGGCAAGTTGAATGTATTCGCATATTAGGTAGAACCGGTAGGTCTACAGGTAGCGTCGGAGATATCGCTGTAGTTTCGGTAAAAGTACTACGTAAGAAAGGTAATATTAAAGTAAAAAAAAAGGAAATTTGTTTAGCTCTTATCTTAAGAGTGAATAAAAAAAAAACTCGTTTAGATGGGCGACAAGTCGTTTTTGAAAAAAACACTTGTGTACTTTTAACTTTAAAAAGAACTCTTTATGGTACTCGTATTTTTGGACCTATTATGAAAGAATTTAGAAAGCATAACTTAAAGTTATTATCGCTTTCTTCTTCTCAAGTTTAACTTATGGAGGATTTAAATAAAAATTATGGTTTATCACTTATTGAAAAATTACCATCTTCTATTCTTAGTGTACATTTTGCTTCCGGGGAATTATCTATTAGTGTTCCTCACACTTTAATTTATCCTTGTCTTTCTTTCTTAAAATTACATACAAATACTCAATATAGATCTCTTATGGATATGACAGTAATCGATTATCCAGAAAAAAATATACGTTTTGAAGTTGTTTACAACTTATTAAGTATTAATTATAACTCCCGTATAAGAGTTAAAACCTATGTAAATGAAATGACAGCTTTACCCACAATTTCTACGATTTTTTCTTGTGCGGATTGGTTAGAAAGAGAGATTTGGGATATGTACGGTTTATATTTCACTCAACACAAAGACTTGAGAAGAATTTTGACTGATTATGGTTTTGAAGGGCATCCTTTAAGAAAGGATTTTCCTTTAAATGGTTATATTTCAGTTCGTTATGATGATTTAAATAAAATTGTCGTATGTGAGCCTACAGAGCTTACACAGGAATTTAGAACTTTTAATTTTCAAACCCCTTGGAATCTTTCGAAGTAATGATGAAAACTTTTAAAAAAAGACTTTTAAAGTTAAATCTTCTACCTGACGGCTCTCTTTCTTACATTCAAATTTTTGGTTATAAAAAATTTTATAAATTTGAAGTAGACCCTACGAATATAAAGCGTAAGGTTAAATAAAATATTTTTGTTATGAAAAACCAAAAGTTTAAAGACCAAAAAAAACGGTCAATGTTTTCAAAAAACGAAATAAAAATATTTATCACAAAAGGTTCTTCCTTTTTAAACAAACCTTTCTTTAAAAAAGAGAAAATGCGAAAAGTTAATATATGCCGTACTAATAACAGATGCGTACTTTCTTATAGAAGTAGGTGTGTTTTTAGACATTTTAAAATGTCTAGAGGGATTTTACGTCAAAAAATGTCTTTTGGTGAAATTCCAGGAGTCGTTAAAGCATCTTGGTAATTTTAAATATGTCAAATACTATAGCTAATGGTCTTTCCAGTTTAAAAAATGCACAAATGAATTCTAGTATAGAAGTAAAAATAAAATACTCAAAGTTTATGTTAGAGATTTTAAAAGTACTAAGAGATGAAGGTTATATTAGAGGTTTTTCGTTAAATAAACAAAAGATTTTTGTTTATTTAAAATACTTCAATAAAAGACCTGTTTTAAGTGATATTAAAATTATATCTAAATCAAGTAGGAGGGTATATTTAGACGTACCTAGCCTTATTATAAAAAATAATGAGCCAGGAACATATTTAGTAAGTACGTCTCTGGGTCTTCTATCAAGTTTAGAAGCGGTTAAACGGAATATAGGGGGCGAAGTTATTTGCCACGTAATTTAATGAAAACAGAAATTCTTAAAATTTCTAGTCAAATTAGTTTAACAATAGAAAAAAACTTTATTTCCATTAAAGGCCCTCAGGGAGAAAAAGTACTTAAAAAAAATAAAAGAATTCATTGTTCTTTCAATAATTCCAGTGATATTTTAAATTGTCGCGTTTTTTTTAAGGGAGGGAAGAAAGAAGAATTTTTAAAATCAGATTTTAAAAGTTTTCTTTCAAATTTAAAGACTGATATTAAGGGCTGTTCTTTTGCCCATTCTGATGAGCTCATCTTAGTTGGTGTAGGTTATCGCTTTATTAGTCTTCTAAAAGATGTTCTGGTTATAAAATTAGGATTATGCCATAATATAATTTTTCGTGTACCTAAGAATGTAACAATTCTGATTGAGAGCCCTACTAAAATATCTTTAATTTCAGCAGATTACTCTTTTTTATGCCAAACGGTATTCAAAATAAAATCCTTACGTTTACCGGATTCTTATAAAGGGAAAGGTGTACGTAGACCTAAAGAAGAAATTTTATTGAAGGAAGTAAAAAAAAAATAATGGTTTCATTTATAAATAAGTCTTCAATAAAACAAACTATTGGATCTCTTTTAAAATTAGACTCTTTTATTATAGAAAAAAACAAACTAGATGCTAAGAATGTTCCTCTAATGTTGGGGTCTCGAAGTGGTTATGATGTTGTAAATCCATTTCATAGCCTTCTTTTATTAGATAAAGCTTTATCGTTATTAGAAGAAACTTTATCGAATAAGGGTCAAATCTTACTAATATGCGATAGGACTACTTATAAAAAAGAGTTTCCAAGTTTAAGCGTAATAGATAAAAGTAATATTTGGCCGGAAGGGTCTTTAAGTAATTTTATAAAAATAAAAAAAATGTCTTACATTTATAAGAATGCAATAAAATCTAAGGCTAAAGTTAGGGCTAAATTTTTCTTTGAAAAATATCAAAGTGCTGGTTTTTTAAAGACTCCTCCACGTTTGGCTATTTGTCTAAACCCTTACGAGAACAGTTCTTTATTTAGCGAATTAAAGCTTTTAGATATACCTCTTATTTGTCTAACAGATAATTTATCTTTAAAAGAAAGTATAGATTATCCTGTGTTTTGTGACCTTTCTGATGAAGCTTTTTTAAACTTTTTTTCTTTACTTATTGAAGAAAGTATAGAGAAAAGCCAAAATAAATTTATTTCGAAGTTTGTAATTAGAAAAAAAGCTAATAAAAAACTTAAAGGTAAAATAAATAATGTTGAATCTTTAGTAAGCCTTAAACAAGGTATTCGATCTAAAAAGAATAACCAATTTTATCTAACAAGATTAAAAACAGATATTCAAGATCAAAAATATATAATTAAATGTTAAAAAGAACCAAATATAAAGTTTGTTATCAAAATCGTATAAATTTATGGGATAGAAAAAAACTAACGAAATTTAAACTTAAATTTCATAATAAAAAGTGGGGTTGGTTAAACTCTAAAAAAAAAAAAACTATATTAAATAGCATTTTTTTTATAAAACATCGAAGGTCTGCTCGTTTTTTATACAAATCTCTATTACGTTTGCGTTCTTTATTAAGATACTCTCGTTCTTTAATGAAGCAACGACAACTATTTTCATTATTTTTTAAGTATAAAAGAAAATCTCCGAAATTTATTTTATTTTTAAATAAGTTAAATTCGAGGTTAGACTTTGTTATATACAATTCAAATTTTGTTAATAGTGTTTTTCATATAAGACAATTAATTTCGCATGGTTTTGTTGTAGTGAATGGAGCAAAATGCACAAACCCTGGTTTCTTTTTACATCTTGGTGATATTGTAAGTTTTACTCCCGAGTTTAAATTGTATATCTACAAGTGGATCGTACAAAAAGGTTATATTAGGAAACCTTTATGTTCTTCTCTAGAGATCAATTATAATACGCTAGCAAGTATGTTTTTTTATACGGATTTTTCATCTGTACCTTATACGATTGAAGATAAAACAGATCTTGGAGTTTTAAATTTTATTTCGTTGAAATAATGAAAAAGATTTGCTCTCAAACTACTATTTTTTTTGATTAATTACGTTTTATAAAGGGGCTTGTAGTTCAACTGGATAGAACGATAGACTTCGGATCTGTAGGTTGTAGGTTCGAATCCTTCCAGGCTCAGGGGAGATGGCTGAGCGGTTAAGGCGATAGACTGTAAATCTATAGGACAAGGTCCATCGGGGGTTCGAATCCCTCTCTCCTCATGAGGTAAAGTTTCAATTTCAGGGTATAGTTTAGTCTGGTAGAATGATCGCTTTGGGAGCGATAGGCCGGGGGTTCGAATCCCTCTACCCTGAGGCTAGGTAACATAACTGGCAATGTAGAGGATTGCAAATCCTTTTAAGATGGTTCAAGTCCGTCCCTAGCTTGGCGGAGTAGTTCAGGGGTAGAACGTTGGAATCATAATCCAAATGCCGGGGGTTCAAATCCCTCCTTCGCTAGATGTCTTATAAAAGTTATAAAAAGAACAAAACAGAAAAAACTTTAAAATATTTTCAAGAAAGGTGCAATTTTATTTTGCTTTTTTCTTCCATAGATACTTCAGAAAAAAATTTACAATCCTTCAAAAGTACATTAAAAAAAAATAAAATAAAGTTATACTCTATAAAAACATCTTTATTAAAAAAGGTATTAGTTACGTTACCAGGCTTTAATAAAATTGAAAGTTTTTTAAACGGCCCTTTATACATAGGGGTTTCGTCTGAAGAGATCCAAAATTTTAGTTTCAAGCCAGATAAAAAAGAAAATTTTTATTTATTAGGTCTTTTTTACAATCAAGAACTTCATTTAAAGTCTTTTGCTTCGACCATTTCAGGTTTTACTAAAGAGAGTCTTTTTAATGGACTTATTTCATCTTTAGTTATTAAACAATCTTTATTAAATTTATTGTTAAAACACCAAATTACAAAATTATGTTAGAGTTAATATATTCTTTACCTATAATAGGTTCCTTAATTATTTTGTTTATTCCCCGCGATAATATAATATATATTCGAAATATTGCACTTAACTCCTCATTACTAACTTTTTTTATTTCTGTTATTATGTGGATTGAGTTTGACGCACTAAACCCTAAATTTCAATTTATTCATGATTTACCTTTCTTCCCTTCATTAAACATCTGGTTTTTTTTAGGTGTTGACGGGGTTTCGTTACTTTTCATTTTACTAACGACTTTTATTTTTCCTCTGTGTATTCTAACTAGTTGGAAGAATATTAAAGATAATGTAAAGGAGTATATGATTGTTTTTTTAATTATGGAATCTTTATTAATAATTGTTTTTAGTATTTTAGATTTAATGCTCTTTTACGTTTTTTTTGAGAGTATTTTAATACCTATTTTTCTTATCGTAGGTATATGGGGGTCACGTCGTCGGCGTATCAGAGCCTCTTACATGCTGTTTCTATATACTTTATTAGGTTCTGTTTTAATGCTTTTAGCTATTCTTATTATGTATTTTCAAGTTGGTACTACGGATTATCAAATTTTATTAACTTCAAATTTTAGTGAAAATAAGCAAAAACTTTTATGGCTAGCCTTTTTCGTATCTTTTGCAGCAAAAATTCCTATGGTACCTGTACATATATGGTTACCAGAAGCTCATGTAGAAGCACCTACTACGGGTTCTGTTATTTTAGCAGGTATTTTACTAAAATTAGGTTCTTATGGATTCATAAGATTTTCTTTACCATTATTCCCTTTTGGTTCGGTTTTTTATTCGCCTTTTGTTTATACAATTGCAACTATTAGTATTGTTTATACTTCTTTAACTGCAATTCGACAGACAGATTTAAAGCGGATTATTGCTTATGCTTCAATTGCGCACATGAATTTAATTATGTTAGGGCTATTTTCTTTAAATATGCAAGGTGTTGAAGGTAGTGTGATGCAAATGATAAGTCACGGTATTGTTTCTAGTGCTTTATTTCTAGGTGTAGGGGTTATTTATGACCGTCATCATACTAGGCTTTTAAAGTATTACGGGGGTCTCGTACAAGTAATGCCTTTATTTATAAGTTTATTGTTGTTATTTACTTTTGCAAACGCGGCTTTACCTGGAACATGTAATTTCGTTGGTGAGGTAATGCTTTTCACAGGTATTTTTCAAGATAATATAGTAATAACATTTTTTTCTGCCACAGGTATTGTTTTAAGTGGTGCTTATTCTTTATGGCTTTTCAATAGAATTGCCTACGGAAATTTAAAAGTAGGGTTTATTAAAGGTTTTTCTGATCTAAGTCGTCGAGAATTTTATATTTTCGCGCCTTTAGCTTTTTTAACTATTTTATTTGGTATTTTTCCAGATCCTATTATTAATAAACTTCATATGATTGATGTTTACAATTAGTTAGAAAAATGGGATTTTTTAATTTATTTAAATGTAATTTTTTATTATTTCTACCTGAAATTTTTATTTTATTTACAGGAATTTTTATTCTCTTTTTAGGGGTTTTTATTATCAATATTCGACGTTACAGGTATCCTACTCTTGTACGCGAAATACATTACATAAGTGTTTTTATTCTATCTATCACGTTTTTGCTAGTTTTTAATACACCCAATATGTCAAATTTTATTATCTTTAATAATTTATTAATTATAGATGGGTTTGCTACAAATATTAAAGGAATTGTATTGATTTCTGTTATTATGTGTTTACTTATCTCTTTTGAGTACATTAAAAAATTAGGTTTTAATATGTTTGAGTACAATATTTTAATTTTATTTTCTATTTTTGGTATTTTATGTTTTATTTCTTCTTATGATTTAGTTTCTCTTTATCTTGCTTTAGAAGTGCAGTCATTATCTTTTTATATTTTAGCCACTTTAAAAAAGGATTCAGGTTTTTCTACAGAAGCAGGATTAAAGTATTTTATTTTAGGAGCTCTTTCTTCAGGATTTTTACTTTTTGGTATTTCTTTAGTTTATGGTATAACGGGAACTACTAATTTTGAATCTTTAACAAAAATTATTTTAAGTTTTGATACCCATTTTTCTTTAGTTTATTCTGATAATTTTTATAATGGGGTATTTTTAGATTTTGAGAACCGTTTAGTTTTAGGTATGCTTTTTATAATGTTTGGAATTTTATTCAAAATGTCAGCAGCACCATTTCATATGTGGTCACCAGATGTTTACGAAGGGTCCCCAACAAGTATTAGTGTACTTTTTGCGGTAGTTCCTAAAATAGGACTTTTCGCAGTATTTTCTCGTCTTTTATATTTTACGTTTTATGATCTTATCAATGTTTGGCAAAATGTCTTGATTATTTCGGCATTTTTATCCATAGTTATAGGTACTTTTGGGGCTTTACGTTCTTATAGAATTAAACGTTTTTTAGCTTATTCTTCTATTACTCACGTAGGGTACCTTTTAGTAGGTTTTTCTACTGGTAGTTTTGAGGGCTTAAGTTCAGTTTTTTTCTACTTATTTATTTACATTGTAATGTCATTAAACGTTTGGTCCATTGTTCTTCTATTAGAAATGCAGTATCGGGGCCAAAGGAATAAAAAAAAAAGAGAATCACTTCGTTTGTATTATTTAACAGACTTTCAAAATTTATCTAAAAATAATCCAGTTTTAAGTTTAACTTTACTTGTTAATTTATTTTCTATGGCAGGGGTTCCGCCTTTAGCAGGATTTTACGCTAAAGTTTGTGTATTCTTCAGTGCTATTGAAGGTTCTTTAAATAGTTTAGTTATTATTGCAATTTTACTAAGTGTTATAAGTGCTTTTTATTATATTAGATTTATAAAAATTATATATTTTGATTCGTATACGGATTCATTATATTTAATTCAAAGAGTCGATTATAAAAAAGCTTACGTTTTAGGGGCGACTTTTTATTTCATAGCGTTTTTATTTATTAAGCCAGAACCTTTTTTAAATTTTGCACAAAAAACTTCTTTATATTTGATATTATCTTAAAAAAAATGCCTAGGTAGCTCAATGGTAGAGTAGAAGACTGAAAATCTTTTGGTTGGCGGTTCGAGTCCGCCCCTAGGCATTTAATAAAATGGAAATAACCTTTAAAAGTTTTAACTCACAAATAATTAAACTTTTCATAGAACATCGTTTAATGCCTTTAGTTTCTAGCTTAGGTCTAGAAGGTTTTTCTGGAGTAGGTTTACCTGCAAATAAACGTTTATATACAATGAATAAATCTCCTCATGTTTTTAGTAAAGCTAAAGAACAATTTGCTTTAAAAACATTTATTTATATTGTTAGAATACCCACACAAAGAAATGCATTATTTAAGTTTTCTAAGTTTGAAAGGCTATTAAAAAATAATTTAGTAACTGGTTTAAGTTTACAAATCAAAATAGGGGTATAGCCAAGTGGTTAAGGCATCGGTTTTTGATACTGATATTCACAGGTTCGAGTCCTGTTACCCCTAATTTAAAAAAGATTTGCTCTCAAACTACTATTTTTTTGCTTTAATTACGTTTTATAAAAGGAAAAAGATTAAAGTTTAAAGACGAAAATTAGTGAAAAGATTTGCTCTCAAACTACTATTTTTTTTGATTAATTACGTTTTATAAAAGGAAAAGTATTTTAGAGAATAATTAACGGATACCTTGATATTAGAAAAGGGCGTGTAAAAATACGATAGTTTATGCGGAGATATATTCCTTGATGCGTAAGTTCCCTATTTGAAAACAAAATAAAAGATTAAAGTAAGTTTATCTACTAAAAAACACGGCGAATTGAAACATCTTAGTAGCCGGTATAAAAATCAAAAGAGAAGCTGTTAGTAGTGGCGAGCGAAATCGGCAGAGGTTAATACGGTATAAATAAATTTTGAACGAGCATTCAAATCTTTTGAACTAAAAACGGTAATAGTCCCGTAATGAGATGTGTAGTTCTTACCGTAAAGAGTAAGCTTTTTTGTGAAATCTTGTCTGAATATAGGGAAACCATTCTCTAAGCCTAAATATTTTTTAATAGTCGATAGTGTACAAGTACTGTAAAGGAAAGGTGAAAAGAGGTTAATGAGATTAGCAATATGAAAAGACCTTGAAATTAATTATTTTTTAGCATTTTTTCATTAGTGGAAAAACTACCTTTTGCATAATGAGCCAGTGAGTATTAATATAAAGCAAGCTTAATTTCTTAAATGAAGGCGTAACTTTAAGTAGCTTTGAACAAAGGTTTTAGTTTTATATTTATGACCCGAAATCAGGTGATCTAGTTAAGAGCAGGTTGAATGTTTATTAAACTAAACTGGAGGACCGAACTCACGTCTGTTGCAAAAGGCGGAGATGACTTTTGATTAGGGGTGAAAGGCCAATCAAACTTGACGATAGCTGGTTTTCTGCGAAATCTATTTAAGTAGAGCATA
>MDTF01004830.1_pt1 | contig 13503 bp, 7 predicted proteins | sample 811191 | NCBI WGS metagenome assembly MDTF01 (sample SAMN05326649, study PRJNA326480) | marine metagenome | isolation source: seawater | place: Southern Ocean | collected 2011
AAGTGATTATTACCAACCATGGAATGATAGAAAAATACCTTTAGACAGCAGCGTAGAAAGCTGGGGCGAATTTGCGCATCAATTTGGTTGGTCATATAATGAGCTAAAAATTCACAATCCTTGGTTACGAGATGCTCATTTAACAAATGCTTCAGAAAAAACTTATGATATACACGTTCCGCTCAAAGAAACAGCACTCGAAATAAAAAATTAAAATAATTTTATGAGTGATGAAATTGTCATTCTCGGAGCTCGAGAACATAATTTACGAAATCTAGATATAAAAATACCAAGAAATTCACTGGTCGTAATCACAGGACTAAGTGGAAGTGGTAAGTCATCATTGGCATTTGATACAATTTATGCCGAAGGCCAGAGACGCTACATGGAAACGTTCTCAAGTTATGCTCGGCAATTTTTAGGAACCATGGAGCGTCCTGACGTAGATGTAATTGAAGGTTTAAGTCCAGTTATTGCAATCGAACAAAAAACAACAAATAGAAATCCCCGCTCAACAGTAGGAACAGTTACAGAAATTTATGACTTTCTACGACTACTCTTTGCTAGAGCATCTACAGCTTACTCTCTAAACACAGGAGAAAAAATGGTGAGCTACACAGACGATGAAATATTCAGAAAAATCATAGAACGGTTTAAGGGTAAACGAATTGCAATTCTAGGACCAGCAATTAGATCACGAAAAGGACATTATAGAGAATTGTTTGAATCTTTTGCTAAGCAAGGATTTCTTAAAGCTCGTGTTGATGGTGAATGGATGGATTTAGATCGAAATCTAAAATTAGATCGTTATAAAATACATGACATTGAAATTGTAGTAGATAGAATAGAAATAACAGAAAATATTGAAGATAGACTAAAACAAAGCATCCTTCTAGCAATGCGAATTGGAAAGGGAAGTATGATTGTTCTTGAATACGAAAGTCTGGATGCCATTCACTTTAGTCGAAATCTAATGTGCCCTACTACTGGAATTTCATATCCAGAACCAGAGCCAAATTCGTTTAGTTTCAATTCTCCAAAAGGTGCATGTAAAAAATGTGACGGACTCGGCAGGGTTCAAGTTGTTGATCTAGTAAAGGTAATTTCTAACTCAAAATTATCATTGAAAGATGGAGCTCTTAAACCTCTTGGAGAATATCGTAAATCATGGATATTTCAACAGATGGAGTATTTAGGATTACGCTTCGGATTTAATCTTGAAACGTCATGGAAAAAAATTTCGGCAGAGGGGAAATCCGCAATTTTAAATGGTCATAAAGAGCGATTACAAATTGACAATAAAACTCTGGGTGTCACTAGAAAAGTAAATATTGATTATGAAGGATTAATAAATTTTATAGAAACTCAAAAGAGAGAAAGTAAAAGCAAAAGTCTCCAACGCTGGGCAGATGATTTTATGATTGAAGAAATATGCCAGTCCTGCGGAGGTTCGCGACTCAAAAATGAGTCTCTAAATTTTAAGATTAATGAACAAAATATTGCTGATTTAACCCAAATAAGTATCGAAGGATTGAAAGAATGGTCTAATACTATTTTAGATAAATTAGAACATTCTAAAAAAATTATTGGAAAAGAAATAATAAAAGAACTACAAGTTCGGATTGGCTTTCTATCTGATGTCGGCTTGAATTACCTGTCACTAAATAGAAGTGCTAGATCACTTTCTGGAGGCGAGGCTCAAAGAATAAGATTAGCAACTCAGATAGGCTCACAGCTAGTTAATGTTTTATACATATTAGATGAACCGAGTATAGGTCTGCATCAAAGGGACAATAAAAGATTAATAAATAGCCTAGAATCATTAAGAGATATAGGTAATTCCGTGATCGTAGTAGAGCATGATGAAGACATGATGCGATCTGCTGATCACATAATAGACTTAGGGCCTAATGCGGGAATTCACGGTGGAGAAATTATGGCGCAAGGAGATTTTCAAACCATCGCAGAGAGTAATAGCTTAACAGGGAAATTTTTACGTCAAGAAATACAGATGGCAATTCCAAGTGAACGTAGAAAAGGAAATGGAGATATTATTCAAATAATTGGAGCCAATGGGAATAATCTTAAAGAAGTTGATTTAACGGTTCCAATAGGAGTTTTAACTGTAGTAACTGGTGTCTCTGGCTCTGGAAAATCCACATTGATCAACAATACTTTATATCCAGCATTAGCTGGACCATTACATGGATTGTTAAAAACACCAGAAAGTCATAAGTCATTATTGGGAATTGAACATATCGATAAAGTTATTGATGTTGATCAAAGTCCGATAGGTAGAACACCAAGATCAAATCCAGCCACATATACTAATGTTTTCAGTGATATTCGAAAGCTCTTTTCAGATCTTCCTGAAGCAAAAATTCGAGGTTATGCACCAGGTCGTTTTTCCTTTAATGTAAAAGGGGGGCGCTGTGAAACATGCCAAGGGGGTGGAATGAAGACCATAGAGATGAATTTCCTTCCAGATGTCTATGTTCCTTGCGAAACATGTCAGGGAAAAAGATTTAATAGAGAAACATTAGAAATTCGTTACAAAGGAAAAAGTATCAGTGACGTCTTAAATCTCTCGATATCAGACGCCTTTACTTTTTTTGAACCAATTCCAAAAATATTTAGAGTTTTAAAGACTCTCAGTGAAGTTGGATTGGGTTATGTCACCTTGGGCCAACCATCGACAACTCTTAGCGGAGGCGAAGCACAACGAATCAAACTAGCTACCGAATTATCTAAAAAAGACACCGGTAAAACATTATACATCCTTGATGAACCAACTACAGGTCTTCACTTTGAAGATGTTCGGATATTAATGAATGTAATTAAACACCTAGTTAATAAGGGGAATACAGCAATTATAATTGAACATAATGTTGATGTAATGGCACAAGCCGATCACATAATTGATTTAGGTCCAGATGGAGGAGATTCAGGAGGAGCGATCGTAGCTTGTGGAACTCCAGAAGAAGTTTCCAAAAGTAAGCTGAGTATCACTGCTCCATTTCTAAAATCAATACTAGAGAAGAGTTCCTTATCATAAATATTTGTTATAATAAATATGATGTCATTAGTTTTAACAATGCTTGTGAACGATAATTAGACTAAATTGATATTGTAAATTTTAAGTTACTTTATAATTAAAATAATTCCTAACATATGATATCCAAGACCAAAAATCTCATTAGCGAAGCTTTCAAACCAAAAACATGGAATCAAACTAGAACTAATGATTCATGGGCCATTTTTAAGATCATGTCAGAATTTGTTGAAGGCTATGAAAGATTATCACGTATCGGTCCATGCGTAAGTATTTTTGGGTCTGCTCGATTAAAAGAAGATCATGATTGGTATAAAAAGGCACAAGATATTGCAGAAGGTCTTGGGAAACTTGGTTACGGAATAATATCTGGAGGCGGTCCCGGAATAATGGAAGCTGCCAATCGGGGAGCAAAAGAAGTAAATGCTCCCTCTGTTGGACTAAATATTGAACTTGAACATGAACAGAGTCCAAATACTTTTATAGATTTAGATAAGAGCGTTGATTTCGATTACTTCTTTGTTCGTAAGGTCATGTTCGTAAAATACTCACAGGGATTTGTTGTAATGCCCGGAGGGTTTGGGACATTAGACGAACTCTTCGAGGCAATAACACTCATTCAAACAAAAAAAATAGGAAGATTCCCCGTAGTTCTAGTCGGAAAAGATTACTGGTCAGGTTTAATAGATTGGATAAAAAATACATTAAATAAAAATTCTCTCATTGGCAAGGATGACTTAAATCTTTTAATTGTAGTCGATAGCGCCAAAGAGGCTATAGATTCAATAAACAATTTTTACGATAAATATCTCTTAAAGCCAAACTTCTAAAGGTCATATCATGGTCGATACAATCGAATAGCCCCTTCATCTCCATTCTGTAATTTATAATTCATTATGTAGATACCAGAATTTTCAGGCATCGGAATAAATTTAATTTGTTCGTCTAACCAACTGCCTGAGTATAATTTTTGACCGTTAATACCTAATATATTAATTAAAATCTCTTCTTGTTTAGGTACTGACCGAATTAATTTCCATTCTTTATTTGCACTTAAAATTTGAAATGGAGCTACAGGAAGTTCTTTTACATCATGGGCAAATAAGGATGCGATTAATGTATCGTGCGGATAAATCCCTGACCCTAAATTGACAATTAATGAATCGTAAACTAACGGTGCTGATGAACCAAAGTAGGGATATATGAGAATATCATTTGTCGCTTGAGGAGAACTAAAAATAACAATACCATTATCATCAGCAAATAGTGTATCTCCGGCATTTCTCCAAAAAACAAAATCTTTTCCGCTAGCATTCCCATAAATAACATTTCCTCCGGTTGAATAGTTCACATGTCCTAATTGGACATGTAATCTACTCACGTCAGGATATTCAGGCTCAAGAACGAATAATCCCTCCTGCCTATCAGAGACTAAAATTTTACCACTAGGTAAATAAGGATATGCACCCCATGAACCGGAATAGCCACCTGCAGAGTCTGTAGAAGTATCATAATAAGCCGATAAAACAGGTAATTCCGGAAATTCTATATCCAAAATATGCAATCCAAAAGTATAATACGATGTAATGAGGTTAGTCCCTAAAACATGAGTATTATGGGGGATTAAAGAAGTATTAGGCTGAACATTATGTCGAAACAATTCATTCACATTATTCATATCAGAAATATCAAAAGCAGATATATAACCGTTGGCTAATTCATCTGTAGCATATAGGACATTTCCATCATCACTTAACCAAGTATTATGACAGAAGTTTCCTGGAGTTGGCCAACTTCTAATTAGTGTAGGACTGGATTTCAAAGTCATATCAACAGCAACTACTCCAGAATATAGAGCTGCACCAAATAAAGTATCATTACGTGCAAAACCATCATGAAAATAATGGTTATTATAGACACTTAAAGGTGTAGGGTTCCATGGGTCAGAGGTTAAGTCAAATAAAACTGCTCCCCCCACTCCAACATTTGAGCCAAAGGCATACAAAACTCCAGAATCATCTATCCAAATATTATGAGCGCGAACCAATGTATCTATTTGACCATTATTTCTTGGGATTGGAATTTTTATAAACTTATGCCTTCCTGAAGACAGACTATCCAGGTCAATAATCAACAAACCATCAAAAACAGGATTGGCTCCTGATGGAACATCGTGAACGACATAAGCATAGTGACCAAAAGTCTTTATGTCTCTCCAAATTGAGGGGGAGCCAGAAAACCAGTATGAATCCCCGACTTGATTTAATTGTGTAATATTAACTATTAAAACACCATTATAATTGCCGACAATGGCATATTCCTTGCCCGTTGTTGAGTCTACATATCCCCATATATCAGAACAGAGTGCGCCAGCATTTGTATCAACCCAATCTGAAACTGGGTAATGTAATTTATTTATGACATTAAGGCTATCATTACTAGGCTGAGCAAATAGAGCAGATGTTAAAACAAAGAAAACTAAATATAAATTTTTAGTCATAATAATCAAAACTCTAAGGTGAATTGACCTTCATCTTTAGAATCATCCATTAAGTTACGATCGATTGTTTGGACACTATCACCAATGGATTTTTTATCAATACTAGCAATGTCATCAATATTTACTTTCTCAATTGCAGAAGTGCTGGAAACGTGATCAATTACTTCGATTGATTTTTCTTCTTGTTTAATATTATTTGAATTAAGTGAATCCTTGTCAATATCGGTATTTTTCTCACTAATAATATTGACTCGTTTAATTTGCCAAGGTGAAATTCTATTTCCTGCTGCTTTCATTCCTTTCACATTTATTAAATCAGAAAGGATTAATCGTTCAGAGCTTTTTTCTTTTCCTTTTATTTTTGAATAAGTGACTTCAAAATCAATAGTATCAAATTGGCTAATAACTTCTATTTCCGATCTTGCGTGCTCGCTAATAATATAATCCCATTGATCACTTTTCACCTCCAACATACATCGTTTAACAAAATGCTTCCCTTTTTCACCATCAAAGTATAGTAAACTCAGTGGTCTTTTTGAATCCCATTTCATCAAATAAAAAGGAACCTCATCAAAGTGAGTCCTCTCATTAGGTATGAAAATTCGAAAATGTCCATTTATATCGCATTGAAGTAAATAATCATCACCTCGGAAAGCTCCTAAATAACGTCCTCTACTCTGATCATTGATTCGCAGAACACTATCATCAAACCAAAGCTCACGAGCAGATAATGTACTAATTCCTTTGGCCTTTAGCTCTAATCTTTTAACAGAACTTTTAGTAACTGTATTGCCGCGCGCGTTACGGCTTCTTATACTTAAATCAGAAAAGTCAATATCCCATTTTATTTTTTTTAATTTTGCCAAAGCTCTTAAATAGACAGTAATAGTCTCAGCTTCACCATTTGGATTAACACTTAAATAAAGTATTGAAGAGCCTTTCTTTCCTTGAGTCAAGGGATACTCTTTATCACGAGTTACACCACCTATAGCAAACCTCTTGACAAAACTTGAGCCTTTAATTCCATCACGATATATTAAATTATAAATCGTTCGATCATCGCCTTTTCTGTATACACCAGCATATAGAATATTAATACCAACAAATTTCTTTGAGTCAACTTTAGTCACTGTAAGTGTTCCATCTTCTCTTATGATAAGAATATCGTCTAAATCTGAACATTCGCATATAAACTCTTGCTTTCGAAGCGAAGTGCCGATGAACCCTTCTTCTCTATTTGAATATAATTTTACATTTGCTAAAGCAACTTTAGATGCAACTACTGTATTGAAAGATCGTATTTCTGTTTTTCTTTCTCGTCCTTGACCAAACCTTTTCCTTAGACTCTTAAAGTACTGTATTGAGTAAGTAATAAGATTGTCTAAGTTATTTTTAATATCTAATATCTTAGACTCGAGAGCCTGAATGTTTTCATCTGCTTTGCCAGCGTCAAACTTGGATATACGCTTAATTTTTATTTCTGTCAACCTAATAATATCATCCTCCGTGACATCTCTTATTAAGTGCGAAACATATGGTTTTAAACCTTCCCAAATATTCTCTAAAACCTGCTCCCAAGTTTCAGCCTCCTCTATGTCCCGATATATTTTATTGTGAATAAAAATTTTCTCTAGACTCGCAAAATGCCAAAACTCTTGCTGCTCATGCAATTGAATTTCGAGTTCAGAACGAAGTAAATTTTTAGTATTCTCAGTAGATATTCTTAATATCTCTGAAACTTCTGTAAATAATGGTCTATCATTTTCAATTATACAACAGAGAGGTGAAATGGAAATCTCACATGACGAAAATGCATATAGTGCATCAATAGTTTGATCTGGAGAAACGCCCGGAACAAGCTGAAGGACAATTTCAACTTTTTCTGCTGTATTGTCCTCAATTTTTTTTATTTTAATCTTACCCTTATCATTTGCCTTAATAATTGAATCAATTAAAGACTGAGTAGTTAAACCGTAAGGTAATTCTGAAATGATCAATGTTTTCTTGTCTTCAACGGAAATTTTCGCCCGAACGCGAACTCGACCACCTCTTAAACCATCGTTATATTGGGAGAAGTCTGCGATTCCTCCGGTTGGGAAATCAGGAAATATAGCAACCTTCTTACCATTTAAAATAGATATCGAACCATCTATAAGTTCTATGAAATTATGAGGTAAAACCTTTGTACTTAAACCTACAGCAATACCCTCCACGCCTTGGGCCAAAAGCAACGGGAATTTCATTGGAAGAGCAATGGGCTCCCTACCCCTCCCATCATAACTAGATTGCCAAACTGTTATCTTGGAATTAAACGCAACTTCAAGAGCAAATTTGCTCAGTCGAGCCTCTATGTATCTAGATGCAGCAGCTCTGTCTCCAGTATAAATATTGCCCCAGTTACCCTGAGCGTCAATTAAAATATTTTTCTGTCCCAGCTGCACCAATGCATCACCAATACTCGCATCACCATGAGGGTGATACTTCATTGTCTGTCCAATAACATTGGCCACCTTATGAAAACGGCCATCATCCATTTCACGTAAGGCGTGAAGCAATCGACGCTGAACTGGCTTCAATCCGTCATCAATAGCTGGAACGGCTCTTTCAAGAATCACATAGCTAGCATAATCCAAAAAATATTCCCGATACATTCCACGAACGCGGGATTCTAAAGGCCTCGAATCTTCATCGTATTGAGCATCTAGCAAATTTTCAGTTAAATCATTCATAGGTCAGCTATGTCTTTTTCCCCCTTAAGGTGCTCGATGATGAATTCCTGCCGTTCTGGTGTGTTTTTCCCCATGTAGTAGTCCAGCAAAGAGTCGATATGCTCTTTTCCAATCATTACTGGCTGAAGTCTAATATTCTCGCCAATAAACATTTTAAATTCTCCAGGAGATATTTCACCCAAACCTTTAAAACGAGTAATTTCTGGTTTCAAACCGAGTTCAGACACTGCAATTTTTTTCTCGTCAATATCATAACAATAGATTGTTTTTTTCTTATTTCTCACCCTAAAAAGGGGTGTTTGAAGAATATACAAATGACCTTCTCTAACCAATTCAGGAAAAAACTGGAGGAAAAATGTAATTAAAAGGAGTCTAATATGCATGCCATCTACATCTGCATCAGTAGCAATAACCACATTATTATAGCGTAAGTCTTCTAAACCATCTTCAATATTAAGAGCTGCTTGCAACAAATTAAATTCTTCATTCTCATAAACAACTTTTTTTGTCAAACCATGGCAATTCAATGGCTTTCCTTTAAGACTAAATACTCCTTGTGTCTGAACATCACGCGAAGATGTTATAGAACCTGAAGCTGAATCTCCTTCGGTAATAAATAAAGTTGTCTCAAGACGGCGCTCATGTTTAGTATCACTGTAATGCAACTTGCAGTCTCGTAATTTCCTATTATGAAGATTTGCTTTTTTAGCTCGCTCTTTGGCTAATTTCTGAATACCCGAAAGCTCTTTTCGTTCTCGTTCGGCTCGTATAATTTTCTTTTGAATAGAACTTGCAACCTCTGGATTCTTATGTAAATAATTATCCAGTTTCGTTCGAATAAAATCTAAAATAAAGATTCTGATTGTTGATCCCTCAGGACTCATATCATTACTTCCCAATTTTGTTTTTGTTTGCGACTCAAAAATTGGCTCAATAACCTTTAAGGAAATTGCACCAATAACACTTTGACGTATATCAGAGACCTCATACTGCTTTCCAAAATGATTTCTGATGGTAGCAACTAAAGCTTCTCTAAATGCACTCTGATGAGTCCCTCCTTGAGTTGTATGCTGGCCGTTAACAAAACTATAATATTGTTCACTTTGAGATCTTTCAGCATGAGTCAATGCAATTTCGATATCCTCTCCTTGAAGGTGAATAATTGGATGAATGGTTTCTCCAGAAAGATTATTTGACAATAAATCCTTCAGTCCATTTTCAGAAAAATATTTTTTGCCGTTAAGAAGAATAGTAAGACCATGATTGAGATAAGCATAATTCCAAACTAATTTCTCTACATACTCTATTTGAAACTTATAATTTGGGAAAACCTTTGAATCCGGCTTGAAATTTACTTTTGTTCCGCGTCTAGAATTGCTTTCTGCAATATCACTTTCTTCCATCAGAACACCCCGGACAAACTTTGCTAATTTTCTTTTTTCATCACGAAAAGACTCAACAGTAAAACTTTCAGATAAAGCATTGACAGCTTTTGTACCAACACCATTTAGTCCGACAGATTTCTTGAATGCCTTTGAATCATATTTAGCACCAGTATTCATTTTAGAAACAACATCGACTACTTTACCAAGAGGAATACCTCTTCCAAAATCTCTTACAATCACCGAACCTTCCGAAATGTTAATTTCGATTATACGCCCACCACCCATGACAAATTCATCAATAGAATTATCAACAACTTCTTTTACCAAGATATAAATACCATCATCTGGTGATGAGCCATCACCAAGCTTCCCAATATACATGCCAGGCCGAAGTCGAATATGCTCTTGCCATTCTAGACTTCGGATACTGTCTTCGGTGTATTCTGTAATTTCAGACATAGTTATGTTGCGAATCTACATTACACTGCTCAACTTCGCCAACTTAATCCAGGGCTTTTGGTGCTCTATTTAAGGAAGTTTTTAACAAGAAGAGTTTCAATCTAGAACTCTCTTATAAAAATATGTGATTTAAACATTGAATCGAAAATGAACTACGTCTCCATCTTGCACCAAATACTCTTTTCCTTCCACCCTCATTTTTCCGGCTTCTTTTACGGCTATCTCATTTTTAAATTCAATATAATCTGAATACGAAATAACCTCAGCACGAATAAATCCTTTCTCAAAATCACTATGTATTACACCAGCGCTCTGTGGCGCAGTAAATCCATTTTCAATGGTCCATGCTCTCACCTCTTTTACTCCTGCTGTAAAGTATGTTTGTAAATTTAGCATAGAATATGCTGCTCTAATAATTCTATTTACACCTGGCTCATCTAGACCCATGTCATCTAAAAAAAGAGATCTCTCTTCATAATTATCAAGTTCAACTATATCTGCCTCGATAGCAACAGCTAAGTGCATTAAATGAGAGCCTTCTTTAGAAGCCATTATTTTAACTTCATCGACATAGTGATTACCATTTTTTGCTGCCATTTCGTCGACGTTACAAACGTATAAAATAGGCTTATCGGTAATGAGTTGATAATTGGTAATCCATCTTGACTCTTCTTCAGTACGAACAAATGAGCGAACAGATTTTCCCGACTCAATAAATTTCTTTAAACGATCAGCCATTTCTGTCTCTCGCATAGCATCCTTATCGCCTGTTTTCGATATTTTACGAACTTTATCCAAACGTTTTTCTATTGACTCAAGATCTTTTAATTGCAACTCAATATCAATAGTTTCTTTATCTCTTATTGGATCTACAGAACCATCAACATGGATAATATTATCATTATCAAAACATCTTAAAACATGCAATATCGCATTACATTCTCGAATGTTTCCTAAAAACTGATTACCTAAACCTTCACCTTTACTAGCACCTTTGACCAACCCAGCAATATCAACTATCTCAACAGTAGCTGGAACTACTTTGTCGGGCAAAACAAGAGACTCTAACATCTGAAGACGAGAATCTGGTACATTTACAGTGCCGACATTGGGCTCGATAGTGCAAAAAGGAAAATTTGCTGCCTGAGCTTTTGCATTACTTAAGCAATTAAACAAAGTCGATTTCCCCACATTCGGGAGCCCCACAATACCGCATTTCATAATCTCATATTTTGCACAAATGTACTCCGATAAAGACATTACTTTTGTGTATCACAATTGAAGAAAATATTTTATGAATAAGTCTATTGAATTAATCCCTTCTCAGTTGAGACGAGATATACTTAGAATGGTACATGCAGTTCAATCCGGACATCCTGGAGGATCGATGGGATGTGTAGAATTTTTTGTAGCTCTTTACTTTAAATTACTTCGTCACGTACCTGAGCCATTTAATATGAATGGGAAAAATGAGGATCTTTTCTTTCTTAGTAATGGACATATAAGCCCAGTTCTATACAGCGTTTTAGCTCGATCAGGATACTTTCCCATTGAAGAATTAAATACTTTCAGAAAAATAAACTCACGGCTTCAAGGCCACCCAACGACTCACGATGGCCTTCCCGGGGTTAGAGTTGCATCAGGTAGCTTAGGACAGGGTATGTCAGTTGCAATAGGGGCTGCTGAATCCAAGAAATTATCAGGAGATAAAAACATCGTATTCACCTTACACGGCGACGGTGAGCTCCAAGAAGGTCAAATATGGGAAGCAGCACTATATGCAGGAGCGAAGAAAATCGACAATCTTATCTCAACGATAGACGCAAATGGTCAGCAAATAGATGGCTCAACGGATGATGTTATGCCAATGGGCAATATTGGAGCTAAATTTTCTTCTTTTGGCTGGGAAGTAATTCACTTAAATCAAGGAAATAAACTATCAGAAGTTATTAATGGAATTCAAAAGGCAATAGGGCGGACTGGAAATGGAAAGCCTATTTGCGTAATCATGAAAACTGAAATGGGTGCTGGCGTAGACTTTATGTCAGGAACGCACAAATGGCATGGAATAGCACCGAACGATGAACAATTGGCTGATGCTCTGAAGCAATTACCCGAGACTTTGGGAGATTACCCCATTTAATGAGATTATCTTTTTTTATCCTTCTCGCACTATTTTTTAATAGCGCAATATTTTGTCAGGCAAGATTGACAAAAGAAATATCTGATGCAGATGAAATTAGCAGGATACTTTTTGTTCTCGACGCTTCAAACTCAATGTATGGCAGATGGGAAAATGGAACAAAAATGGAAATCGCGCAGAGACTCATGTCGGAACTAATTGATAGTTTATCCCGTATTCAAAATCCCAATTTCGAACTAGGTTTAAGGGTATATGGTCATCAAAAGCCAGTTCCTCCGCAAGACTGTAACGACACAAAACTTGAGGTTCCATTCAGTCCTAGAAACCTAACAAAAATTAAGCGTAAAATTCGAGAGCTTCGACCTATGGGGACAACTCCAATTGCTAGATCTATACTCAGTGCCGGTAGTGATTTTCCAAAATGCGAAAATTGTAGAAATATTATAATTCTCATAACGGATGGTGTAGAAGCCTGCGATGAGGATCCATGTGCAGCCTCAAATATTCTTCAAAAAAAAGGAATCACCTTGAAGCCTTTTGTTATTGGAATTGGACTAGACCCTAAATTGATAAAATCATTTGACTGTGTAGGAACATATTATGATGCAAAGGATGAGGCCACATTTAAAGAAGCCTTAGGAGTTATTGTAACTCAAGTTCTAGATAATACTTCAGCTCAAATAAATCTTATCGACAAAAAAGGCTTGGCTTCGGAGAGTAACTTACCAATAATACTTAAAAACACAAAAAGCAATCTCATTGAAGAAACCTTCATTCATACCCTAAATTACAGAAACTTACCTGACACAATAACCTTAGACCCTTTAGTCCAATACAAAGGCATGGTCTACTCTATTCCTCCAGTATCAATTGACTCTACGTATATTTTTGCAGGAAAGCACAATCAATTAGGAGCACCAGTCATCTTAGGGAGATTAAAATTAAGTATGCCAGGATCAAAACCAGCGCAACAGAAGGTTCAAGCTCTCATTCGGCTCCCTGGAAGTAGTGAGATATTAAATGTTCAATCATTTAGTTCTACAAATAAATATTTAGCGGGGTTTTATGAATTAGATATTCTCACTCTTCCCCGAATTAGTGAAAAAATTCGAATAATAGCTGGACAGTTACAAGATCTAAGTATCCCCGCCCCGGGAGATGTAACAATCCAGCTCAAAACAAATGGATATGGAGCTATTTTTGAAATAATCGGCGAAAAAATAAAGTGGGTTACT
>MDTF01006557.1_pt1 | contig 13499 bp, 8 predicted proteins | sample 811191 | NCBI WGS metagenome assembly MDTF01 (sample SAMN05326649, study PRJNA326480) | marine metagenome | isolation source: seawater | place: Southern Ocean | collected 2011
AAAGCACACACTGCGGTAAAAATTGAGCCTCAATACACCAAAGGAACACTTTATGTTACCGATGCTTCTCGTTCTGTAACTGTTGTTGAACGCTTGCTTTCTAAAGAAGGAAAAGCTGGGTTCTTAACAGATACTCAACAAGAGTACGAGCGACTTCGAGAACAATATTTACTGAAAAACACCGAGCAAAAAACAGTTTCATTTAAAGCTGCAACTCAAAATAAATTCCAATTTGATTGGGAAACTTACACTCCTCCTACTCCAAAGAAATTAGGTGTTACCACTTTCGATATTTCGCTGAGAGACTTAAAACCTTACATCGATTGGTCGCCATTTTTCCATTCATGGGAGTTATTTGGAAGATTTCCGAAAATTTTAGATGACAAAGTTGTTGGAACAGAAGCCACCAGACTCTACGAAGATGCTCAAGCCATGTTGGATCAAATCATCCAAGAAAAATGGTTACAAGCAAAAGCTGTCTTCGGTTTGTTCCCTGCTCACTCTAATGAGAACACGATTGCAGTTCTAGATGAGAACCAAAATCAGATTGCGGTATTTGAGCCGTTACGTCAACAAAACGCAACCAAAGAAGGAAAGCCAAACCGATCGTTGGCTGACTTTGTTGCTCCAAAATCAAGTAATAAAACCGATTATGTTGGCGCATTTACGGTTACCGCAGGAATTGGAATTGAGCCTCACATCTCTCGATTTGAAAAAGAACACAACGATTACGCGAGTATTATGATTAAAGCGTTGGCCGATCGTTTAGCTGAGGCAGCTGCTGAATATTTACACGAGCGCATTCGAAAAGATTTCTGGGCTTATACGCCACATGAAAGTCTAGATAACAATGCTTTGATTCGTGAAAAATACACGGGAATAAGACCCGCTCCTGGTTATCCTGCTTGCCCTGATCACACTGAAAAAAGAATCATTTTCGATTTATTACAAACGGAGAACAACATTGGCGTTTCACTTACTGAAAGTATGGCGATGACTCCAACTGCGAGCGTAAGCGGATGGTATTTTTCTCATCCAGAGTCACGCTATTTCAACGTGGGTAAAATCGGAAAAGATCAAGTTGAAGATTACGCAAAACGTAAAAACTGGACTATTGAAGAGGCTGAAAAATGGCTTCGTCCAATATTAGGTTATTGATAGATTATGAAAGTTACTGAACACATTGCCCAAGCAAACGGCAAAACCCTTTTTTCATTCGAAATTCTACCTCCATTAAAAGGTCAGAATATTCAGAGTATTTTCAATTCTATCGAGCCTTTGATGGAATTCAAACCACCTTTTATTGATGTTACTTATCACCGCGAGGAATACGTTTACAAAGACAGAGGCAATGGCCTTCTAGAAAAGAAAAGCATTCGCAAGCGCCCAGGAACAGTTGGTATTTGTGCTGCTATCATGAATAAATTCAAGGTAGATGCTGTGCCTCACATAATCTGTGGTGGGTTTACTAAAGAAGAAACTGAAAATGCATTAATCGACCTCAACTTTTTGGGAATTGATAATGTTTTGGTACTTCGTGGAGATCCCATCAAAACTGAATCTCAATTTAGAGCTGAAACCGAAGGTCACGAATATGCTATCGATTTATTGAAGCAGGTTGTTGAGCTAAACAATGCGCAATATTTGGATGAAGAGTTGATCAATTCAACAGCAACAGATTTTTGTATTGGCGTGGCTGGATATCCTGAAAAACACTTTGAAGCTCCGAATCTGAAATCAGATATTCATTGGTTAAAAGAAAAGGTTGCTGCAGGTGCTGAGTATATTGTTACTCAGATGTTCTACGACAACCAAAAGTATTTTGAGTTTGTAGATCGCTGTAGAGCTGAGGGAATCACCATTCCGATTATTCCGGGTTTAAAACCCATTGCAACAGCTCGTCAGTTGACTTTACTTCCCAACTTATTTCACATTGATATACCTGAAGATTTAGCCGATGCTGTTCTTCAAGCGAAAAACAACAACGAGATTTATCAAATTGGGATTGAGTGGTGCATTCAGCAATCTAAAGAGTTGATGGCTAAAGGCGCTCCTGTTTTGCACTATTATTCCATGGGCAAAAGCGACAATATCCAACAAGTCGCGAATGCATTGTTTTAGTTAATGACATAGATAAACAGATATATTTGCCGACAAGATCATATTAGAATTGAATTCATCGACAGATATAATCTATAATTCAACAACAATTGTTGCGATTGTTATTTGTTTCTATTTTTCATGGAAACAACACTTAATAAAGAACTACACCAACTCTGTATTTCTTTTTCTTTTAGCAGCAATATTGTTGCGTGTAAACATGATGATTGATCCTTTCTTACATGCTTGGGACGAAAGATTTCACATACTTGTTGCAAAAAACACGCTAAACCACATCCTAAAGCCAACACTTTATGAAAACCCAATACTTCCATATGATTATAAAAACTGGGTAGGTAATCACATTTGGGTACACAAACAACCTTTTCCGATTTGGCTAATGTCCATTGCTTCTGCTTTTTCTGGTAACACTGAGTGGGTTTACAGAATACCCACAATGATTTTATCAACAACTGGAGTATACTTCACATATCTTATTGGTAAAAAACTCTTTAACAGAAACGTGGCATTCATAGCTGCAGGCCTACATTCTATACATGGATTAATACTTGAAGTAAGCGCGGGAAGAGTAACCACAGACCATTACGATGCTCAATACCTAGTATTAATTGAAATAGCAATTTATTTCGCAATTAGTAATTCAAAAAAGAGTTTCAAAAATGAAATCATTGCTGGAATATTCATGGGATTAGCAATCCTTACAAAATGGCTTCCAGCCCTAATTGTAGTTCCAATTTATTTAATTTATCAATACGATAAAAAGAACTCGTTAGGTCTAATTAAAGGATTGATTACTATTGTTATAAGCGGCATAACCATAGCTCTACCTTGGCAAGTATATTCTCTAATTAATTACCCTCTTGAAACAAAATGGGAACAACTTTTTAACTCAAAACATCTTACAGAAGTAATTGAGGGACATGCTGCTCCATTCTTTTACCACTTTGATAAAATGAGAATGCTTTATGGGGAATTAATTTACATTCCACTTATTTGGCTTATTGGAGACGGCATTAAAAACATAAGAAACTGGAAATCTAACATATCGATTTACATCATTTCAACTTGGATAATTATCCCTTTTGTTTTTTTTAGCATTGCTAAAACAAAAATGCAAGGCTACACCCTATTGACGGCTCCAGCGATATTCTTAATGACTGGATATTTCTTTTGGAGGTTAATCGAATTAACCAGAATTGAAAAGAACAAATTCAAAAGGATCGGGTATCAAATAATTGCATTACTACTCATAGCCTTACCAGTGAGATATAGTGTCGAAAGAATTAAACCGTTTAATAATCCACATTTAGAACCTTTATGGTCTAAACAAGTTAAATCTTTGGCTAAAGTAACTAGCCCTAGCAGTGATAATGTAATTCTTAATGCAGAACATTATATAGAAACCATGTTTTACACTGAATGTACTGCTTATGAAAATATCCCTAGTCAAAATGATTTAAATTTGATTCTATCAAAGGCAAATAAAGTATATGTAATTGATGACAACCATTTACCAATCTACATTATTGAAAACCCAAACATCGAGATCATCAAATACCAATGCGATTAGGTATTTAACAATCTATGTACTTATCATTTCCTCAAATATTGCGTATTCTCAAAACATATGTAGGGGAATAAAAACGATACTTACAACTACCCCTAAATGCCCAACAAGAAACTGGACGAACGTTTGGATCGACCAATTCGATTCTAATTCTATAGATACAAATCGATGGCAAATCCAACCTTGGGGTCAGGGAGCTTTAAAAAGCGCGGAACACCTGGAATATAATTCACTAGAAAACTTCGAAATCAATGATGGAATTGGAGCTATTGTTAGTAAAAGAGAAACTATTTCTAGAAAGGCTGTAAACTGGTTACCCGAAGATGAAATTCTTGACGATGGTCTTAAAAACTTGAGAACCTTTCATTTTTCATCTTCAAACATTTGGTCTGTAGATCAATATCACTACGGAAAATTCGAAATAAGTTGTAAAATCCCTAGTGGGAAAGGGTTCTGGCCAGCCTTCTGGTTGTATGGAGAGGATTTCTTCAAAAATGACCATGAAATAGATGTATTCGAGTTCTGGAACGACAACACTATCTCCCACAACATGACTATTCACCGAGAGGGCGATATGTGCCTTTCAGATTATAACGGACCTGATTTTTCTCAATCGTTTCACACTTTTACAGTTATTTGGACCCCTTTTTCGATTGAATGGTATTTAGATGGAGAATTAAAAAGATGGAGTCCAAAATATTATAGTCTAAATGGACAACCTCTAAGTTGTAATTCCATAAAGCCCATGACCCCTATAATTGAGGACGCTATTTTCCCAGATGAGTTTTCTAATTTAATATTCAATCTAGCTATTCAAAAAGGAGAATTTCAACCAGATGAATCAACCCCATTTCCTTCACGTTTTGAGATTGATTACATAAGTTACTCAATTGATAGTTCTAGTTTGAACCAAATAAGTGCCCCCAAAATAAAAGTCTACCCTAACCCAAGTAATGGTTTATTAAAGCTTGACTTAAGAGATGTAGAAAACTCTCTTGTAAGAGTTAATTGCTATAACAATTTGGGAGAAGAGTTAATTGAAACTGAAGTCGAAGCCAACGAAGTTGTCACCTTCGACCTCAGAAAATATATTCCTACAAACAACTTTGTAATCTTAAGAATTACTAGTGGTTTTTACGTTTATCAGTATAAACTCATACTGGAGAGCAACTAACCAAAAACAACATCCAAAGCTTCTTGGAAAGCTTCAACTGCTTTGTTCAAGGCTTCATCGGTGTGCGCTTCGCTGATAAAGCCAACTTCATATCCAGATGGGCCAATGTATACACCGCGGCTTAATAGCTCAGCGTGTAATACTTTGAATTTATCCATAGATGAAGTATCAATTTGAGCAGCTTCGCGAATTTGATCTTTTGTAAATGAAATCCAATAGATTGAACCGATGTGTGGCATGCTGAAAGCATATCCTTTTTTATCAGCATACGCTTGAATTTCGCGTGTGAAGATATCCGTTTTCATTTCTAACTCTTCGTAGAAACCCAGCTTCAAACACTCAGAAAGTTGAGCAATTCCGGCTGCCATAGCAACTGGGTTTCCTGATAAAGTTCCTGCTTGATAAACTGGACCTAACGGAGCAACTTGATCCATAATTTCAGCACGAGCTGCATACGCACCAACAGGCATTCCACCACCAATAATTTTCCCGAATGCCATTAAATCAGGTTGAATATCGTAATATCCAGCAGCACCTTCAAAACCAACACGGAAACCAGAAATCACCTCATCAAAGAATAATAAAATGCCTTCTCGAGTACAGATTTCGCGCAAGAACATCAAGAACTCTTTATCCTGTAATAATAAACCGTTATTCGCTGGAACTGGCTCTAAAATGATACAAGCAATTTGATCTTTGTATGTCTTTACAGCTTCTTCAACCGCTTCTTTATGATTCAACGGAAGAACGATGGTGTCGTTTACTGTTCCTTCAGGAACACCAGCTGAAGATGAATTACCAAGTGTTACCAATCCAGAACCTGCACTTACTAAAAGTGAATCTACGTGACCGTGATAACAACCTTCAAATTTCACCACTTTATCTCTTCCGGTAAAACCTCTAGCTAAACGAATGGCACTCATTGTAGCCTCGGTTCCCGAATTCACAAATCGGATTTTATCAATGTATTTGTGATTGCTTAAAATCAAATCAGCTAACTCATTTTCCAATACCGTTGGAGCACCAAAAGACATTCCGTTGGCAACCGTTTCATTCACTTTTGAAACCACATTTGGATTAGCATGACCCAAAATTAGCGGTCCCCAAGAACAGCAAAAATCAATGAATTGATTTCCATCGGCATCTGTAAGGTAGCAGCCTTCACCCTTTTCTATGAATAAAGGTGCTCCGCCTACACTTTTAAATGCACGAACTGGCGAATTAACTCCACCCGGAAAATATTTTTTAGCCGTCTCAAATAGTGACTCTGATTTAGATCGATTAAGCATATCTAGCTTTTTGAATTAATTACTTTTGGCTGCAAAGAAAGTAATTGACGCGGCTTTTTTATGCCAGAGTTTTGTCAATTTAATGATCAAAACATGGAATATTCATTTTCAGAGGAATTTGCGAAGCAAGCAGACGAACAAGATCCGCTTAAAGCATACAGAGAACAATATTTATTTCCACAACACAACGGTGAGCCTTGTATTTACTTCACCGGAAACTCATTAGGATTACAACCCAAAACAGCAAAAGCAGCTTTAGAGCAAGAGCTTGATGACTGGGCAAAACACGGTGTAGAAGGACACTTTGATGCTAAAAACCCATGGTTCAGTTATCATGAATTGTTCACGCATCCGCTGGCTGAATTGGTTGGTGCAAAACCTGAGGAAGTAGTTGCTATGAATGGTTTAACAACCAATCTTCATTTGTTGATGGTTAGCTTTTACCAACCTTACGGCTCACGTTATAAAATCTTGTGTGAAGGAAAGGCTTTTCCGAGTGATCAATACGCTTTAGAAAGCCAAGTACGCTTTCACGGTTATCAGCCAGAAGATGCACTTATTGAATTGCATCCACGCGAAGGCGAACACACCATCAGGTTAGAAGATACCCTAAAGGCAATTGAAGATCATAAAGACGAGATTGCTTTAATCATGATTGGCGGTGTCAATTATTACACCGGTCAACTTTGGGATATGGAAACCATTACGAAAGCCGGTCATGAAATTGGTGCAAAAGTAGGTTGGGATTTAGCTCACGGAGCTGGAAACGTTCCTCTGAAACTGCATGATTGGGGTGTTGATTTTGCAGCTTGGTGCTCATACAAATACCTCAACTCAGGGCCTGGAAGTATTTCTGGTGCATTCATTCATGAGAAGCACGTTACCAACAAAAACCTGATTCGTTTTGCGGGATGGTGGGGACAAGACAAAGAAACACGCTTCTTAATGGAAAAAGGATTTAACCCCATTCCAACAGCAGAATCGTGGCAATTGAGTAACGCTCCTGTTTTTGCAATGGCCATTCACAAAGCCGCATTAGATATTTTCCAAAAAGCTGGAATAAACAACTTGCGTAAAAAAGCTGTTAAACTCACTGGATATTTGGAATATGTCATTCAGCAAGTGTCAGAAAAAAGTGGTGATGTAAGTTTTGAAATCATCACTCCAACTAACCCTGAAGAGCGAGGATGTCAGCTTTCTATTTTATGTCATGGTAAAGGAAAAGAGCTGTTTGATTTCTTAACTCAAAATGGTGTTATTGCTGATTGGCGCGAACCCAACGTAATTCGAGTTGCACCTGTACCGATGTACAATTCGTTTATGGATGTGTACCGATTTGGAAAAATATTAGAACAAGCATCATGAAAGACGTCCTCCTCATATTTGGTTTACTAATCGTGGGAATTGTAATTGCACGAATGGGAATTCGCAAAAGCGTGAAACCACCCAAAGGAGGAAGGTATTTCAAGAAAAAAATAGACAAATAAAAACCTCGCCATTATGGAAAAAATTGTGATTGTAGGAGCCGGATTGGTTGGATCACTTCAAGCGGTATTAATGGCCCAAAAAGGCTATCAGGTTGAAATCTACGAAAGCCGACCTGACTTGCGCAACGTGGAGTTAAAAGGTGGGAAATCCATCAACTTAGCTTTATCAAACAGAGGCTGGAAAGCTTTGGAAATGGCTGGAATGGCTGATGATGTAAATGATGTTTGCATCCCGATGTATGGCCGTAGAATGCACGCCATTGACAACACGCTTTCTTACCAACCTTACGGTAAAGAAAACGAAGCTATTTACTCGGTATCTCGTGGCGATCTCAACAAAAAAATGTTATTGAAGGCATCGGAATATGAGAACGTAAAATTCTTTTTCAATTACCGTTGTAGAGATTTAGACATCAAAACCAACACCCTTACTTTCGAGGATGAAAACGGCAAATTCATAGAAGTAAAAGCCGACCGAATTTTCGGAACAGACGGAGCTTATTCAGCAGTTAGAAATCGATTGATGCGTACCGAACGATTCAATTACTCGCAAGAATATTTAAAGCACGGTTACAAAGAATTATTACTTCCCGCCAACGCTGATGGCACACATAAACTCGACAAAAACGCCTTGCACATTTGGCCAAGAGGCGAGTATATGTTGATTGCCCTTCCCAACTTTGACGGAAGCTTTACTTGTACTCTATTTTTCCCATTTGAAGGAAAATACTCTTTCAAATCATTAGATACAGATGAGAAAGTAGTTGCATTCTTTCAAGAGCAATTCCCAGATTTCACTGAAATGTTCCCAGAATTGATTCAGGAATATCACGAAAATCCAACTTCATCATTGGTAATGGTGAAATGTGATCCATGGAATTATGAAGACAAAATTTTGTTGATGGGAGATGCTGCTCATGCCATTGTTCCTTTTTACGGACAAGGTATGAATGCTGGAATGGAAGACTGTTCGGTTTTCATGGAAATGCTAGCTGATTACGGTGAAGATTGGGATCAATTATTCCATGAATTTGCTGCAGTTCGCAAACCAGATGGTGATGCCATTCTAGAACTTGCCCTTCAGAATTACATCGAAATGCGCGACTTAGTGGGAGATAAAGATTTCTTATTGCGCAAAAAGATTGAGAAGAAAATTTTCGAAAAACATCCAACCAAATGGATGCCTTTATATTCTCAGGTTACTTTCAGTCACATCCGTTATTCAGATGCTTTAAGTACGGGAAAGAAACAAGAAAAAATCATGGATGGCGTTATGTCTATACCTAATATCCATGAAATCTGGGATTCAGAGGAAGTTGAAAATCAAATTCTCAGCAGCATTGAATAAACGCATTTTTATATTGGTACTATTTGCCTTGGCTTTTTCATACTCTGGAATTGCCCAAGGCAAATACAAACCCAAATACAGCACGAGTAGAAGGGAAAAGAAACAACCTTTTCCAAGTCCAACTGATTTTAGACAAGGTGGATGGCTTGGAGGTGCTGGATTAACAGCTATGATAGGTTTCAGATCTACCGAATCTAGTTTTGAATCTGGAACTTTAGATGGTGAATTCCAGCCCGTTCCACTTCCTGGATTGATGCTTGAATTTGGGCGATTTTATCAATTTAAAAAGCCATTCATTTTCCATTATGTTGATGCTTCAATAGCTTACAAAGGCTTGTTAGGCAACGAAGATTTCACAATATCTTCTGCTGGGACAGAGTTGGCTTCAGACAACCATACATTCAATCAGCATTTTGCATCTATCAACGGAAATCTGAATAACATCATTCCTTTATCAGATTACGCTTTCATTCAAAATACCATCGGGATAAATGCTGATATCCGTTTTCTTGATGGATTTGAAAACAACTATCCTGCTGGCATTCCGGCTTTAAACGACAATGCATTTGTTGCTCAAGTGCATTACAAATTAGGATTCGGATATGCTATCGATACAGACTTAGTGATCGAAACCAGTTTAGAAACTCCAATTTTCAACTTCACTCCTAGCGGAAGAGAGTTTTCTCAATTGGATTACTACCAATCGAGCTATCAACCATTTATTCTAAGAGTAAGGTTGCTTTTCTTCCGATTAGGAAATGATAAATGTCCACCTGTAGGAAACCCAGATTTGCCAGCCAGTTTCGAAAACGGATACGGAGATTAAGCCCTCACAAAAGGATTCGATTTCTTTTCTTTTCCAATGGTTGTTTCTGGTCCATGTCCAGAGTAAACAGTGTAATTATCTGGAAGCTTATACATCTTTTCCTGAATACTTTTTTCAAGAGTTGCATAATCACCTCCGGGTAAATCAGTACGACCTATACTTCCATTGAAAAGTACATCACCTCCAATTACAAATTCATCTGAATCAGAAACTAATGCAATGTGTCCAGGGCAATGACCAGGAACAAAAAGAACGCGAAGAGAAGAGTTCCCAAACGTAATTTCATCGCCCTCTTCGTAAGTAACAGTCATTTCAGGCGAAGGCTTATACCCTTTAAATCCATACATGCTGGCGCTCGTCTCAACCATTTCAAGAGCTACTTTTCCTTCTGCATGACTTTCAACAGCTAAACCAAACTTTTGAGCCACAAATTGATTTCCCAAAACATGATCAATATGGAAATGCGTATTCACCAATCGAACAGGATTGATGTTATACTGTTCAATAATTCTCAGCAGTGTTTGCTCTTCTTCAGCATCGTAACAACCCGGATCAATAATTATTGCTTCGTTCGTTTCATCTGCTAAGATGTACATGTTCTCCTGAAACGGATTAAAAGTTAATTTATATACCTTAATCATGGAATTTACGTTAATTCATTGATGAAATTCAACCACTCACTTAAGAATCCTTTTTCAAGAACAATTAATTGGTATTTTTGGATTTCTTCAATGTTGAACTTGGAACGCAAAACTAACAGATACTTCCGCTTATTGTTGGCATTTCTGGGATTGATTGTAACTACATTCATTTCTGTAGATGGCTATTCTCAATTTTATCGTGGGTCATATCAAGAATTCGGAAAAAATCGCATGCAGTATGAACCAAGAGATTGGATGCATATGGATTTTGAAAAATTCAACTTGTACTACTATGGAACAGGTAAAAATTTAGCAATCTATTCTGCCGAAAGCACACAAAAGAATTTGAAAGAACTCGAAAAGTTCTTCGACTACAGATTGCAGGGCAAAATATACATCATGGTATTCAACAATTTAGAAGAACACCGCGAGAGCAACATTGGAATTGAAGATGAAGACAACCAAAACATTGGTGGTCAAATTCACATTAGAGGCAATAAGCTTTTTGTCTATTTCGAAGGAGATCACGATAAGCTCGACAAACAAATTCGCGAAGGACTTTCTGAAATCCTGTTTTTTCAAATGGGATATGGCGATAACTGGAAAGAAATCATCAAGAATTCAGCTCTATTAACCATTCCAGATTGGTATAGAGATGGTGCCATAAGATATGCTGCAGAAAACTGGAGCGTTGAAACCGACAACTACGTACGTGATGCAATTATTGCTGATAGATTTAAAAAATTCAATCACCTAACTGGCGACCAAGCAGCGTATCTGGGGCATGCACTTTGGAATTATATCGGTCAGATTTATGGTCAGGATGTCATTCCAAATATCATCTACATGGCTCGCGTTTCAAGAAGTGTTGAAAGTGGCTTTTTATACGTTCTAGGAGTTCCGTTAGATCAGCTAATCTCCAATGCTCGTGAATACTACAAGTCCATGTATGTTGCCGAAGAAAAGTTCAGAAACATACCTGAAGACAACCAGGTAAAAGTTAGAACTCGAAAAACAAGAACTTACGACAACTTCTCAATTGATCCTGAAGGAAAATACGCTGTGTTTACGAGTGATGAATTCAGTCAGAAAAAAGTATTCCTTTACGATGTTGCCAAAGAGAAAAAGAAACGAATTAAGAAACTTGGTCACAAACTCGATTGGATTCCAGATGAGAATTATCCAATTGTTGCTTGGCATCCGAATGGTGAAATATTGGGCTTAGTGTATGAAAAAAGAGGTGAAATCTACCTCGACATGTACAATACCAAAGAAAAGAAATGGGACAAGCGTAAGTTCAGAAACTTAGAACGAGTTTTAGGAGTTAGTTTTTCTGATAATGGAAAAGAATTAGCAGTTTCAGCCATTAAAAATGGACAAGTAGATCTATTCAGTTACAAACTGATGACTAACTCTATTCAACAACTAACCTTTGATATTTACGATGATTTAGATCCTCAATTTTTACCGGGCGGAAATGAAATCATCTTCACCTCCAACAGACCAAACGACACATTATCAAGAGCCAACTCAGTTGATGATTTGAGTTATATCAAAGAAAACCAAGATGTTTATGTCTTTGATTACGAAAACAAATCAGACATCTTATTCCGAATAACCAATACACCTGACATCAGTGAAAGCAAACCATACGGATATACGGATGGACGATATTCTTACCTCAGCCCTGAAAATGGAATCATAAATAGATACGTAGCTTACAGAGACAGTGCAATTAGTCAAATCGATACAACTGTTCACTACAGGTATTTCGCTACTTCATTTCCTGTAACTGACTACAAAAGAAATATCCTTTCTCATCAAGTAAATGTTGCATCAGGTAAGGTTACTGATCTATTGTTTTACCAAAAAAAATACAGATTCTATATTTCTGATATTTCTGAATTTGAACCGCTTTCAACTATTCAAGATAATGAAGATAGCGAACCCACAATTCAAACGTCATCAAGTGAAGCAGAATCAAATGACGGAATTCTAGTTAATGATCTAACCGTCATTGTAAATGAGGATATAGAACAGCCAGAGGGATATATTGATATCAACAACTACAAGTTTTATACTGAAGTCGTTGACAATAAGAAAATTAAGCAAACATCATCTTCTAAAGAAAATAAGTCCCCGATTGAGTCATCAGACAAAATCACACTACAACTAACAACATCAGACATTGATTCATTAAACGCGAATAATAAGAAAGAATCTAGGCTTCCTATTCAACAAACATATCGACCGGCTTTTCAAGCCAATAGCCTAACCACTCAAGTAGATTGGAACTTTGCGAACTCACTATACCAAAGATTCAATGGCGGACCATTTGTAAACCCTGGATTAGGTATTGTGGCCAAAACAGGTGTAGTTGACTTGATGGAAGATTACACTTTTGAAGGTGGAATGCGATATTCAGTTGATGGTGACAATACAGAGTATTTTTTCAGCTTTACAACTAGAAAAAAATTAATCGATAAAAAGCTGACATTCCAGCGTTTGTCTCAACGCCAAGACGCTTCAGTTAACTTGATTAAAAACATCGTTCAAAAAGTCAGTCTTCAGCTTAAATATCCTTTTTCAGAAGTTGCAGCATTAAGAGGAACATTCAGTGTTAGACAAGACGAGCGCGTTACGTTGAATGTAAATGACGCGGCTTTAGAAGTCCCAAATGTGATGTCGTACATGACAGGAGCTAAACTCGAATTCATCTTCGACAATACACGCAACACAGGACTGAATTTATACAACGGTACACGATATAAAATCTTTGCAGAATACTATCAAGAATTAAACGAAGCTAATTCAGACTTTGTGGTTTTGGGGCTTGATTATAGAACATATATTAAAATCCACAGAGATATCATTTGGGCAAATAGATTTAGTGCCAGCACATCATTGGGAAGTCGAAAGCTAGTCTACTACATGGGCTCTGTTGACGATTGGATTGTTTTGAACGGTGAACAATTCGACTACTCACAAAACATTGATAATAACCAAGGTTATTATTTTCAAACGATAGCTACACCAGTGCGTGGAT
>MDTF01010189.1_pt1 | contig 13497 bp, 13 predicted proteins | sample 811191 | NCBI WGS metagenome assembly MDTF01 (sample SAMN05326649, study PRJNA326480) | marine metagenome | isolation source: seawater | place: Southern Ocean | collected 2011
TGGCCGAGTGGCTAGGCCGGGCTCTGCAAAAGCTCTTACAGCGGTTCGAATCCGCTCGACGCCTCCAAAAAGCTTCAGTATTTTACTGGAGCTTTTTTATTTTTCAAAAGTTTCTGGAATATATTCCATTCCTTCTTGAAGGTTATCTGGAAAAACACCTTGGATTAACAACAGCACTCCAAAACCTATAATTAAAATACTGACCCACTTTTTGGTCTTAATAATAAAACGAGGAGTAAGATTATTTTTTAGTTTTTTAGCGAGGAATATTTTTAATAAATCGGTTAAAAACAAAGTAATCATTACGGTAGATAAAAATAATATAACTCCGTTTTTATGAGTAGTTATTGCTTGTGCGATAATAATAGTTGCAATCCAAGCCGCTAAGACACCAAAGTTAACGAAGTTTAATAAAAAGCCTTTTAAAAAAAGCCCTCCATGGTTTTTCTTGGTTTCAACAGAATAGTGTTCTCTTACAATTTTAATAAATGATTTTGAGGTTCGTATATAAGAAATAACTCCAAATGCAATTAAAACCACCCCTCCAAAAATTAGTAAAGCAGGATCGTCTTTTACTTTTTCAAGAATTTGACTTGTGCTATAAAATGCAATTATAATAAAAATTAAATCGGAAAATAAAGCGCCTAAATCAAAAAACATAGCAGCTTTAAAGCCTTTAGTAATACTTGTTTCAATTAAAGTAAAAAATACGGGTCCTATAGCAAAAGCTAATAAAAATCCGTAAAAAGCAGCATATAGTAAACCATCAAACATAGTATTACAAAAGTACTAAATACATTTGAGAAGATTTAATTAACTTTAAAATCTTCTTTATTTCCAAGCAATTCAAAGTCTAATTGCTTTCTGGCTAAATCTGCGTTTTTTACACGAACATAAACTTCGTCTCCAAGTTGGTAGCTGATTTTTGTGCGATCTCCTACTGCAGCATATACATCTTTATGAAATGTATAATGATCCCCTTTTATATCTTGTAAACGCACCATACCTTCACATTTATTAGATATAATCTCTACATAGATTCCCCAGTCTGTAACGCCTGATATCACACCTAAGAAGTTTTGATCTTTATGGTCAGACATGTATTTAACTTGCATATATTTTATACTTGCGCGTTCTGCTTGGGAAGCTAATCCTTCCATTTCACTACTATGTCTACATTTTTGTTCGAATTGATCTTCGTTTTCAGTTTTCCCTTCTTCTAAATAATATTGTAATAATCGATGCACCATTATATCTGGATATCGACGAATAGGTGAGGTAAAATGAGTATAATAATCGAAAGCTAGTCCGTAATGACCTATATTTTGTGTGGTATAAACCGCTTTACTCATAGAGCGAATTGCAAGTGTATCTATTAAATTTTGTTCTTTTTTTCCTTGAACATCTTTTAATAAATTGTTTAAAGAATTGGAAGTGGTTTTTCGATCCCGAGTGTCTAAATTATAACCAAACTGTTTAATAATATTTTGTAAAGCAGCAATTTTATCATCATTAGGTTTATCATGAACCCGATAAACAAATGTTTTTTTAGGGTTTTGTTTTCCTATAAATTCTGCAACACTTCTATTCGCTAGAAGCATAAACTCTTCTATTAATTTATTAGCGTCTTTACTTTCTTTAAAATAGACTCCTTCAGGATTGTTGTTTTCATCTAAATTAAATTTAACCTCTACTTTATCGAAAGAAATAGCACCTTCTTTCATTCTTTTTTTACGAAGAATTTTAGCTAATTCATCTAATTTAAGTATTGCTTCAGTTATTGTGTTTTTAACCTCGTACGTTTTTCCTGTGATAGATATTTCTGAAGGTATAGTAACTGTTTGAGATTCTTCGCTATCGCTCTGAATGACATTAGATTCAATTACATGTTGTGCTTCTTCATAAGCAAAACGTGCATCACTATAAGTAACTGTTCTACCAAACCATTTATCTATTACTTCTGCTTTATTATTTATTTTAAAAACAGCTGAAAAAGTAAATTTTTCTTCGTTAGGTCTTAATGAACAGGCATTATTTGATAATACTTCAGGAAGCATTGGCACCACTCTATCTACTAAATAAACAGAGGTTGCTCTATCAAAAGCTTCCGTATCTAAAATAGTTCCTGGAATTAAATAATGAGAAACATCTGCAATATGAATTCCTATTTCATAAGTACCATCTTCTAATGCTTTAAAAGATAAAGCATCATCAAAATCCTTAGCGTCTTTTGGATCTATTGTAAATGTTAAATCACCTCGCATATCGCGACGCTTTTTAATTTCCTCTTTATTAATAGAAGTATCTATATTATTTGCATAATCTTCCACTTCTTTATCAAACTCATATGGTAATCCATATTGAGCTAAAATGGAATGGATTTCTGTATTATGTTCTCCGGGCTTTCCTAATACTTTAATTACATTACCGAAAGGAGAGCTAGCTTTTTCTGGCCAGCTTTCTATTTCTACTAAAACCTTTTCACCTTCTTTTGCAGTATTAATATTCTCTTTTGGAATAAAAATATCGGTATACATTTTAACATCTTGACACTCTACAAAAGCGAAACGTTCTTGTATTTTTATAATACCTACAAATTCTGTTCGTTTTCGTTCTATTATTTGTGTTACTTCTCCTTCTTGTTTTCCGCCTCTATTTCTTTTAAAAACATATACCTCTACCGTATCACCGTGTAGGGTATGGTTTAAATTTTTATTATTTATAAAAATATCATCTTCTAAATCCTCTACAACAATATAAGCCTGACCCCGAGAAGTAACATCAGCTTTTCCGGTATAATAATTTTTAGAAGCTTTAATAATATATTTTCCTCTAGAAATTTCTTCTATTTTATCTTCAGATTGAAGTTTTTTTAATGTTTTAATTATTAAATTCCTAGTTGTAGTATCAGTAACATCTAAAATGGATGCAATCTGCTTATAATTAGTTGGTTTGGAATTTTGTTTTCTTAAAGTAGTAAGTATACTTTGGGTAAGGTTGGAATCGTTTGTTTTCTTTCTCGTCTTGTTTCTTTTCGACATTTTTTAATTTTAATTATGGTAAAAGTAAGCTTTAAATTTTTGTATTAGTATTAACAAACTGTTATTATTAATTACCTTTATAAAAAATCCTTTTAAAAATATATTTTTATTAATTATGAAAGATTTTATAACTATAGCAAGATTCACCTATACTAGTGAGTATGTTATTATAGAATTACTACTTCAACAAGAAAGTATTAATTATGTTTTTTTAAATGAAACCGCTATTACTATTCTTCCATTTCACTCTAACGCTTTTGGTGGTATTAGACTTCAAGTTCATAAAAATGATAAAGAAAAAGCTATTAAAATTATAAATAATTTAAACAACGATACTGTATTAGAAATCGTTTAATTTTCATCTAAAAAACACTTATCAACAACTATTATATAATCCCTTTTTTTTTAATTAAATTTAAATATAAAATGATGGTTATTATTGCTTGTTAATAGCTACTATAACTTTTAAAAGATTTGTTTTGATTTTAAGTTAAATCATTTTCTTAGTAAGATATCAACACTATATTAACTCCTTTTTTATTTGAATTAGAGATAGATAGTGGTTTCTATTAACTATTGTTAACATCTGTAATTAACAGGTAATTTTTTATAACTATTTATTTTTATAAAGTTGAAAAAGTAACTTATTTAAAGGATAACTTTTATATAACAGAAGGTTAACTTTTTTGGTTAATTAAAATAAAAATTGGTATTGAATTTATTTATTTAACATCCAAATTTATTTTTATAAAAACTATAAACAGCTATCAACACTTTATTAACTATTTTAAAATATAAGTTAAGTTTTAAATTTAATTTATAATTAAAATGTAAAGTCTTTTATTAACCTACTGTTTATTAAAATTATACAATATCTTTGTTTTAACAAAATAATAAAGGAGAAATGAAAATAGCTATTGGAAATGATCATGCTGGACCAGCATATAAAGAAGCAATTGTAAAATTTTTAAAATCTAAAGATATATCTGTTACAAATTATGGAACGGATACTGAAGACAGTGTAGATTATCCAGACTTTATACACCCTGTTGCTAAAGATGTAGCTACTCAAAAAGTAGATTTAGGTATTATAATTTGTGGATCTGGAAATGGTGCTGCAATGACAGCAAATAAGTATAAAGAAGTACGAGCTGCACTTTGTTGGAATAAAGAACTTACCGAATTAGCTAGACTTCATAATAATGCAAATATTTTAAGTATTCCTGCGCGATATACTAGCATACCTCAAGCAATAGCAATGGTAGTTGTTTTTTTAAATACTAAATTTGAAGGAGGAAGACATCAAACAAGAGTCGATAAAATTGCTTGTTCTTAAATTTTTATGAAATCAAATCACACCCATAATCATAGTGATTTAAAAGGTAAAAAATTACTCTTTACAATTGGATTAAACATACTTATAACAATAGCTCAAGTTATAGGAGGGATATTGTCTGGAAGTTTAGCTTTACTATCAGACGCATTACATAATTTAACCGATGTTATTTCATTAATTATAAGTTATGTGGCTAATTTATTTACTAAAAAAGAAGCTTCTAAAGCTAGAACATTTGGTTATAAACGAGCTGAAATAATTGCTGCATTTGTAAATTCAGCATCCTTAATAATTATCGCTATATATCTTGTTTATGAGGCGATTATTAGATTTTACAACCCTCAAGAAATTGAAAGTAATTTAGTAATATGGTTGGCATTATTAGCAGTTTTTGCAAATGGATTTAGTGTACTTCTTTTAAAAAGTGAAGCAAAAGAAAATATGAATATGCAATCTGCATATTTACATTTATTCACCGATATGGCAGCTTCTGTTGCAGTGTTAATTGGAGGTTTATTAATGAAATATTTTTATTGGTTTTGGGTAGATAGCTTATTAACTATTTTAATTGCGCTCTATCTAATTTTTATGGGTTATGATTTATTAAAAAAATCATTTAGAATATTAATGTTGTTTACTCCAGAATATATAAATATAGAAGAAGTAACAAAGGCTATTAAAATAAATTCTGCCATTAAAAACGTTCATCATGTACATGTTTGGGAATTAAACGAAGACGAGATTCATATAGAAGCACATATAGAATTTTTTAATGATATTAATATTTCTGAATTTGATGTTATTTTAGAAGAAATAGAACAAATTTTATTAAAAAATTTTAATATTAACCATAGTAATTTTCAACCAGAATTTAAAAAGGACGATCCTAAAGATTTAATTATTCAAGATTAATATGAAGATTAGTATTAAAACATTTAACGAACTATCTACAATTGAACTATATGAAATACTTCAATTACGATCTGAAGTATTTGTAGTAGAACAAGACTGTGCGTACCAGGATATTGATGGTAAAGACCAAAAAGCATTACACATTATTGGAATAGTTGAAAATGAAATAATTGCTTATACGCGTTGTTTTCAACCAGGAGATTATTTTAAAGAAGCTTCTATTGGACGAGTAGTTGTAAAGGAATCGCAACGGAAATTTAAAAGAGGAAATCAACTCATGAATAACTCAATAGAAGCTATAGAAAATCATTATCATACAAATACTATAAAAATATCAGCTCAATGTTATCTAAATAAATTTTATAGCAACCTAGGTTTTAAATCTTTTGGTGATGAATATTTAGAAGATGGCATTCCTCATATTAAAATGATAAGGAAATAACACTTACCGATACAGGAATTTATGTGGTTTAAGCACTAAACCTAATAAATAAAACACAAATAGCAATGTCGCGAGTACTTTCGTAAATAAGATAAAACCAGTAATTAATTTTATAAGACGTTTCTATTTCGTTGTTTTCTGCGTTTGGATTATTCGATTTAATTCTGTTTTCTATTTTCTTTCTTTTTACCGTTCACTTTCAATGAATTGCAACAATTAAATAAAATCCCTAGGAGATTTTATTTCTATTATGTACACCTAAATGTTTTTTTTATACTCTTTATGAAAAAAAATTTAAAATTAATAATTACTTAGTTTTACCGCAGTACCATAAGCTAATATCTCAGAACAACCCTGCATCACCATAGAAGTAGTAAGTCTAATATTTATAACCGCATCTGCACCCATTTTCTCCCCATCTTTTTGCATTCTATCTAATGCTTGCTCTCTAGACTCCGCTTGTAATTGAGTGTATTCACTAATTTCTCCTCCAACCAAGTTTTTTAATCCTGCAAAAAAATCACGACCAACACTTCTTGCTCTTACGGTACTTCCCCGAGCAATACCAAGAATTTCACTAATTTTTTTATTTGGAATTTCATCTGTTGTTGATAGTATCATATTTATAAATTTCTCTTTTCATTTAATCTTGAACCTCTAAAGTGTGTCCACCCATGACGGCTATTGGATCTAACGCTGAAACCTCTATGTCTCCATTTTATGTTCTTGACAATTAAATTACAAAGTAAAAACACACTTACTTTATTCTCAGCTAACAGAATATTGCCCGTAAAAAATGGATTACAATTACTTATAATTCTATTCCATTTATTTATTGATAGACTTAACGTCTTTATTAAAGGGTATTCTAAGTTGAAACAACACATCTTCATCGTTGGTATGTTCTGAAGAGTCTAAGCCATACACAATCTTAGTTGGATCATCATAAACAAAGGTTCCAAAAATACGATCCCAAATAGAAAGGACATTACCAAAATTACTATCTGTCCAAGGCAATTCATTATGATGATGAAATTTATGCATATTTGGAGAGACGATTAAATAACTTAAACCCTTATCTAACCAAAGCGGTAAGGAGATGTTTGCGTGATTAAAGTAAGTAAAAGGGATGGTGATCATTCTGTATAAAAAGTAAAATGAAACCGGCATTCCCATTAATACTACAACCATCAATGCAAAAGATTCTCGTATTAAAAAATCCAATGGATGGTGTCTAGTTCCTGTGGTAACATCCACATGTTTGTCGGTATGATGAACGATGTGTAAGCGCCACATCCACCTAACTTTATGTAATAAAAAATGAACAAAATATTGAGAGGTAAAATCCAATACAACAATAGAGATTAATAGCTTAATCCATAATTGGGTGTCAATTAAATGAAGTAATCCAAAGCCAGATTCACTTAGCCAGCCATCAACAAAAATTAGTAAAACTCCAAAAACAGAATTAATAACCACAACCATCAATAAAAGGATGATATTAGTTTTAGCATGTTTCCATTTACTAACAGGGTTTTTATAAAATGAATAATACCCTTCAATGATCCAAAAAAAAGTAAGAAAAAAAAGAATCCAAGTAGCTTTTATCCATGTTGGCAAATGTTCAAAAAACCCTAAAAATTCTTCCATTTATTACTTTAATATTTTTTGGTATATCGATTCGTTTTTAAGCACAGAAACTGCTTCCAAAATTTCAGGACTATGATTTAAATGATACTTATACATCCCGTCACGATAAAAATAACGTTTTAATATTTCATCACTTAATAAATTAATAATTTCCTCTTTCTTTTCAACCAATGCTTTTTCCTTAGCATTATCTACAGCAATCATTAATTGATTATAACTAGAAGAAATTTCTTTTTGTAAATGTTCATCTTCTGATTTGCGTAAAGCTTCTGAAAATAACTTTTCAGATTCAGTTTCGTATTCAAAATTATTCGTTTTTAAAAACTTTAGAAAATCTTGAAAGTCACTATTAGAAAATGAAAAATTATTCCAATCCTCCACCTTGTGAGTGTAATAATAATTAGTAGCATAATCAAAAATCGCCTGATCTTTAAGTAAAGCAGTAGTAATTGGGCTAAATTTTCCTGATTTTAATTCGATGTCTGGCATAATACCTCCACCATCGTAAACAGTTCTTCCGCCTTTTGTTTTAAAGGAGTTGTATTCTTTAACGTCTACACGAACGGGATCTACATTTTCATCACGATTCCAATAATCAAGCGCTTGAATACACCTTCCGCTTGGAGTATAATATCTTGAAATAGTCACTTTTAATTGAGTACCATATGTTAGCTTTTTTGGACGTTGCACCAATCCTTTTCCAAAACTACGGGCGCCAATAATAACTGCTCTATCCAAGTCTTGCAATCCACCAGAAACTATTTCACTAGCCGATGCACTTCTTCCGTTTACCAAAACCACTAGCGGTATTTCTGTATCAAAAGCAGGTTTTTGAGTTTTATAGGTTTTATTATACTTTTTTACAGCCGATTTTGTAGTTACAATGGATTCTCCCTTTGGAACAAATAAATTAACAATGTTAATTGCTTCCGTTAATAATCCGCCCGGATTTCCTCTTAAATCAAGTATGATTTTTGTAGCACCTTGCGATTTTAAATCTTCTAAAGCCGCTTTTGTCTCAACCGTAGTTTTTCTATTAAATTTAGACAATACAATATAGCCAATATCATCGTTTATTAATTGATAAAACGGTACCGCATGAACATCTATAGCACCTCGAGTTAAGGTCGTTGTTTCTGTTTTTCCTTCACGCAAATAGGTTAATTTAACTTCAGAATCTGCCGTACCTTTTAATAATTCGCTAGCATCACCTTCGTTATCTGAAAGCGTAATATTTCCGATTTTAATAATTTGATCGCCCGATTTTAAACCCGCCTTATCTGCTGGAAACCCTTTAAAAGGCTCGATAATTATCATTTTATTATCCTTGTTTCTAACGGTTGCTCCAATTCCTGTATACATCCCAGAATTGTTAATACGAGCATCTTCTACTTCTTGTTCGTTCCAATAAACCGTATAGGGATCTAGATCTGCTAACATTCCTTTAATCGCTTTGTTCATTAAATCTGAAGGGGTTGTTTCATCAACATAATTCATATTTAACTCTTTAAAAAGCGTAGTAAATATTTCTATTTGTTTGGCGATTTCAAAAAAATCTCCTTTAAAACTAACGGTTGTAAAAAGGATTCCTAAAGCAAGAATAGGAATGAGAATCTTCTTTTTCATTTTATATTTTATTAATCACTGCCTTTAGTGATGTTTCAATTGTGGAATATGGTAATTTTTCTTTACCAATATATAAAAAGAACAACGCAAACTTTAACTCTCCTTCGTTTTTTAACAAATGTTTCTGAAGTCTGTACACTTCTCTAAGTTGTCTTTTTATGCGATTTCTGTCTACTGCACTTTTAAAATTCCGCTTAGGAACAGCAAAAGCAGCCTGTGTAATTTTTGCGTTTTCAGAAGGGAAGTAAAATACTTTTACTGGATATTTGGTAAGTGATTTTCCCTTCGTAAAAAGAAGTTCTATTGTTTTTTTACTTTTAAGTTTTTCTGATTTTGGAAAACGGAAATTCATAGCAGTAAAAGTAAGAAATATGAAAGAGTATTAGTTCTTAAATTACGTATCCTTTTTACCGTATATATAATCCATATCAGGTTTTTCTGTATAATAGTAATGAACCCAAATATATAAATGATTAAACGCGGCTAATAATAACCCTCCTTTAGATCTAAACAAGATGGCAATAATCCATAATATAAAAAACCCATATACATACATTCCGTTAGCGGTTTATTTATAAATACTTTTACTAACCGATGGATAATTTTTAGCTTTTTACGGTTCAAAATGATCAATCATTATAGTAAAATTAACGAATGTTCCTGAAAGCTGGGAATATTATTAAATAAAAAAGGGAGCTTTCGCCCCCTAATAACTAAAATTAATAATTTTTAATGTTTTTCAGAAGTACACCTTTAAAAAAAAAGATAATTATTTTACCTCAAAAGTGTTATTATCTAAATTAATATCTGCCATTAATTGAGAAGCATCAATAGATATGCTTTTTATTTTTTTACCATTATTTATTACAAACTCATAAGCTGGGTTAGCCCAAGCCCAATCTGGTAAAACTGTCCATTCTTGATTTGGATTAGGGTTTGGCTTATCAGCACGCATCATTTGTAAAGGAATATAAAAAATTCCAACAGAACCATCATCATAAGTGACGTTTATATCTATAGGCATTGGCATTAAACCAATTCTTTCTAAAGATACGTTAGTTTTATTGTTTTCAGTAGTCACTTCCTTTATTCCGTAGTCAATTGTATTTGTAGTTTGTGTCCAATCCATTAAATACCAATCCAATTCTGCTCCAGATACTTTTTCGGCTACTCTAATAAAGTCGTTAGGTGTAGGATGTTTAAAAGACCACTCCTTAAAGTACCGCAATAAGGTTTTGTCTAAATTCTCTTTACCAATAACATAGCCTAATTGTGAAAGAAAGACAGCTCCTTTACTATATGCAGCAATTCCATAACCCGTATTGGTGTTATAACGATCGGCATGAGTTGTTTGAGACTGTTCCTTGCCACTAGTAGCGATATAATTATATCCTCTGTAAGAACCTGCGTTAGGGTTTTCTTTTCCTTCTTCCATCAATTCATTCATCGCCATATTTGAAATGTAAGAAGTAAAACCTTCGTCCATCCATTCATGTTTGCTTTCATTGGTTGCTAATAAAAACTGAAACCACGTATGTGCCATTTCATGAGACGTAACTCCAATTAAACTACCTAATTTTCGCTCACCAGTTATCAAAGTACACATTGCATACTCCATACCTCCATCACCACCTTGTATCACAGAATATTGTTTATAAGGATAATTGCCAATATGTTTATTGAAATAAGTAAGTAAATCTGCAGTTTTTGGCTGTAATACTTTCCAGTTTTCAAGTATTTCAGGATTGTTTTTATAGTAGAAGTTTAACGTTACTCCATTTGGTCCTGGATAGGTGTCATGAATATAATCTTTATCTGCAGCCCAAGTAAAATCATGAACATTAGGCGCTGTAAAATGCCAAGTTCTAGTTTTCCGTTTAGACTTTTTTCCTAAGCCTTTTTTATCTCCATTTTGAAGGTATCCCGTACCTCCGATGAGGTAGTTTTCGTCCAGTTTAATAGAAACATCAAAATCTCCCCAAACACTATGAAATTCACGAGCGATATAAGGTACTGCATGCCACCCTTCAAAATCATACTCAGCTAATTTAGGATACCATTGAGCCATAGAGTATGCAACACCCTCTGCATTATCTCGTCCAGATCTTCTAATCTGTACAGGGACTTGAGCGTCCCAATTCATATTAAAAACAGTAGAAGTATTAGGTAAAATAGGAGTATTTAAAGTTACTTCTAAAATAGTACCAACTACTTCATATTGTAAATTTTTCCCATCTTGAGTTAATAATGTTGGCTTGATATAACCAATCTCTGATGGAGTAAGTTTAGAGATTTTATCTGCAATTTTTTTACCAGAGTCTTCAATCGTTCTCGAACGAACATCCATTTCACTACCTGGCTGAAATGCATTAAAGTATAAGTGATAAAACACCCGATACAATGTATCGGGAGAGTTATTTGAATAAGTTAGCTCTTGGGTTCCTTTGTATTGATGGTTTTCGACATCCATGTCAATTTCCATCTTGTAATCAACTTTTTGTTGCCAATAACCGGTATTGTTTTGCGCAGAAGCAACAAAAAGAAATAGGGTAAAAAGAGTGCTTAAAACTAACTTCATATTTTTACATTTTACTTGCCATAATTAAGGCGTTATATAAATTTGCTGTTTTTCCAGATTTTGAAATAGCATTAAAAGGTTGAACATTTGTTTCTTCCCCTCCTACAATTACCGGAGTAGATGTGTGTAAACCACTATCCATTAAAACTTGCTTTACTTGTTTAGCAGATAGTTTTGGATAATAAGAACGAATCATTGCAGCAACACCAGCTACATTTGGAGACGCCATAGAAGTACCTTGTAAATATTTGTAAGTATCTAAAGGGGTAGTTGACCAAATTTTAACACCTGGAGAAAATAAATCTACATTAGATGCACCATAGTTTGAGAATGTTGCAACCATTTCTTTTCCGTTTTTATAATTTAAAGCACCAATGGATATGTAATTATCGCTAATTTCTTTACCAGTTCCCGCATGGTCATTTGGATAATTTTCTGCTATATCAATATCTTTTCCATCGTTTCCAGAAGCATGTACAATCAACACATCATTTTTTGCAGCATATTTAATTGCGTCCCAAACCCATTCTGGGTTTTGAGTGTAGCTTTTTCCAAAACTAGCATTTATAACTTTGGCACCATTATCTACTGCGTAACGAATCGCTAAAGCTACATCTTTATCATACTCATCACCATCTGGTACTGCTCGAACCACCATAATTTCAACGTTTTGAGCAACACCATCCATTCCAATACCGTTTCCTCTTTGTGCAGCAATAATTCCCGCTACGTGGGTACCGTGCATTGCATCTGCTTTTTTAGGATCTGGACCATCAACATCATTATTACCATAATTAGTATCAGTAATGTCATAAGGATTGTCATTTAAAACACCTCTAAAATCAGTATCCATATTAAAGTGATTTTTTAATCTACCACCAAAATAATCAACACCTCCATTTAGTCGCTCCATAAACTCAGGAATACTTCCTCCATATGATAACATTTGTGTTAATACAGCAATGTTTTTTTGATCTTCTTCAGTAGGACTGCTTATTGCAGCTAAATCTGCAGCTGTATAATCTTCTTTTTCAATTTTTTTTGATATTCCAGAATGAGCAGAAGTAACTTGCTCTAGCATTTGAGTATATCTATCGCTATTTGCTTTTGTTTCGTCGAAATTTTTACTTTGCTCAGCTTTTGCTTTTTGGTACAAAGCAAATTTTTCTTTATTAGCTTCATTAATATCTGCTGCACTTATCCCATTAAATTCTGCATCATACCTTCTAACAATACGAGTAAACTCTAGATTTTCACCTACGATATCTCCTAAAAAGTTCCATCCGTGAATATCGTCTATATATCCATTTTTATCATCATCTATTCCGTTGTTTGCAGTTTCTCCTTTATTCACCCAAATCACATTTTTAAGGTCTTCGTGTTCGATATCAATTCCGCTATCAATAACAGCAACAATTACATTGGTTCCTTTTAAATTAGGAATTAATTCGGCATATGCTTTATCAACACTCATCCCTGGAATTGTATCGGTTGCCAAATCTGTAGCACTCCAAACTTTAAGCTGGGCGTCTTCAACTTTTCCTGTTTTAAGGGTTAGGCTGGTTGAGTTTTCAAGAAGGGTCGCGTCAATTGGCGTAACACTACTTCCGCAGCTCGCTAATAAAAGCGTTGTTGTAGCTGCTAGTAAAAAAGGTTTTAAAATTTTCATTGTTATTTAGTTAAATAATTCGTTAATAGTAAAACGCTCACGGAGACGAACCCCTTTTTCTGTGTGTTTTACCGTAATAATCGGGCTATGAGCATCGTGCTCTAAAAATAAATAGTAATTATTGTCTGCTGCCATATTAAGAAACGTTTCTTTTTCTGGCATGGTTAATAAAGGTCTTGTATCATACCCCATTACAAAAGGAAGTGGTAAATGGCCAGCAGTTGGCAATAAGTCTGCCATAAA
>MDTF01010969.1_pt1 | contig 13494 bp, 13 predicted proteins | sample 811191 | NCBI WGS metagenome assembly MDTF01 (sample SAMN05326649, study PRJNA326480) | marine metagenome | isolation source: seawater | place: Southern Ocean | collected 2011
CTGAAGAAGCACCAGCAGAGGAAGCTCCGGCTGATTCAACTGCTGCTGAAAGCCAAGAAATGGCCATGCTAGTAGAGTAAAACCTAAAATTTTTATAGCCTATCACATTCCGATCATTTTTCTGCGCAACTAAAAAATAAAGAAAATGGGCTTACAAGAAGATGTGAATCGAGATGCCTTTCGAGATCGCATCGCAACCATAAACGAAGAGGGTAACCGTAATTACATTTACCCCAAAAAACCTTCAGGTAAGTTTTATAACAAAAGAACTTATTTGAGTTATTTCCTACTAACGGTTCTGTTTGCAGGCCCGTGGATTAAAATAGGTGGCGAGCCGCTTTTAATGCTCAACGTGTTGGAGCGCAAGTTTGTCATCTTCGGTCAGATTTTCTGGCCACAAGATTTCTACTTGTTTGTAATTGGGATGATCACTATGGTGGTTTTCATCATCCTTTTTACAGTGATATACGGAAGGTTGTTTTGCGGGTGGATTTGCCCGCAAACCATCTTTCTGGAAATGGTTTTCCGCAAAATAGAGTACAAGATTGATGGCGATTGGCAAAAGCAAAGAAAGCTTGCTGATATGCCTTGGAACGCTGAAAAAATCAGAAAGCGTGTACTTAAAAACGGAATTTTCTTCATCATTTCATTTTTCATTGCAAATACCTTTTTACTATACATCATCGGGTCTGATGATTGGATGAAGTTAGTTACAGACAATCCTGCTGATCATGCTGGTGGTTTAACTGCAATGGTCATTTTCACATTGGCATTTTTCGGTGTTTTTGCACGATTCAGAGAGCAAGCCTGTGTGGTTGTTTGTCCTTACGGCCGATTACAAGGTGTGTTGCTAGATACGAAAAGTATCGTTGTTGCATACGACTTTGTTCGTGGTGAAAACAGAGGTCGATTCAAAAGACGTGAAGACCGTGCTGAATCAGGAAAAGGAGATTGTATTGATTGCCACGCTTGTGTTGATGTTTGTCCAACTGGGATTGATATCCGAAACGGAACTCAATTGGAGTGTGTGAACTGTACAGCTTGTATGGATGCTTGTGATGCCATCATGGATAAAGTTGGTTTCGAAAAAGGCTTAATCCGTTATGCCAGTGAAGAGCAAATCAAAAACAAACAGAAAGAGATTGTTTTTACACCAAGAATGATTGCTTACACAGCAGTTTTAGGTGTTTTGATGTCGCTTTTGGTGGTGTTGATGGCTTTGCGTACTGATGTTGAAACAACTGTATTGAGAGCTCCGGGTACAACTTATCAAACTCAAGATGATGGCAGACTGAGTAATTTGTATCAGTACAAAGTGATCAATAAAACCAGTGAAGAATTACCAATTCGATTTGAGATTTTAGACGATTCTGGTGCTGAAATCAAAATGGTTGGTAAAGAGTTAACACTTCACAAAGGTGATAACATTGAAGGTGCTTTATTCTTGATCATGGATGAAAGCAACTTAGATGGAATGAAAACAAAAGTTAAAATTGGAGTTTTCAGTGGTGAAAGACAGCTCGAAACATTAGAGACTGTATTTTTGGGACCAATTAAATTTAACTAGTCATGCGATTTCATTGGGGACATGGCATTTTGATAGCGCTAATAGCTATCGTTGTCACATTTTCTACTGCACTTATCTTAAGTTTTCGTCAAGACCATCAATTGGTTACTGAAAACTATTACTCTAAAGAACTGGCTTTTCAAGGTCAGATAGACAAGAAAAATAATGCTACTCGAGAAGGTAAAACTATTGAGTGGGAAATGAATAATCAAGAGTTAGTGGTTACCGTGCTTCCAAAGCCGGTAACCATTGATTCTGGTAAAGTTCAATTGGTTCGTATGAGCGATATGGCTTATGATCGCGAAGGCGAACTTAATGATGATGGTTCTTGGCATTTAGCTAGTTCTGAATTAAAAAGAGGCAAGTATAACTTGTTGGTTGAATGGACTGAAGCTGGCGTAACTTATTTCGCTGAGAAGTCTGTTTTTGTACAATAATCTGTAACTTAATTCTTCCTTGGAGGTTTGGGCAGCCATATCATTGGGTTTAATATCCAGCTTGCATTGTGCGGGTATGTGTGGACCAATTGCTTTTGCATTGCCATTAGATCGTTCTTCATGGCTTTCTAAAACAACTGGAGCTTTGGTCTACAATCTGGGTAGGATTTTGACTTATGCCACTTTGGGCGGTTTATTTGGTTTGCTCGGCAAGGCTTTTTTTACAGCTGGCTTACAACGTGGAATTTCAATTGGAGTAGGAATCTTCTTTTTACTTTCTGTCATCATTCCAATCATCACCAAGCAAGGTTTCTTTCTAGAAAAGTGGGGCTATCAATTCATCGGTAGATTCAAAGGCGTTTTTGCATCGCAATTCAAAAGGCGAAATGGTTTCAGCTTACTGATAATTGGCGTAATCAATGGTTTATTGCCTTGCGGGATGGTATACCTTGGATTGGCAGCAGCTGTATCAACTGGAAACTGGGCTGATGGATTTCTGTTTATGGTTTTCTTTGGATTGGGAACTCTACCATTGATGTACGCAGCAAGTGTAGTGGGCGATTTACTCAGTTTAAATGTAAGATCTATAATGCGTAAAGCTGTTCCTTACTTAATAGGTGTAATGGGCGTTTTATTCATTCTCAGAGGAATGAATTTGGGCATACCTTATGTGAGTCCGGTGATAGACCGAGTAGATTCTGAAATTACGTCCTGCGACTGAGAATTTGATCCAATCCTTCTCGAATAATCTTTCCAGTCCACTCAATCTCTTCTTTAGTAACCGTTAGAGGAGGAGCTAAACGAAAAGCATAATCAGTACTTAAGAACCAGAATGTGATTAGGCCTCTCTCTAAGCAGAAATCAAAAAGCCATTTTACTTCATCAAACGATTGTAAATCGGCAGCGTACATCAATCCTATTTTGCGAACCTCACTAATAGCTTCATGATTTAGGAATTGAGTTATCAATTCACTTTTTTCTTCTACTTCATTCCAATCAATTTCTGTTCGCATAGCCTTTAAGAAAGCCGCTGCTGAAGCACAAATCAATGGGTTACCACCAAACGTGGTGATGTGACCTAGAATGGGATCATGAGAAAATAATTCCATGTGCTTTTTAGGAGCAGCAATAGCACCAATAGGCAATCCACCACCCAATGCTTTTCCCATGATAATCACATCGGGTTCAATACCAAAGTGAGAAAACGCAAAAGGTTTTCCTGTTCTACCCATGCCACACTGAATTTCATCTACCATCAATAAAGCACCAACAGACTTACATTTAGCAGCCAGCGCTTGCATGTATTCAGTTGAAGGAACAATGACACCAGCATCGCCTTGCACCGATTCTAAAATAACACCAGCAGTTCGCTCTGTAATTTGATCTAAATCTGGAATGCTGTTGTATTTCAAGAAGCGAACATCAGGAAGTAGGGGACGGAATCGGTATTTTTTCTTCTCGTTTGCCGATACACTTAAAGCACCATGTGTATTACCGTGGTAAGCACCTTTCATGGCAACTAATTCAGATCTGCCTGTAACACGTTTGGCTAGCTTTAAAGCGGCTTCGGTAGCTTCAGCTCCTGAATTTACGAAGTAATAGTTGTCGAGGTATTTAGGCAGAATGTGTTGTAATTCTTCCGCTAAATCATGGAGAGGTTGTTGAATGAACTCACCATAAACCATTACATGCAAGTATTTTTCAGCTTGCGCATGAATGGCTTCAACCACTTTTGGGTGACGATGCCCCATGTTTGTAACACCAACTCCAGATATAAAATCTAAATATCGCTTTCCTGAAGTATCTGTTATCCAATTGCCTTCGGCAGATTGTACTTCAATTCCAATGGGGAAGGGAGATGTTTGAGCGAGGTGGTTGATAAAGTAATTTTTGCTGTCCATTCTGAAAACAAAAATAGGCATTGATTGCTCTAATCAATGCCTATTTAGTGTCTTCGTTTGTTATTTAATCCCTTGCTTTTTGGGAATTGATTGCACTTTCTGGTTTGTGTCTTCGCTCTTTCAGCTGATCAAGTAGTTCGTGTCTAAAACTGAACTCGGCCTCATAGAGTAGAGCCACCTTTTTGGCAGGTAATATCGCCATGAATTTTTGATGATATTCTCGCTTCAATTTGATGCGTTGTTCTTCTTCAGTAAATCGATCTTCAAAGAGCTGATTAAGTTCTTTGTCAGACATGGTTTCAATATCTGGTTTTTGATGACCCTTTTCTTTTCTCGATTTATGAAGCGCAAACATTTTACTCTCATACTCATTGTAAATAGGCCAAAATTGTTGAGCTTCTTCAGGCGTTAGATCTACTTTTTGAGTAATGTAGGCTACCTTTTGAGCTTTAATCTTTTCAAATTTTTCGTCTTTATTCTGAGCGAATGAACTCGAAAATGAAAGCAAGAATAAACAGGTTATAAATATGTATTTCATGATGTAATGTCTATAATGATGCGTAAATATCAAATTCTGACAAATCGGTAGATTCAAGGTATTCAGAAACATCATCAGTATCTAATGCTGATGAATTGGAAATAGATTCTTCGTTAATGGCCTCAGAAATTGTTGCTTCTTCAAGGTTAGATAATTCGTAAACCAAAACTTCATCCGTTTCGTAAACCTCAGAATGATCTGCTACAGGATTGTTAAAATATAGCTTGAAATTTGATTGATAGGCTCCAAGAAACAAACCGACTAAAACAGCTACAGCAGCTGCAGCGGAAGTAATGAATCGCTTGTTCTGAGATTTACTTTTCTCGATGCTGATTTTATCCCAAATCTCTTTTTCAGATTTCTCTTTAAAGCCCACAGGAGTTTTAAAAGGATTCTTTTTTAGATCGGGATCATCTATGTTGAACATTGGTTTCATATCTCTTAGATTATATAGTGTATCAATGGTTTAATTGGTCTTTTACAAATCCCTCAATTTTCTTTACTGCGTGATGGTAACTAGCTTTTAAAGCACCAACTGAAGTGTCTAAAACAGCAGACATTTCTTCGTATTTCATTTCGTCAAAATACTTCAATTGAAAAACTATACGTTGCTTTTCTGGAAGGGTAAGAATTGCTTTTTGAAATATGCGTTGGTATTCATTTCCATCAAAGTAAGAATCGCTTTCTAATTTACTGGCTAACTTCTCTTCGTAAGTGTCTAAACTTAGAAAGTTCCTGCGTTTTTTCTTGCGGATAAACTCCAGGCATTGGTTGGTTGCAATTTTGTAAATCCAGGTGTACAAATTGCTTTCACCTCTAAAGGTGTCACGTTTTTCCCAAACCTTGATGAAAGTGTCTTGCAATACATCGGCAGCGTCATCATGATCAATAACTATGCGTCTGATTAAAGCATAAACACGATCGTGATACGTTTCGAGAAGTTCAGCAAACTGTTCCTCTTCGCGTTGCTTATTTGAAATTGCGCGCATGCCCATATTGAAATGCTTTGCTGCTTCCATAAGTTAATAGATGCAGTAAATCAAAAATGGTTTAACGCTAAAGTTATATTTATTTGATGTGGATTGGTATAAAATTTCCTTAAGTTTAAACATAAAATAACCGTCATGCTGGACTTGTTTCAGCATCTCAGCCATAGTTGGTTTGTATAAATCCCAATGTCTCCCTCGATACAATACCTCACTGCGTTCGGTACCACTCGGGATGACAGTCTCTTTTTACCTGATACTTTGTTGTTCGTACTTTATATGGTTGAATAAAGGTTTGCAAAATTCACCAGTCTCCCTCGATACAATACCTCACTACGTTTGGTACCACTCGGGATGACAGTCTCCTTGTACTTGGTACTTAATACTTCGTACTTCTTTTGTGAAATCTCTTTGTGCTCTTTGTGTCTTTTGTGGTTGAGAAAAAGGTTTGCATAGTTCACCTGTCTCCTTCGATACAATACCTCACTGCGTTCGGTATCACTCGGGATGACAGTCTCTTTGTACTTCCTGTGGTCATAAAAAAAGCCCCTCGAATGGAGGAGCTTTCTATATCGTAAAGGATTGAAAATCCTTATTTTCTAGTAATTACTTTTTCAGCTGCTTTCACAATATGCTCAGCATCTAAGCCGTATTTTTTCATCAATTGTGCTGGAGTACCAGACTCACCAAATTGATCTCTTACAGCCACAAATTCTTGAGGTGCTGGTTTGTTTGCTACTAATAATTCAGCAACGCTACCACCTAAACCACCTAATAATTGGTGTTCTTCAGCTGTTACCACACAACCTGTTTTAGCTACTGATTTTAAGATAGCCTCTTCATCCAATGGTTTAATCGTGTGAATGTTGATGATTTCAGCATCTATACCTTTTTCACGAAGGATTTCCTCAGCAACAATCGCTTCCCAAACTAAATGTCCGGTAGCAATGATGGTTACATCTTTTCCTTCTTTAATTGTCCATGCTTTACCAATCTCGAATTTTTGATCAGCAGGAGTGAAGATTGGAACGCTTGGTCTACCAAAACGCAAATAAACAGGGCCATCGTAATCAGCGATAGCTTTAGTTGCAGCCTTCGTTTGATTGTAGTCACAAGGATTGATAACAGTCATTCCAGGCAACATTTTCATCAAACCAATATCCTCTAAGATTTGGTGAGTTGCACCATCTTCTCCCAAAGTTAAACCAGCGTGAGAAGCACAAATTTTAACGTTTTTGTCGCTATATGCTACACTCTGGCGAATTTGATCGTAAACGCGACCTGTGGAGAAGTTGGCAAATGTTCCAGTGAACGGAATGTAACCGCCAATGGTTAAACCAGCAGCAACACCAATCATGTTTGCTTCAGCAATACCTGCTTGGAAAAAACGGTCAGGATGCGCATCTGCAAAGGCATTCATCTTTAATGATCCAGTTAAGTCGGCACAAAGTGCAACTACCTTTTCATTGGTTTCACCTAATTCTGCTAATCCGGCACCAAAGCCTGAACGCGTGTCTTTTTTGTCGGTTGCTTCTAATATTTTCATGTGCTAAAACAACTTTAGAGGAACAGATGCTCCTGGAGATATGGTAAATTCTTTTTCTCGTGTAAACTTGCTATCGTGTGAAGCTCGTGGTCTAAAAACTACTTTGTATCTACCCGGTTGTATGCGGATGGACTCATTTCTTGCATTTGGATTGAGGTTAATGACCCATTCCATTTTATCGCCTTCAACTTTAAATATGGCTCCATATCCTGTTTGATTGCGAATAATTGTAACAATTCCGGGAGGAGGTAATTCAATGGTTGTTGTTGTACTTTGATCTATTTGTACATCGTTGATATACGTTCTTGGGAGTGTTAAAATCTCAAGATCATATGCTCCAACAAGGTACTTTTCACTCGTTCCCATCATTTGAGAATTGAGTGTTTGCATTTTTCCTTTTTGACGAACAATAGCTGCTGGTTGCGCATTTTGAACTTGACCATTCGGCTTCAATTCCAAGGTTCCTTGTGCCGCTTTTACAGCAACAATGTTGTGCGTTCCTGGAGTGATATTTACATCCTTTTTGTAAACAGGTGGAATGGTGTGAACTTGCAAACTGTAGTTTGTTCCAGGATCTAAATAAACCGTATCTGGATTTCCAGCGCTGTTGATGGTATGTACGTAGTTGATTTCAGCTTCGCCAGATGAGGTATTGTAAAAAGTGTACGGAACATTGGTTTCAATTGGATCATTGTTTACATCCAATAAATTAACCTGTGCTGTTGTTGAGTTAAGTGCTTGAGAGATTACAATGTTCAACACATTGCGGAAAATCTGCTCGTTACTCGCATCAAAGAAATTACCTACACATTTGAAGGTTTGTTTGAATGAATCATCCAACCCAATACCGATAACGAATGGTTTTAAAATGATGCCTTTTTTGCGCAAAGCTCTGGCTACAGCACAAGGGTCTCCATCACATTCTTCAATACCATCGGTAATTAAGATGATAATATTTCGGCAGTTGGAACAATTCGGAAAGTCTTCACCAGCTTTTTCTAAAGTCATAGCAATTGGGGTAGTCCCTTTTGGGCGAATAGTACCCATTGCTTCTTTGATAGCTAAAGCATTGTTAGCTCCAAACCCAACTTCTAACTTGGTGTCTTTACAATCTTGTCCGTGTTGAAAATGACTTTGATGTCCGTAAACACGAAGAGCCATTTCTAAATTCTTCACGTTCTGAAGGCTGTCCATCGCTTCATTTAAAAGCTTTCGGGCAACATCGTGTTTTGTGCCGCTTTCCCACTTACCATTCATGGAGTTCGATCCATCGTAGATGAAAAGTACTCGCGTTTTCATCTGTTTTTGTGGTAAAGCCATATTCGCCCACATCAAAAGTGGGAGAATCAATAAATATGTTTTGAGAAATTTCAAATTAATAATCTCCAAGTGTTTCTTCCAATTGATCCAAAGCTTGTGCCAATTGCTCATCGTTAGGAGCAACACCATGCCATTTATGAGATCCCATCATGTAATCAACACCTTGACCCATTTCAGTTTTCATAAGAACCATTACCGGTTTTTCTTGACCAAGTAGTGATTTGGCTTTGTTCAAACCTTCAACGACTTCGCTCATTACGTTACCGTTCATTTCCATTACAGTCCAACCGAAAGACTCGTATTTTGCTCTCAAATCACCAAGACTCAAAACATCGTCAACATCACCATCAATTTGACGGTTGTTCCAGTCGATGATACCAACTAAATTGTCGATTTTATTGTGAGCTGCATACATGGCTGCTTCCCAAACCTGTCCTTCTTGTTGCTCTCCATCGCCCATTAAAACGAAAACGTTTTTATCGTCTTTGTTGAGCTTTTTAGCTTGAGCAGCACCACTCGCAGCAGACAATCCCTGACCTAAAGATCCTGAAGCAATACGAATTCCTTCTAAGCCTTCATGCGTAGTTGGGTGACCTTGCAAACGGGTGTTGATGAAGCGGAATGTACTCAATTCACTCACTTCAAAATAGCCTCTACGAGCTAGAGTAGAGTAGAACACTGGAGAAATATGACCATTAGAAAGGAAGAACAAATCTTCACCAATACCGTCCATGTTGAAAGGTTTTGGTTGGATGTTCATCACTTCAAAATATAGAGCTACAAAAACGTCAGCACATCCTAATGAACCACCCGGGTGACCCGATGATGGAGCATGAACCATGCGTACGATATCTCTTCTTACTTGACTAGCGATTTGTTCTAATTCCTGTATTGTTGCCATAGTTTGAGCTTAATTCGGCTGCGAAATTAGCCCTTTCAATACACTTATGGGCACAACTGTTAATAATTTAAGTGAATCGTTCATATCTCTGTTTGGTGTAAACCTTTTTGAAAAGTGCTACTTTTGCCGCCCAATTCAAATACACGAATTCATGGCATTGAAATGCGGCATTGTTGGTTTACCCAACGTAGGAAAGTCAACTTTATTCAACTGTTTATCGAATGCAAAAGCGCAATCGGCAAACTTTCCGTTTTGTACAATTGAGCCCAACGTGGGTGTAATTACCGTTCCAGATGAGCGTTTAACCAAACTAGAAGAGTTGGTTAACCCAGAGCGAGTAGTGCCAACAACGGTTGAGATTGTTGACATTGCTGGATTGGTTAAAGGTGCCAGTAAAGGTGAAGGATTGGGAAATCAGTTCTTGGGAAATATTCGTGAAACGGATGCAATTATTCACGTATTGCGTTGTTTTGAAGACGATAACATTGTGCACGTTGATGGCAATGTAGATCCAGTTCGTGATAAAGAAGTGATTGATACAGAGCTTCAGTTGAAAGATTTAGACACGGTTGAGAAGCGCTATGAGAAAGTAAAAAAAGCAGCTCAAACGGGAAATAAAGATGCCAAGAAGCAAGCTGAATTATACGTTAGAATAATTGAAGCATTAGAGGCTGGTAAAAGTGCTCGTACTGTTGAGCCTGCTAATGATGATGAAGAACAGTTGTTAGATGAATTACAATTGTTAACTGCAAAGCCGATTTTGTATTTGTGCAATGTAGATGAAGGTTCTGTGAAAACAGGAAATCAACACGTTGAGGAAGTAAAGGCAGCAGTAAAAGATGAAAATGCAGAAGTGTTGATGCTTGGAGCTGCTATCGAAGCAGATATTTCTGAATTAGAGACTTACGAAGAACGTCAGATGTTCTTAGAAGAGTTAGACTTGGATGAACCGGGCGTTAATAAATTGATCAAAGCGGCATACAAACTATTGAATCTTCAAACGTATTTCACAGCTGGTGTTAAAGAAGTAAGAGCATGGACTGTTCATGTTGGAGCTAAAGCACCTCAAGCAGCAGGTGTAATCCACACCGATTTTGAAAAAGGATTTATTCGTGCAGAAGTAATAGCTTATAACGATTTTGTAACCCTTGGCTCTGAAGCGGCTTGTAAAGAAGCTGGTAAACTATCTGTAGAAGGTAAAGAATATGTGGTGCAAGATGGAGATATCATGCACTTTAGATTCAACGTGTAACTTATGGAAAACTGGCTTTTCCAAATAGTATATGTCATTTTAGGCGGGATGGCTGGAGCAATTCTGGCCAACCAGTCTTTTGTGGTTATGCTGTATGATATTCCTAAACTTCAGGAGTTGTTAAAAAAGAAAAAGCTAGATCCAGAGTTTGATATAACCAAATTAAAATCAAGAGCTTCTATTTGGTTGTTGGTTGTTCCAGTAGTGGCAGTTGCGACTTATTTTTTGATTGATGATCCCACTTGGTTTATGATGGGATTTGGAGCAACATTACTCGGAATGTGGATGAATGTTAAGTCCAACTCACCCAGATTGGAAAAGCAATTTTTAGAAAAGTACAAGAACTCAATTCGTTGAGTAACAATATAAAAAAAGCAGCAATGAAAATTGCTGCTTTTTTTCGTTTTATCATACTTCGATTACTTCAAATCAAAGCGATCGGCATTCATCACTTTGGTCCAAGCTTTAACAAAGTCGTGCACAAATTTTTCTTTGCTATCGTCTTGAGCATAAACCTCTGCGTAAGCTCTTAAAATGGCATTTGATCCAAATACCAAATCGATGCGAGTTGCAGTCCATTTAGGTTGATGCGTTTTACGATCAGCAATCAAATAATTACCGTTTGAATGTGGGAACCACGCATTCGACATATCGGTTAAGTTGACAAAGAAATCGTTAGTTAAAACACCTGGTTTGTCTGTCAAAACGCCATGTTTTGTGCCGCCATGGTTGGTGTCTAACACACGCATACCACCAACTAAAACCGTCATTTCAGGAGCCGTTAAACCCATCAATTGAGTTCTGTCTAACATCAACTCTTCAGGACTTACGGTGTAATCTTTTTTCAACCAGTTTCTGTAGCCATCAGCTATTGGCTCTAAAGGTTCAAAAGATTCAATATCAGTTTGCTCCTCAGTGGCATCGCCACGTCCAGGACTAAATGGAACAGTAACAGGAACTCCAGCTTTTTCAGCTGCTTGTTCAATCCCCACATTTCCAGCAAGAACAATGGTATCTGCAATGCTGATTCCAAATTCCAATGCAATGGGTTGTAAAACACTCAAAACTTTAGACAGTCGAGCTGGTTCATTTCCTTCCCAATCTCTTTGTGGAGCTAAACGAATGCGGGCTCCGTTAGCACCTCCACGCATATCTGAACCACGGAAAGTGCGAGCACTATCCCAAGCCGTTGAAACCATTTCAGAAACAGTTAATCCTGAAGCAGCTATTTTTGCTTTTACAGCATCCACATCATAATCAGACTTCCCTTTTGGAATAGGATCTTGCCAGATTAAATCTTCTTGAGGAACATCAGGGCCGAAGTAACGGTCTTTAGGTCCCATATCGCGGTGAGTTAATTTGAACCAAGCACGAGCAAAGGCATCAGAGAAAGCATCAAAATCATCTTTGAATTTCAATGAGATTTCTTTGTAGATCGGATCCATTTTCATGGCCATGTCTGCATCGGTCATCATCGGGTTGTGACGCGTAGTGTTGTCTTCTACATCAACAGGCATATCCTTTTCATCGATGTTTACTGGTTCCCATTGCCAAGCACCGGCAGGACTTTTTCTTGATTCCCATTCGTGGTTAAATAGCATCTCAAAGAAGCCATTATCCCATTTGGTTGGATGCGTAGTCCAAGCACCTTCTAAACCACTGGTAACGGTATATCTTCCTTTTCCTGTTTCATGAGGATTTGACCAACCCAAGCCTTGTTGCTCTATAGGAGCGCCTTCTGGATCTGGACCTAGTTTTGATGCATCGCCATTACCATGTGTTTTTCCAACGGTGTGTCCACCAGCAGTTAGCGCAACAGTTTCTTCATCATTCATGGCCATTCGTTTGAATGTTTCACGAACCTGAGCAGCAGTTTTTAATGGATCAGGATTTCCGTTTACACCTTCAGGATTAACGTAGATCAAACCCATTTGTACGGCAGCTAATGGATTCTCCATGGTGTCTGGTTTATCTACATTGTCGTAGCGTTCGTCACTTGGAGCTAACCATTCTTTTTCGGCACCCCAATAAGTGTCTTTTTCTGGTCCCCATATATCCTCTCTACCGAAAGCAAATCCGAAAGTTTTCAGACCCATGCTTTCGTAAGCGATGGTACCAGCCAAGATGATTAAATCAGCCCAACTGACTTTGTTACCGTATTTCTTTTTGATAGGCCATAACAAACGTCTGGCTTTATCTAAGCTCACATTATCAGGCCAAGAGTTGAGTGGAGCAAAACGCTGATTTCCAGTTCCACCGCCTCCGCGACCATCAGCAATTCTATAAGATCCAGCGGCATGCCAGGCCATACGAATCATCAAACCACCGTAATGACCCCAATCTGCAGGCCACCATTCTTGGCTATCTGTCATGAGGTTATGTAGATCTTTTTTAAGTGCTTCTACATCTAGTTTTTTGAGTTCTTCACGGTAATTGAAAGCATTACCAAGAGGATCTGTTTTGGTATCGTGTTGGTGAAGTATGTCGAGGTTTAGGGCTTTGGGCCACCAATCCATTACATCATTGTGGGTTTGGGTATTTGCACCGTGCATAACGGGGCATTTTCCTTTAGGAGAGTCACTCATTACATTCAGTATTTTAGTTATTCATAGATAAATTCAACACAAGTTTGGAGCACTTGTTTTTACTGAACATAAAAGTAGGGGATCATTTTATGATTCTTTGTTCGATATAGATAGTTTTATCTTATTTGGGCATTAAAGTAATTTTAATTGAGAGGCTAATCTTTTGAAAATCAGATTATTTTGTTGGTGTTTTATATCTCAGTGCTTTTAACTCCATGTTATTTGGGTACTTGCGAATTAGCTTGTTTATGAGTGTTCGAGCTTCATCACATTGAACAGAATCATTGGTACAACTGAAGGTTAGCGTATTTGCGAGCTTTAACTGAACTCCATAGTTATTGGGTTGAATCTCTAATGCCTTGCTGTATTGAAAAGCCGCGTTGTGCCATTTATTTTGGGCAAACCAATAATCTCCATCAGAAACGTAGAAATTAAATTTTTTCTCTAAACTTTCTGACTCC
>MDTF01004447.1_pt1 | contig 13491 bp, 13 predicted proteins | sample 811191 | NCBI WGS metagenome assembly MDTF01 (sample SAMN05326649, study PRJNA326480) | marine metagenome | isolation source: seawater | place: Southern Ocean | collected 2011
AGCCAAGAAGTCCCTGAGCCGATAATTATTATCCGGCTTCTTTCTGCCAACATTGTTGTGCAATTCCGTGCGTCGGAAAGCCTGATATGTTGCGAAAGTCGCCAACTTGAACTCTTCGGTTCAAGGCCACGTTGGCAGCGGCACCCTGGGGTTTTATTATAGGTAGAAAGAAAATGGATAGTGGCGAAATTCGAAGCCAGTTACGTTCCAAGCGACGGTCGCTGACAGACCAACAGCAGCAGTTTGCCGCACAGCATATGTCATCCCTAATGCAAAGACAGTCACCTTTTGCCTCTGGCACACGTATTGGCGTATACCTTGCTAATGATGGCGAAATAGATCCTTCACTGCTTGTGTCCAAGGCCAGATCGGTAGGTTGCTACTGTTTTTTACCCGTTATAGATCCCCGCGGCACTAATTGCCTCTACTTTGCGCGGTACGATTCCGATACTGAATTAGCGACTAATCGTTATGGTATTTTGGAGCCGGTAGCGAAGCAATCAACTATGCTTTCGGCCAAAGATCTTGATATCTTATTGATGCCTCTAGTGGCCTTTGATCGAGAAGGTACGAGGATGGGTATGGGGGGTGGGTTTTACGATCGCTCACTGTCATTTATGGCGGAATCAGTCCATACAAAACCCATATTGATTGGCTTAGCTCATAGTTGTCAAGAAACGCCCCATCTTATCCGCCAGCATTGGGATATTCCACTACATCTGATAGCCACTGAAAAAGAGATAGTATGCGTAAAACAAAAATAATTTGCACGATTGGGCCGGTCACTGAATCCATAGAAATGTTGGAGAAACTGGCCTCAGCAGGAATGAATATAGCACGGCTAAACATGTCTCATGGTGATCATGAGTCTCACGCTAAAATCATACGATCTATCCAGACGCTCAACAAGAAATTAGATCATCCAGTGGCTATTTTACTTGATACTCAGGGGCCTGAAATTCGTACAGGAGACATGGCTGACGATTTACATCTTAATGAAGGTGACACCATCTCTATCGTTGCTCGTGGCGCAGAGAACGTGGAAGAATCTTCTATTCACATAAATTATGATGATCTTATTAATGATGTAGATATTGGTGACACCATCACTGTAGATAACGGTCTTATCAACCTTGAAGTTCTGGCAAAGCAAGATCGCGTGATGCAGGTTAAAGTGATTGATGGCGGCCTGTTAAAAAGTAAGCGTCACGTTAACTTACCGGGGATCAGAGTTAATTTGCCCGCCATCACTGAAAAAGACCGCCGTGATATCGAATTTGGCACAGAGCAAGGCGTCGATTTTATCGCCCTTTCCTTTGTAAGAGAGGCCGCTGATATTCACCAATTGCGAGAATTACTAGGCGAGAGATCTGAGAAAATTAAGATTATCGCTAAGTTAGAAGATCAAGAAGCAATTACCAATATGGTTGAGATTATTGAGGCTGCTGACGGCATTATGGTGGCTCGGGGTGACTTGGGTGTTGAGATTCCGTTAGAGGTTTTGCCACGCGTTCAACGGCGTATCATTCGTACCTGCGCAGAGATGGGAAAACGAGTTATCGTGGCAACCCATATGCTGGAGTCGATGATTCAAAATCCCATACCAACTCGTGCCGAAGTAACTGATGTAGCTAATGCTGTCTATGAAGAAGCCGATGCAATTATGCTGTCAGGCGAAACCACTGTTGGAAAGTATCCAGTTAAGTGCGTTGAGATTCTCGATCGAATTGCCAGATCCACTGAAAGCAGCCGTGGACTGCTGTTTACAGACAATTTGATTATCGACAACGATAAGCAGCAGATCGCCAAAGCGGCTGTTACTTTGGCTGAATCTATCTCTGCCAAGGCCATTATTGTGCCCACTCGCCGAGGCCGAATGGCGAATCGGGTGACAAACTGCCACCCCCAGAAATCTATAATTTGTGCATTTACTGACAATAGCCTAACAATGCGCCAACTGATGTTGAATCGAAATGTCTTGAGCTATCAGATTACATTTAGTGAGGATCCTGAAAAAACTCTCGCAGCGGCGGCGGCAATAATGCTTCAGCGAAATGATTTTTCTGCAGATGATCCTGTCGTGGTTATTTCAGATGCATTGGCTGGATCAGGCTTTGAGGCAATTCAGATACGTAAAATTTCTGACCTACTTTGACCTAGATTAAGTTCGATGATAGCCGCTAACTGCTAAGAAAAATCTGGTACGCCTCGTTATGTGTCTCGTCTTCGTAACGGTACCCTAGCTCATCCAAAAAACGCTTGACCTCGAGTCCGTCTTGCTCAGATGCCTGAAATCCAACGAGCACTTTGCCAAATGCCGATCCATGGTTACGGTAATGGAACATTGAAATATTTAGCCCACTACCCAACTCAATTAGAAAATTAGCTAAAGCACTGGGACGCTCCGGGAACTCAAATCGAAATACCTGTTCTTCGCCTACCTGTGGTGAGCGGCCGCCAACCATATGTCGTATATGAGATTTAGCTATTTCGCTATCAGTTAGATCAGAAACTGGATAGCCTTTTCCCACCAGTTCATTAACCAGATCAAATCGATCGCCATCGTCGGACACCTTTACGCCAACATAAATTTGCGCCTGCTGCGAATCACTATATCGATAATTGAACTCAGATATAGTGCGTCGTCCAATCGCTTTACAAAAGTTTCTAAAACTACCCGGTTTCTCGTCTAAGGTAACCGCCAAAATAGCTTCGCGTTTCTCACCAATTTCTGTACGTTCAGAAATATAGCGCAAGCGATCAAAATCAATATTTGCTCCACACTGAACTGCCACTAAAGTCTGACCTTGGACACCACTTTGCTCTACATATTTTTTCAGCCCAGCAGCGCCCATCGCACCAGAGGGTTCACAGATAGCCCGAGTATCGTTATAGACATCTTTGATTGCTGCGCAAATTTCATCAGTGGTAACCGTAATCACTTCATCAACCAGATCCTTGAGAATTCGGAATGTTTCTGTGCCCACCTGTGCAACCGCAGTGCCGTCAGCAAAGATACCGACTTCTTTTAACTTTACCGGTCGCCCCGCTTTCATAGCGGCATCTAAACAGGCCGCATCATCAGATTCTACGGCGATCACCTTCACACCTGGACGAACATATTTCACATAGGCCGCGATTCCAGCACATAGACCACCACCGCCAACTGCAACAAAAATAACATCCAAATCTCCAGGTAACTGACGCAAAATCTCCATGCCGACTGTGCCCTGTCCTGCAATAATGTCGGGATCATCAAACGGATGGATATAAGTCAGCCCCTGCTCGGCAACAAGTTGATTAGCATGGTCTGCTGCCGCATTATAATTGTCACCGAACAAAATAACCTTTGCCCCCCAACCACGCACCGCATCAACCTTAATAAGCGGCGTTGTTTTGGGCATAACAATAGTCGCATTGATACCCATCTTCTGTGCTGCTAGGGCTAGCCCCTGAGCGTGATTTCCTGCCGAAGCGGCGATCACCCCCTTTGCCAGTTCCACTTTAGATAATTGTCGTAACTTGTTGTAAGCGCCACGAAGCTTGAAAGAAAAAACTGGTTGTAAGTCTTCGCGCTTCAATAGAATAGTATTATTTAGCCGCTTTGAAAGCAGCGGGGCAGCATCTACGGGCGTTTCTATCGCCAAATCGTAGATGCGGGCATCGAGAATCTTTTTAACGTACTTCTGCGGCATGACTAACCCAAATTATTAATCAAAGACGCAATGGTAAGTTGATATGGGTCTTTACGCCAGCGCCTTATTTTGATGCTAGCGTAAAGACCCCCAATGTCAGCGACGATTCTGATTTATAAAATAAATCACCGTATACTTATCATAGGCTTTTCGGCACCCTAATTTTGTGGAGTATTAAATGAATCAAGATCAACTTAAAGAGGCGGTAGCTCAGGCTGCTGTCGATTATGTCGTTGCAAAAATTGAATCGGATAGTATCGTCGGTATAGGCACTGGCTCTACGGCAAATTGTTTCATTGATCTGATAGCTCAACACAAGCATAAATTTCTGGCCACCGTAGCTAGCTCAGAGGGTTCTGCCGCGCGTTTGCGTAATCACGGTATTCAGGTTTTTGAATTAAATTCCGTCTCTGAAGTCACTATATATGTCGATGGCGCAGACGAAGCTAATCCGCGCCTAGAGCTAATTAAAGGCGGTGGCGCTGCCCTAACTCGCGAGAAAATTGTGACCGCAGTGGCTAATGAATTTGTCTGTATTGCTGACGAGAGTAAATGGGTCAAAAACTTAGGTACCTTCCCTCTCCCCGTTGAAGTCATTCCAATGGCCCGAAGTTATGTTGCCCGAGAACTAGTTAAACTTGGAGGAGACCCCGTGTGGCGGGAGAACGTTATCACTGACAATGGAAACCTAATACTCGATGTACATCACCTCCATCCGATAGGCTCTGCTTGTGAGTTAGAGGAAAAAATTAATCAGATTACCGGCGTTGTCACCAATGGTCTATTTGCTCTAAAACCTGCCGATGTTTTATTTTTGGCGACCCAACAGGGAATTATCACTCATTACCCTGCACACTAGACGATACTAGCCTTTAGACATAAGTTCTCGTAAATCAATGATCGCCGCATTAGCACGACTGATATAGGAAGCCATCACCAAGGAATGATTAGCCAGCAAACCAAAGCCTTCGCCATTAACAATCATTGGTGAGCGAAGTGGTCTTTGTGTCATTTCAAGCTCTCGAATAATTTGTTGTAGGCTTGCGATGGCATTTTTTTTTGCCAGCACATCTCCGAAATCAACTTCAACGGCTTTTAAAAAATGAACTAAGGCCCACGAGGTACCTCTCGCCTCATAGAACACATTATCTATTTGCCACCAGCTAGTTTTAACCACTAATTCGTGAGGTGCCGCTGTAGACTGCCGAGCGCCCAAGCTTCCAGAAAGATTAGTGTTGATGCGCCGTTGACCGACGCTAGCTGCTAGACGTTGGGATAAACTACCCAACCGCTTTTCAACAGTGCCCAACCAATAACGCAAATTATCCGCTCTAGCGTAAAATTGCGCGTTAAAGGCCTCCTCATCACTCAGGCGCTCCAGATAAGAGGCTACGTAATTGCGACCTTCTCTGTACTCCCGCTCAGGCCAGGGCGCTGCCCAACGCACATGGTCAACGTTAAATCGTGGCTCGGCCATAGATAGGTCAGAATCCTCTGCAGACTGTGATTGAGAGCGGCTAAAAGACTCTCTCATCGCCTTACTGAGATCTCTAACTTGAATCATTACGCCATATTCCCAGCTCGGCTGATTATCCATCCAAATGCCTGGCGGCATAATATCGTTACTCAGATAACCGCCGGGCTTATCTAGCAAAACATCGACTACTTTAATTAAAGCACTAGTCGTGGTTTCACCGATGACAATCTCGGTATTAGATTTTACTTGGATATTGAATTCAACAGGCTCTTGACTCCAGTACCAGCCTAAAAGCAGCAACAAGAGAAGAGCAAGTAACGTGATGTATAAGCCAACACGTAATTTAGGAGGGGCATTTTTGCCAATATAATCTTCAGACAATGTTTCACCAGCACCACTAAAAAATCGTCGCCATGCGGTTATTATTTTTTTGGAAGCAAACATTAATGATGATCCGTTATTTTCGTTTTGACCAAGCCCCGTATCTCTAACTCAGCGCTGTAGTCACCGCACTGATCGGTAGCTAATGTTAGCGCTGTCTTGTGACCGGCCATCAGCGGATCACCCACATTAAAAAACATGATATGAAAAGCACCTGGTTTAAAAACCACTCTGTTACCAGCAGCCACTAGTACGGACTTCATAGGACGCATTTTCATCATCCCATCAACATGTTGATGTTGATGGAACTCAACACGATTAGCTAAAGGAGAGCTAAGAGAGGTAAGCCGGCAATCTTCATCACTCACATTGGTTACACTGATAAAAGCTGCTGTTACCTTTTGACCAGGAGGCATAGTACGCAAATACCCATCACTAAAAGATAAAGCTTTCGGTCGCAGTTGTTCTGATGCCTGTCCAGTTCCCGCAAAGGTCAACTGAATTACTGCCACTACAAGGGCAAAAACCACAAGTCTCATAAATATTCTCCTCATCCGAACTATACATGATCAAGAATATTTAGGCCTGTGCATTAAGGTGATTTGTGACTTGGATCGCCAAATAATACTATGCCAGTGTCCAAAATATCCATGTCCCATAAAATAAGGATACAATAAACCTTAGCAACCGTAAGTAACCCTAAATTGTCTAAAAATACGCATTAAACCAGGAAGCCAAAGATGATCAAGTTGTTAAAGGCAACGTTAATTTTACTAACCTATTTGTTAGCATCATTGAGCTTCGCGCAAAGTTCGTTAACTGACAATCTCTCATCGTCGGTTGACAATAATCGACTACTATTGCCAAACACTTTATTTTTGCCCGTGGAACAAGTTTATCAAGTTGCCGTTGAGGTCAAAGAGAGTGAATTAGTCCTTAACTGGTCGATTGTTGAGGGCTACTATCTTTACCGTGATCGATTTAGCTTTAGTGCTGTCGATGCGACCAGCCAATTAAAAGCACCTATCTTTGAGACTGGAAAACGTAAGTGGGATGACTTTTTCGAAGAAGAATTAGAGGTCTATTACACAAAAACATCCATCGCCCTTCCTTACAAAGGAGAAGGTGATCAGATGGAAATTCAAATAGAGTCTCAAGGTTGTGCGGATGCCGGACTCTGTTACCCACCTTACAAACAATGGCTAACCATCAACTTGGTCAGTGGCAAGGTCGATATTAGCAAAACCCCCTCTGCTGCTGCACAAGCAGCCATGCAAGGTGGCTCCAGCAGTAATGTTGGGCAACAGCAGTTCTCTTTAGGCTTGATTCTCATATTCGCCTTACTGGGGGGCATGATATTGAATCTAATGCCCTGTGTTTTCCCAGTCCTCTCGATAAAAGCACTCAGCTTTACTATGACGCATCAAACCCAGTCAAGCCGGCGCTCCCATGGCCTGGCGTATACCGCGGGCGTCGTCGCTAGCTTTGTTGGAATTGCATTTGTCATGCTTAGTTTGCGTGCAGCTGGCGAAGCCATTGGGTGGGGCTTTCAACTTCAGTCACCGCTGTTTGTCATGTTATTGATTTACCTATTTTTTATTATGGGATTAGTTTTTTCTGGCTATTTAGAAATAGGCTCTAGTCTCATGTCGATAGGGCAGTCTTCAGAACGAGATGAGAGCCTATCCTCTTCTTTTATGACGGGTGTTTTGGCCACCACCGTTGCTAGCCCTTGCACTGCGCCCTTTATGGGCCCGGCACTTGGTTTTGCCATAGCTCAACCAAGCTATTTAGCGCTATTAGTGTTCGCCTTTTTAGGCCTAGGTATGGCGTTACCCTTTGTTCTGCTGGCCTGGATTCCTAGCCTAACCGCCAAACTACCTCGCCCAGGAGCTTGGATGGATAGCTTCAAACAATTTCTAGCCTTTCCGCTCTATATCACAGGGATATGGCTTCTTTGGGTCGTTGGCAGGCAGACTAGTGTTGATATTGTTGCCATTATTATTTTTGGCTTAGTATTAATTACCATGGCTATTTGGATAACCAAGCTAAGGCAGGCCTCGGGGCAAAAGATCACCTCATTTTCGTTTGGAAATATATTGGCGGCCTTATGCCTCATAGGTGCGCTAGCTATCCCTGCTTGGTCAATCACTAAAGAAGCTGAGCCAGCGCGGTGGGAGCCCTATTCCCAACAGCGCCTCAGTGAATTAAGGCAGGCGCAGAAGGCTGTTTTTGTTAATTTAACAGCAGATTGGTGTATCACCTGCCTAGCCAATGAGAAAATCGCCTTTACTAATGAGTTCTATCGCAGTTTGAACGACAACCAAGTAACCTACTTAAAGGGTGATTGGACTAACAATGATCCTGAAATCACAAAACTACTCAACCAATTCCAGCGAAGCGGCGTTCCTCTTTATCTTGTCTACCCAGAAGGTGCGGCCTCCGCCGAAGTTTTACCGCAAATTTTACTTGAAAGCACTTTACTCAAAGCAATAAAGAGCTCTAAAAAGACATTTTAGCGTATTTTATTGAATTTTAGCGGCACATTAAAAGAACTTAGGCGATTTTACTGAAATAGGTGGCCTAAAGGAGTTATTATGCCGCTAAATGCTCTAAACGTCGCTTTAAGTGCATAATAATCTAGCCCTAAATCATAAGTCTCTGCAAAAAATACAGAAAAACCACTCAATTTCTGCCAATTTCGTCGAAAAGTAAATTTATAGCTACAGCCATAGACAGGTTATTCCTTTTAGTGCAGACTTCACGCTTAATTTAACATGCATTGAGAGTGATTATGGCCAATTTATTGCTACTACACGGCCCAAACCTTAACTTGCTTGGTACTCGCGAACCCGAGGTTTACGGGGGCAAAACCCTAGACCTTATCAATCAGCGGCTAGTTGATAATGCAGAGAATGCCGGGCACAGGCTCAAGGCCCTGCAAAGTAATGCTGAGCACGTGCTTATTGACAGCATTCATAGCGCAGCTAATGAGGGTGTCGACTTTATTATTTTTAACCCTGGCGCCTTTACCCACACGAGTATCGCACTTAGGGACGCGCTGCTCGGTGTCAACATTCCTTTTATCGAAGTACACCTGTCCAACGTACACGCACGGGAAGAATTTAGGCACTACTCTTACTTTTCCGACATCGCAGAAGGTGTGATTTGTGGTTTTGGAGCGAAAAGCTATGATTTTGCTCTGGACGCAGCCTTAAGTAAATTTGACCAACAATAATAGATTGAGAGACAACAATGGATATCCGTAAAGTTAAGAAGCTCATTGAGCTGCTTGAAGAGTCTAATATTAACGAACTTGAGATCACTGAAGGTGAGGATTCAGTTCGAATCAGCCGCGGACCTCAGGTAATCTCGTACGCTGCACCGCCTGCCATTGCAGCGACTCCAGTGGCGACTACACCTGCCATTAGCGGTGCGCGTGTTATAGAGCCCCCTGCCCCCGCAGAACTTCAGGGCCATATCGTACATTCCCCTATGGTCGGTAGCTTTTATGCCTCTCCTGCTCCTGGCTCTCCAGTATTTGCAAGTGTTGGTCAAACCGTATCGCCCGGAGATGTCCTTTGCATTATCGAAGCAATGAAAATGATGAATCAAATTGAAGCGGATAAAGGCGGTGTTATTGGTGCCATACTGGTGGAAGACGGCGAGCCCGTTGAATTCGATCAGCCTTTATTCACTATTATTTAATAGCGCCAGGGAACTAAATCATGCTGGATAAAGTGCTTATCGCCAATCGCGGCGAAATTGCCTTGCGAATCCTCCGCGCTTGCAAAGAGCTGGATATAAAAACCGTTGCTGTTCACTCAAAAGTGGACGCCGCACTGAAGCACGTTAAATTAGCCGATGAAGCTGTTTGTATTGGCCCAAATCCATCGCCACAAAGCTACCTGAATGTTCCCGCACTTATCAGCGCAATGGAAATAACGGGCGCATCTGGCGTGCATCCTGGTTATGGTTTTCTGGCAGAAAACGCTGACTTCGCGGAACAGGTTGAGAAAAGCGGATTCGTTTTTATTGGTCCAACTGCGGATGTAATTCGCATCATGGGGGACAAAGTTGCGGCCATTAAGACGATGAAAGCAGCCGGTGTGCCCACTGTTCCAGGCTCTGATGGCCCATTATCCAGTGACACAGCTACTTTGCATGCTACTGCCATGCGAATTGGCTACCCCGTTATTATTAAAGCGGCGGCAGGTGGTGGCGGTAGAGGTATGCGTGTTGTTGAGGATCAAGAATCCCTAGTCAATGCCGTCTCTATAACCAAGACCGAAGCAGCGGCAGCTTTTGGTGATGGCACAGTGTATATGGAGAAATTTCTCCAGAACCCTCGACATGTTGAAGTGCAGATACTCGCTGACGGTCAAGGCCATGCCATCCATCTCGGAGATAGGGACTGCTCCCTGCAACGACGGCACCAGAAAGTATTAGAGGAAGCGCCCGCCCCAGGCATCCCAGAGGATGCTAGGCAGGCAGTTTTCGAGAGTTGTGTAACCGCCTGCATCCAGATTAACTATCGTGGTGCCGGAACCTTCGAATTCCTTTATGAAGATGGCCATTTTTACTTTATCGAAATGAATACGCGGGTCCAAGTCGAGCATCCGGTTTCAGAAATGATTACCGGCGTTGATATCGTTAAAGAGCAACTCTTAATCGCAAGCGGTCGAGCTCTAAGCTTTAAGCAAGAAGATATTATCTTCCGCGGTCACTCATTTGAATGTCGTATTAACGCCGAAGATCCCGTTACCTTTATGCCGCAGCCAGGCACTATCAATGCTTATCATGCTCCAGGCGGCAACGGTATTCGGGTTGATTCTCATATTTATAATGGCTACACGGTGCCGCCTAATTATGATTCGCTCATAGGGAAAGTCATCACTTATGGTCACGATCGAGAAGCTGCACTGTCTAGAATGCGTATCGCCCTTGATGAGATGGTTATTGACGGCATTAAGACTAACATCCCCCTTCATGAAGACTTAGTAAGAGATGAGGCTTTTAAGAATGGCGGCGTCAACATTCATTATCTTGAGAAAAAACTTGGCCTATAGGTTCTTCTCCTATTATTCCATAGGCCAAAATGAAGTCGGACTTTAGGTATGCAGTGGATTCAGTTAATCATTCTATCATCCAGACAAGATAGTCATGAGATAGAAAGCGCTCTTATTGCTCTGAATTCTCTATCAGTGACGATCCAAGATGCCGCCGATCAACCAATCCTTGAGCCTGCTGTCGGTGAAACGCCGCTGTGGGATCAATGTATTGTTACTGCGCTGTTCCCAACAACCGTAGACACGCGAGAAATTAATTTGCAGTTTTACGCGTCTATTTTATCTTCTCCACAAATACGCTGGGAACAACTCGAAGATAAAGACTGGTCTCAAGAATGGAAAAAACACTTTAACCCCCTAAAATGCGGGGATCGCTTGTGGATATGCCCAAGCTGGATTGATCCGCCAGATCCTGCAGGTGTCAACTTAAGCCTCGACCCTGGCTTAGCCTTCGGCACTGGCAGCCACCCCACCACTCACTTGTGTTTGAGATGGTTAGATAAACAAGATTTAAATGGCAAAACGATTATTGACTACGGTTGCGGCTCCGGTATTTTAGGCATCGCGGCCCTTCTACTTGGTGCCAAGCAAGTCATCGCTGTCGACCATGATCCCCAAGCCTTGCTGGCCAGTCGCGACAACGCTCAGCGCAATAATATTGCTGATCATCAACTGATCACTTATCTTCCTAACGAGGTTCCCGATGATATTCAAGCAGAAGTGGTAGTAGCCAATATTTTAGCCGCACCTCTCATTGAGCTTGCAGACAAACTCTGCGCCATGACTATGGCCAGTGGTTTATTGTGTCTGGCTGGGCTTTTAGATCGACAAATTGATGCTGTCTCTGCGCCCTACTCTACCGAATTTACCTTTTTTGCCCCAGCTATTGAGTCTGAATGGGCGCAGTTGAGCGCCCAAAAAGTAAAGCAGCCCTAAATCAAGACCTTTTATCGAGTTTTAGTGCCCAAGAAACACAGAATCATCAATAACCGACATATTTTTCAATTGATCACTTTTTAATCAATCGCTGAGGGAGTATTATTACCAACTCGCAACGTGGCACCAGAGATTAACTTGTTTAATATTGGCCCCTATCATATTCATAACCAAACCGTGCTTGCACCCATGGCAGGCGTGACCGATTTACCGTTCCGCCAACTGTGCAGAAAAATGGGCGCTGGTTTAGTCGTGTCTGAGATGGTAGCTGCCGATCCGGCTACGTGGTCAACCAGAAAGTCTCGACTGCGCGTGCAGTTTGGTGATGAACCTGCCCCGCGGTCAGTACAAATAGCTGGATACGATCCTCAAATGATGGCAGAAGCCGCTAGATTTAATGTCCAACAGGGTGCCGAGATTATTGATCTTAATATGGGGTGTCCTGCCAAGAAAGTATGTAAACGTGCCGCAGGATCAGCGCTACTGCAAAATCCAGAGCTAGTGAAAGATATCCTAGATGCCGTAGTTTCTGCCACCGACGTCCCTGTGACCTTGAAAATTCGTACTGGCTGGGACAGACAAAACCGCAACGCGGTGACAATTGCAAAAATTGCAGAGGATGCCGGTGTTTCAGCTCTCGCCGTCCACGGCCGCACTCGTGCCTGCCGTTTCGTCGGCGAAGTTGAGTACGACACCATTGCCCAAGTAGTGGAAGCGGTATCTATTCCAGTACTAGCCAATGGCGACATAACGGATCCAGAAAAAGCCGTCTCTGTGCTTAAACACACCGGAGCGGCTGCAGTAATGGTTGGACGAGCCGCTCAAGGTAACCCATGGATTTTTAACCAAATAAATCACTTTCTTAAATTTGGAGAACACCTAGCTCCGCCAAGCATGGAAGAGTGCGCCACCATTATGTCCAAACATTTACTTGCACTACATGAGTTTTATGGTGAAACCGGCGGGCTGCGTATTTCACGGAAACATATTGGTTGGTACATTAATCCACTGTCCGGTGGTAGAGACTTTACCCGTCAGTTCAATACCCTTGAAACCACCGAACAACAAAGAAAATTACTCCAAGCGTTTTTCTTCGAATCTCGCTATGAAGGAAAAGTCGCATGAGTTCTGCTAATGACACTAAGGTGTTAGATAAAAAAGACGTTAACAGCTACCTAACGACCCCAGACTATAATCCCCCGATTCACCAGCCAACAAAAGACACTCAAGATTCTTTAAGAGTTAGTGTGGCCGATGCTATGCAGCGTTATTTTGAAGACTTGGATGGTCAAAGCACCGTCAATCTTTATGATTTGGTACTAGCTGAAGTCGAGGCACCACTGCTGGCGGCGGTAATGGCCTATACTCGGAAAAACCAAAGTAAAGCATGCAAAATACTCGGCCTTAACCGAGGCACTCTACGTAAAAAACTTAAACAATACGATCTTTTGTAACCCAACTCGAGGACTCCATGAGCGATCTAAAAAAAGTCACGCGCGCACTCATTAGCGTATCTGATAAAACTGGCATTGTTGATTTTGCCCGAGCTTTAACAGCTCAAAATGTAGCATTATTATCCACTGGAGGAACCTTCCGATTACTTAAAGAACATAACATCGCCGTCACTGAAGTCTCAGACTACACAGGTTTTCCAGAGATGATGGATGGCCGCGTGAAAACCCTGCACCCAAAAGTTCATGGTGGTATTTTAGGTCGTCGTGGTACCGATGATGCTGTGATGGCAGAGCATTCGATTAAGCCTATCGATATGGTCATCGTTAATCTCTATCCCTTTGCAGCCACCGTTGCTGATCCTGATTGTACATTGCCAAATGCGATTGAAAATATCGATATCGGCGGGCCAACCATGGTTCGGTCAGCGGCTAAAAATCATAAAGATGTGGCCATTGTCGTTAACAATAGTGACTACGCT
>MDTF01000827.1_pt1 | contig 13490 bp, 14 predicted proteins | sample 811191 | NCBI WGS metagenome assembly MDTF01 (sample SAMN05326649, study PRJNA326480) | marine metagenome | isolation source: seawater | place: Southern Ocean | collected 2011
AAAAATTTAAGTTTTATTATAAAAAAATTAATAATAGCACACTTTAATCTGTAAGTTTTAGGAAACCTGTACTTTAATGTTGCTCTAGGTAAATAATGGTTCAAATATTTAGAAAAGTCACTCAATATGAACGAATAAATTTCATCTTTGGAATAATTAAATTGATCTGAACTTATTTCGGCAATTTTGGTGGCTAATTTTCTTACGTCCTCTGGCATATTCTTTTCTAACAAATCTTCAGAAAAATCATAATTTCTAGATATGGAAGAAGTTCCTCTTTGTCTTAAATAGTGAGAAGTCGTGTCTAATATTTTTGATTTTCCAAAAGATGCGGCTCTTAACTGTACATAAAACTCATTGATAACTAAGTCAGAAAAATTTAACCTCACTTTTTCTTCTGCTATTAATTTTCTAAACTTCGTTTGGAATACATTGTAAAAATTTGGCTGAAATTTCGTAAAAACTGAATTTATATGCTCCTTCCAATCCTCCAGTGGATCGTCTAATCTATAATAATTGCATGGATTAAGAAAGGTAACCTCATCACCATAAGTACTATAGTCGTAATTGTTAATTTCAAAATTTAATATTCTTCCAGAGACAGATATATAATCAGGATTTTTACTCAAAAAAATAATTTGTTCACTTAGACCAACTGGAATTATAAAATCATCATTATCACATAACATAACTAAATCTGTTTTTACTTTATCTAAAACATCAGATTCCATCTTGTAATAATCATGATAACCAGAATGAGTATTATACCTAAAGTATTGAATTGAAAGATTTTGATCATTATTAATTTCTTTAATTATTTTTTCTGTTTCTTCGTCATCCTGTCCATCTGCAATTATAATAGGATGTCCAAAGTTTATTTTTTTCATGTAACTAAGCCATCTTCGTGTAAATTCGTGTCTACCTTTAATGAGCAAAATTAAAGTAAATGATTTAGTTAAATTCATCTATTTTTTTTTAATTGATTTAAATAAAGCAATTGTATCTTTAATACCTTCATCTATAGTTTTTGAAAAAGAAAAACCTTTATCTTTTATTTTTTTAGACGAGACATCATAGGATAAACTATTCATAATTTTGCTCTTAACCAATTCGATTTTGACATTTGGTATATATTTCTCAATTATATTAATTATATCCTTCACTGAAAAATTTGAGGTAACTAAATTAAATACTCCTCCATCAAATAAATCATTTTTAATTACAAAAGCTATTGCTTTAGTAGCATCATTTAAATTTAAAAATGGTCTTTTTTGATTTAATGCAGTTTCCCATACAGTGAGTGATTGACCCATTGAAGCTTGAAAACAAAATTTACTTATTGCAGCATGAAATCTCATTCCTGGTGAAGTTCCACAAATAGACCCTAATCTCAAAGTTTTAGTTTTTACTTTATTTTCATCATGATAACTTTGTACCAGTAGCTCTTCTCTTAGTTTGGTTGCTGCATAAGGGCTCTGCGGATTAATATCCTCTTCATCACAATTTTCATCTACAACTTCTTTTTTTGTACCATAAATACTAGTTGACGAAAAATGAATCATCTTTACTGAATTTTTTTTACAAAGATCTAATATATTTTTTGTTCCTAAGTAGTTTACTCGCTCATATTCTTCTGGTTGATCTAAACTAGTTGAAGCTTCAGTTAAAGCAGCAAGATGCACAACTACGTCTGCTCCTTTAAAAATCGGGTCAAGGTCATCTTTCATAATATCTTTTAAGAAAAACTTATAATTATGACTGGGAAGATTGAATAATGATGTGTATCTTTGTGTAGTAAGATTATCAATCATTACCACTTCAAGTTCTTTAAAATATAACGGTAAGTCTCTAATTAACTTAGAGCCAATATGGCCAAGGGCACCTGTAACTATAATTTTCATTTTCTTTTTAATTTTTTGTACTTCTTAAAGCCTTCGTAGTCTCTTAAATAATCTTTTTCATCATAAGATCCATCACTAAAAACTAACAATATAGTATTCTGCTTTAAATACTTTTGCACTCCCCATATTCCAGCTGAAACTCTCACACCTTTAGTGTTGCTATCAAGTAAAATTTTTTGTTTTTTTTTACCATCATCAAAATCTAATTGGCAAGCTCCATTTATACAAATTAAAAATTGTAACTGTTTTTTATGTGCATGGCGTCCTCTAATTTCGTTTTTTTTTCCCGTAATAAAGAAAAATCTTTTACATATAAAATTAAAATTTTTTTTTATTTCACCTACAATTAAATTAGGACTTTTTTTATTTTTTTCTAATGTGTAAATTTTAATACCTTGCATGCTTATTTTTTATAAAATTTTGTAATTTCTTTTATAACTTTAAATTGATCAATTTTTTTTAAACCTGGAAAAAGAGGTAGTGATAAAATTTTTTTTGATAACTTTTCTGTAAAAGGAAGTTTAATTTTTCCACTATAACCTGGCATTAAATGAATTGGTCTTTTGTAATGCAGGGCTGTAATTATTTTTTTGATTTTAAATATTTAATAAGTTTATCTCTTTTTTCACATTGTATTACAAATAAATGAAACGAATGAAATGTATTTTTACGAACTTTGGGAATAATTAAATTTGGTAATTTTAATTTATTCCTATAAAATTGTGCCTGAAAATTTCTTGATAAGTTATCTTTATCAAGTGTTCTTAATTTTACCCTTAGAATTGCGGCCTGTATCTCATCTAACCTTGAATTAATTCCCGGTTTAAGAGTTTTTCTTTTTTCATTCCATCCATATTGTCTAAATCTTTTTATCTTAATTGCGAGTTTATTATTATTTGTAACAACACAGCCCCCATCACCTATCGCACCAAGATTTTTGGTGGGGAAAAAACTAAAACATCCAACATCCCCTATAGATCCTAGTTTTTTTTTTCGGTAAGCCGACCCAACTGCTTGTGCGCAGTCTTCTATAATTTTAATTTTTTTTAGTTTACTTATTTGCATTATTCTATCCATATCACAAGCTTGCCCATAGATATGCACAGCTATTAATGCCTTTGTTTTTTTATTACATAGTTTCAATGCTTTATCTGGATCTATTGTGTAACAGTCAGGCATTACATCTACATAAATAGGTTTTGCACCCGTCATTTTAACAGCTGCTGCTGATGCAAGGGCCGTATGGGAAGGGACCAATACCTCATCTCCCGGTCCTATTTCTAATTGTTTAAGTGCTATGAATAGTGCATCGGTTCCATTTGCACATGAAATTGCTTTTTTAACATTAATATAATTAGCAAATTCATTCTCGAATTTTTCTACCTCATCTCCTAATATATATTTTCCACTAGAAAGGACTTTTTGGATAACAGACTTAATTTCTTTCTCATATTTCTTATACTGGTGATATGGGGATGCTTGTGGAATCATAATCAAAACTTTAGATAATTTATTTATTAATAGTTGATAAAAATCAAGTGATATGAGAGATAAACTTTCCACCGCTCTCAATAAATATTTTTTCTTTACTTTCTATTTCTTTCCGATGATTCCAGGCAAATAAAACAGCTATTTCTGGATTATATTTTTCAAATTCGTCATATGGTTTAACTGGAATATGCATTCCTGGGGTAAATTTATTTTGTTTAATGGGGGTTGTGTCCGAAATAAAATCAATTAAGTCTGGGCCAATTTTACAGTAATTAAGAATAGTTGTGCTTTTTGAGGTTGCACCGTAACCAACAACTTTTTTTCCATCTTGTTTGTATTTTTTTAATGCACTTATGAACTTCTCTTTTGATGATTCACAATTGGCTCTAAATTGTTCATATGTTGATTTTTTATCTAGACCTATTTTTTTTTCATTTTCTATAATGTTCATTACATTTTCAGATATTTTTCTCATACCTTTTTTACAAAGCACATATCTCATTGATCCACCGTGAGTCTCTTGAGGTAGTAAATCAATTAATTCAAAACCAGAATTTTCGAAAATATTTTGAACTGACAAGGCAGAAAAGATAAATACATGTTCATCATAAATTTGATCATAAGAAACTTTTCGAACCATATCACCTAGATACGGGTCTTCAAAAATTAAAACACCATCCTCTTTTAATAGCGTTTTTGATGCTTTTCCGATTTCATTTAAATTTGGTATATGACACATTACATTTGCAGCAAGTATAGCATCGGCATTTCCATTTTTTTTTACAATTTTATTTGCAAACTCATCATCAAAAAAAGCTACCTCAGTATTCACTCCGTTTTTAATTGCCACCCCAGCTACATTTGCTGATGGTTCAACTCCCAAGTGTTTAATTCCAATTTTTGAAAAATTTTCTAATAGTATTCCATCATTACTTCCAAGCTCAACTACAAATGAATTATCTTTTTTTAAATAATGTGCCAAAACCCATTCTGCATATTCTTGAAAATGAAGCTGCATACTTTTTGATGTCTTTGAAAAAAAAGCGTAATTTTCATGAAACATTAATTTTGGATCTGGTTGTGTTTCTAGTTGGACGGTGAAACATTTTTCACAGAATGCTGTCGCTAGTTCAAAAAAATATTCATCTTTAAAATCTTTTTCTAAAAGAAAACCATTTGCTATTGGCATTTTTCCAAAAGACACAAATGGATTAATACTGTTATTGCAGACTCTACATTTCATTATTAGAGCTTTCTATATTATATCTTTGGAAAGGCAATTAATTAGTTACTTTTTTAAAATCTTAATTAATTTTAAATATAATCTTAATGTAAATTTACTTTTTGAAAATAACCAATAAACATTTGATTTGAATAAAAAAAATACTTTTTCTAAGGTTGTGGGCCATTTTTTATACTCTATTCCTCTCATTAAATCATATGCTGGTACTGCCAAAATAATATTTTTTGGAAGATCCACTAGTTTATAGCCTAATTGTAGAATACTATTTGGAAATGCAACCTCTCCATAAGTAATGTCTGTTTCTCTATCAGACCCTTTGTTGTAGGGAAGGCAACCATATTTTTTAAAAACTTTGTTTAAAATTTTTGTACTTGTTAGACCTGAAGCACCGTGGCAGGAAAAAGCTGTTTCCCTGTTTAGTCCTAGAGCTTTCCAGTGCCAACTACCAACTTTGGTGGTTCCTATATATGCTATGAAACCGTTATTAGGATTTTTATTTAAAATTTCTATACCTATTTTGAAATAATCATCTTTTGTTATTATTATGTCATCTTCTGTAAATAAAAAAAAATCATATTCATCTCTAAATTTTGAAAATGCTTGGTTATAAGATCCAAAACTTCTGCCAATATTTTTTCTTGTGATACATTCAATTTTTCCCCCTGGTATTTTTGTGCCTGAAATTTCATCGATAAATTTATTTCCTAAATCATAGCCAACATTATTGTTAACAATTATTAAATCTCGATCTATTCCAGGTTTACAATTTATTTCTTGCTTTATATTAAATTTAATTAGATCAATTACATCTGATGCTGTATTACAATTTTGACTATGCCCAAAATAGCCAACAGGATCTCCAACGAGATAGGTTTTTTCAATATTTTTTTTTTCTGTAAAACAAGTGGCTATAACTTTGGCAACTTTCATTTTTTTAATCTATTCACTTCTATAAACCTGGTAAGAAGTTTTTAAATTTGATCTTTTTTTAATCAAATCTAAAATTTTTTTGTTTTTTTCTTGTTTTTTTGTTGGGGCAAACAATGCTCTTTCCCGACTATCAATTTTTAATCTTGGCTCAGATAAATAGTAAACTGCCATACTTTGTCTTTTTTTTTCTTTAGGTAGTTTAATTGCTGAAGGAAGCCCGTGCCAACTATTTTGGGTGGTATCAAATAATATTGCTCTATTAAATTTATTTTTAATTTTTGTTACTAATGCTTTCGGCTTATTCTTTTTTTTGTCATGTGACCATAACTCTAAATCCCCTCCCCATTTAGCATTCCAATTGCTTGTCATATAAATTATTAGATTTAGCCTTCTTTCCTTTTTTAATTTTGGGTGTATTGAATAATCCTTGTGAACGTTAAGTTTTCCTCCATTTGGATGTATATGAAGGCCCCCACCATGTAAACCAACGTCTGTAATCAGATCTTTGATACCTGTTATTTTTTGAATAAAGTTAACAAAATTTTCTGAGTTTAAATAGTTAAATGCTCGATATACTGTTGAAGGAAATTTATCATAATGGTTACATGTTGTTTTTTTTTTCTATAGCATTGTCATATTCTGTAACAGAATACTTTTTATCTTTGTTAAAATTTTTAATTTCTTTTTCAAGATTTTTGGAGACCTCTTTGTTCCAGAAATTATCTAATGTAACATGATTGAATGGTTTGCTATTTTTATAACTTTCTTTCAATTTCTGAATATCGAATTTTGAAATCAAAGATTCAACCATCTAACATTTTCCAATGTCCAGTTTACAACTTGGGTAATTCTTTCATCTGGAGATACTTTTGGAACCCACCCCAATTTTTTCATTAAGCTTCCATCTAAAGCATATCTTAAGTCATGACCTGGCCTGCTGGTGTGAAAGTCAACCAGTCTATATTTCAATTCTTTATTTTGAGCACTGGCTATTTTTTGAGCTAACTGTAAATTATTCCATTCTACAGGTCCTACAATATTAAATTTTGGACATTTTGCTCCACCAAAGTCATTGGGAAGATCTTGAACTTTATTAGGATTATTTAATAAAAATAAACAGGCATCTGCCACATCGTTTGCATGAACGTAGTGTCTACTACCTGGTGTAGTTCTAGATTCGTCACTATGAATAGTAACTAACTTATCATCACGAACATTTCGGATTGTCATTGGTATATATTTTTCTGGATGCTGTCTTTCTCCAAAAACATTCATTGTGTGTGTGATATAAATCGGCATATTATAAGAGTTTTCAAAAGCAACAGCCAATTCTTCACCTCCAGCTTTTGAGGCACTGTAAGGGTTTGTTGAATTATACCTGTCTCTTTCTTTGTAGTTTACACCAAGAGGTGCCGGTCCAAAAACTTCGTCTGTGCTAAAATAAATAAATCTCTCTAAATTCTTTTGAAATCTTGCAAAATTTAAAATGTTGCATGTGGCAACCACATTGTCTTGAACAAATTCCATTGGATTATCAATTGACCTATCAACATGGGAAGATGCGGCCAAATGCATTATGTAGTCAAACTGACCAAGATCTGCTGACAGCATTTGATTAACTTCAGCTCTTAAATCATGAAAAACTATTCTAACTCTTTTTTTTTTCTTCTGAGTTAAATTCATTCATCATGTCTGCAATCCTATTAAGATTTCCTGAATAATCCAATCTATCAAGGGAAACTATTTCCCAATCTGTATTTTTTAAAAAATGTCTTATTACATGATGTGCAATAAAACCTGCTCCTCCAGTGATTAATACTTTTTTCATAATGAACTTTCTTTTGTTATTTAATCTTCTGTTATTTGAGAAGAATCTTTAAATAGTTGCTATAAGGACTATTATTAAACTTTTCAATCTGTTTCATTAAAATACTTTCATCAATCCATCCTAAATTAAAAGCTATTTCTTCTAAACACGCTATTTTAAGCCCTTGTCTTTGTTCAATTGTTCTCACAAAGTCACCCGCTTCTAGAAGGGACTCGTGAGTACCCGTATCTAACCAGGCAAAACCTCTGCCCAGATTATGGGCTTTTAATAACCCTTTATTCAAATAAACCTTGTTTATATCGGTGATTTCTAACTCGCCTCTTGCTGAAGGCTTTAATTTTTCTGCAATCTTCACAACATCGTTATCATAAAAATATAAGCCCGTAACAGCATGATTACTTTTAGGATTTTTAGGTTTTTCTTCCAAAGATACAATTTTTCCATTTTTATCAAATTCAGCAATTGCAAAATCTTTTGGGTTTTTTACAAAATTACTAAAAACTATTGCACCCTCCTTTAAATTCATAGCATCAGCCAATAAATCACTAAATTTGTATCCGAAAAAGATATTGTCTCCCAAGATAAGACATACATTATCACTCCCAATAAAATTTTTCCCAATTATAAAAGATTGAGCTATACCCTCTGGTTTTTTTTGAATTTCATAAGAAATGTTAATTCCATAACTCTCTCCATTTGATAATAGTTTTTTATAAAAATCTAAATCATTGTCATTAACTATAATTAAAATATCTCTAATGCCAGATAGCATTAAAACAGATAAAGGATAATAAATCATAGGTTTATCGTAAATTGGCAACAAATGTTTATTAAAAACTGATGTTAAAGGCTCAAGTCTAGTTCCTTTGCCTCCTGCTAGAATTATACCTTTCATTTTTTTTCTTTTCCTAATCTCTCTAATGTATATTTATTTTTTATAATCTTTCTCCACCACTTTTCATTTTTTAAATACCACTTTACTGTTTCTAACATACCTTTTTTAAAATTTATCGATGACTTCCATCCCAATTGTTTAATTTTTGTTGCATTAATTGCATATCTTTTATCATGACCAGGTCTATCATAAACAAAATCTATATAATCTAAAAAGCTTTTATTTTTTATTTGATATATTTTATCTAAAATTTTACATATTAGTGTTGCAATTTCTATATTTTTTTTTTTGATTGGTAGAACCAATATTATAAGTTTCTCCCACTTTTCCTCTTAAAAAAACTTTTAAAATACCCTCTGCGTGATCTTGAACATGTATCCAATCTCTAACTTGTTTGCCATTACCATAAATAGGAATTTTTTTTTCATTTAACGCAGATATTATTACATGTGGAATAAATTTTTCAGGATGTTGAAATGGTCCATAATTATTTGAGCAGTTTGTTATAATTGCTGGAAAATTATAAGTTTTTTTCCAAGCCATTACTAGATGATCTGAGCTAGCTTTACTTGCTGCATAAGGTGAGCTTGGAGAAAATGGGTTAATCTCACTTGCTGCTTTAGCATTAAAAGGTATATCACCATACACCTCATCTGTAGAGACGTGTAGAAATCGGAATAATTTTCTATTTTTTATGCTTAATTTTGACCAATAATCATAGGATGCTTTTAAAAGAGAATAAGTTCCAAAAATATTTGTTTTTAAAAAGGGAGCAGGATTGTCAATGGACCTATCCACATGGGATTCTGCTGCTAAATTAATAACTCCATGAGGTTTAAATTTTTTTAGTAAATTTAAAAATTTTTTATCATCACAAATATTACCTCTAAAAAATTTGTAATTAATATTTTGTTTTTCTTGATCTAACGACTTGATATTAGAAGAATATTTTAGAGCATCAAAATTTAATATTTTGTATTTCTTTTTTTTAAGTAGTAGTTTGATTAAATTTGTTCCAATAAAACCTGCACCACCAGTAACAATTATTTTCATATTAAATTATATTAATTTTTACCATCTGTCTAAATAGTTCATTTTTATCAACCAATTCCTGATAAGTACCAGAGTCTATGATTTTTCCTGAGTCAACAAAGTAAATTTTATGACATTTTTTTACACTAGCCAGTCTATGTGCAACTATTACAATTGTTTTAGCATTCTGAATATCATTTATTGATTTTATTATAGCTGCCTCTGTTAATCCATCTAACGAACTGGTTGCTTCATCAAATATTATCAGTTTAGAATTTGAATATAAAGATCTAGCTATACCCACTCTTTGTCTTTGCCCTCCAGAAAGTTGTACACCATGTTCTCCAATAATTGTATTAATTCCATCTGGCAATTGATTCACATATTCCTTAAGTTGGGATCTCTCAAGAACTTCATAAACTTGATCATCATCTATTTTATCAGACCTGATTCCGAAAGCAATATTTTCTCGAATAGTATTATCTGATAAAAAAATTGATTGGGAGACTAAGCTAATATTTTTTTGCCAAAAATGCTTATTGTTTTCCATCAAATTTTTATCATCAATAAAAATTTTTCCACTATCTGGTGGAATTAATCCCACAATTAAATCTATAATTGTAGATTTTCCTGAACCTGATTTACCAACAATTCCTGTTGTTTGGTTTTTTTTAATTGAGAAATTTAAATCACTCACAACATAGTTGTTTTTTTTTTCTTTATCTAGATATTTAAAATATACATTTTGAAATCTTAATTCTTTTTTTAAATCCATTTCAATCAAGATCTCAGTATCTTTTTTTAAAATAGATTCATTTATTTCTTCTTCTTTACAATCAATCAAATTTTGTCTGATATTGTCATAAGCACTTATGTTGCTCTTCATTGAAGTTAAATAAGTAAAAATTGCCTGAAAGGCAGGAAGAAGTTTTAAGCCACCGAGCACATAAATTGATAACACTGGTAATAAACTTATAAAATTATTCTCATTTTTTATAGAGGTGATAAAAAGTATAAATCCAACTATGATTGAAAATGCTATAAGTTCAATAATAAATCTTGGTATCTGACTCAATGCCTGGTTATTTCCTACAGCATTTGCCCATTCGTCACTTTTATGTCTAAAAAGATTTGAAAAAAATCCTTGTCTACCTGAAATTAGAAGCTCTTTAATCCCTCCAAACCCTTCACTCATTAATTTAAATCTCTTCTCTTGTGAGAGAGTTACAATTATACCATTTTTCATTATAGTAGTTTTTATAATGGTCCAAATTGTAAAATAACAGGTTCCTAAAATTACACCAACAATCAGAGCTACCAATGGATTGTAAATTATCATTGCTGTTACTATAAATAATGAAACAGCTAATTTCGCAATCATCAATATTGTTGGCAAGATAATACCAAGTGTAATTCTGTCACTTTCTTGCGCAATTTTATTGATAAGTTGTGCGCTATTGTTTTTAACATGAAACAACCATTCTCTATTGAGATAAAAAGAGTACATTCTAGTTCCCAAGGTTGTTCCCATTTTAACACTATTTGTGGTAACCAACCAAATAGTTAGCATGTGTGTTAAATTTGAAATATATAAAATACATAAAAAAAATAATGCGAAAAAAAATAAAAAAATTCTCGGGCTTTCAAACCCTAAATATGAATAAATATTTGAAATATAGCCTTCTCTATTAATGACTTCAAAATCAACTATGATTGAAACAAAGGGAGCTATGGCAAATAAACTCAAAACCTCCATTAAAGCAGTCAATAAAATTAAAAGTTGTAAATAAATTATTTTTTTTTGTTGGCTTTTGTCTAAAAATGAAAATATTTCAATTATTTTTTTTATCATTTTTAATTCTTAAATAAATTTAAATTTTTAACATACAATGGCACAAGAATTTTAATTCCAGTAGCAAAATTATCTATACCAACTACTTTTTGATTATTTTTAAGTAAATATTCAAATAAATTAGACCCTATAAATCCAGCAATACCTGTAATTAACCATTTTTTGATTTGTAGATTTAAATTTTTTAATCTTTTATTTGAGTTATTCATAACTGATTACAATCTTAAGTCGGAGAATTTCTTCGGAAACATATATTTTAAATCATAAATTATATGTTTTTTTTTGGTCAACTTTTTTATTTTGTCAATTCCAATTTTTTCAAAAATATTATGAGCCACTGCTAATATTACACAGTCATAATTATTTTTTTTAGGTTTTTTTATTAGTTTAATATTGTCTATTGTTGACAATTTTTTTTGGTTTACCCAGGGGTCAAACACTGAAACATTAGTCTTATATTCTTTAAGTTGTTTTACTAAATCAAATATTTTAGAATTTCTAGTATCTGGGCAATTTTCTTTGAAAGTGAGACCCATAATTAAAATCTTAGAATTTTTTATTTTAATTTTATTTTTTTTCATTTTTGAAGTTAATTTTTTTACAAGGTGTTTTGACATATTGTCATTAAGTTGGCGTCCAGATAAAATTATCTTAGGTTTGTATCCCATTTTTTCTGATTTATAGGTAAGATAATAAGGGTCAACTCCAATACAATGTCCACCAACTAAACCAGGTCTAAATGGTAAAAAATTCCATTTTGTTCCCGCTGCTTTTAAAACTTCTTCAGTATCAATATTAAGACGACTAAATATTAACGAAAGCTCATTGATTAATGCTATGTTTATATCTCTCTGAGTATTTTCTATAACCTTGGCAGCTTCTGCAACTTTTATGCTGCTAGCCTTGTACGTGCCAACTTTAACAATTGAGCTGTATAGTTTATCTACAAAATTAGCTGTGACTTTATTAGATCCAGAAGTTACTTTGATAATATTTTCTACGGTATGTTTTTTATCACCAGGATTTATTCTTTCAGGACTGTAACCAACAAAAAAATCTTTATTATATTTTAAACTTGATTTTTTTTCTAAAGCTGGGACACAAATTTCTTCTGTCGCACCTGGATAAACTGTTGATTCATAGATAATGATATCTTTTTTCTTTAATATAGAGCCAACTAAATTACTTGCTGAAATTAAAAAACTAAAATCTGGATTTTTAAATCTATCTATAGGTGTTGGAACGGTAATAATATAACAATTACTTTTTTTTAAATCATTTAGATTAGTACTAAAAGTTAATTTTTTAGAATGAAGAATAGAGCTCTTACTTATTTCGAAGGTTTCATCAAAACCTTTTTTTAAATCATTTATTCTTTTTTTATTTAGATCAAAACCAATTACCTCATTATTTTTTGCAAATGAGACCGCTAACGGAAGACCAACATAACCCATTCCAATAATAGAAATTTTTATTTTTTTTAGAGACATTGAGTATTGTTAAGCATATTAATATTTTATAATTTTTTCCCATTCTTTAACATTATTATTGTCATTTAAGATATTTTTTTTATTAAAGTTCCAAAGTTCCTTACTAGAATTTTTTTTAAAAGATTTTATTTTTGAAACAAAATTATAATCTCTGATAAAGTATTTTTTGTCAATTATACTATACATTGGGCTAAAATTTAAAAAATCTTGACCATCATATACATAAAAAGGAACTTTCATATACATGGCATCAAGAACCGCTGAACTAGGATTGCTAATTAACACTAAATCACTAACTCTGTATACATCTAGCAAATCACCATTAATTTTTTTGAATCTATCAGTTTCATTAATTTCTAAAACTTTATCAGAAGAAAGCTGATCTTTTAAAAAAAAAGAGTAATTCTTATCAAAATTATTGATATTATTTTGTAAACAATCAACTAATGCCTTATCAAAATTTTGAAACGCGCCTAATACAAGAGTAATAATTATTTTATTTTTATTGGGAATTGGAATGGTATTTATATTTTTTTTTAAATTTTTATTTATCAGTTTTGTATATTTTAGAGTTTCAACTAATTTTAAATTTTTTATTGGATAATCACATTCTTTTAAAATTTTATAAAAAATTTTACTATGTATAGCTAATTTATTAGGTCTTGGATAAGAAGTTAAAATGTTACCTTTTTTATAATTTTCTTTACTATAATAAGTTCTAAGATCCCAAAATCTTGTAGTAGAATGTTGATATCCAATAATATTCTTGTGGTTGTTGATATAATAATTTTTTAATAAGGCCATTTCCCATTGTTGATTTTCATTGGG
>MDTF01013277.1_pt1 | contig 13488 bp, 15 predicted proteins | sample 811191 | NCBI WGS metagenome assembly MDTF01 (sample SAMN05326649, study PRJNA326480) | marine metagenome | isolation source: seawater | place: Southern Ocean | collected 2011
AAATGAAAATATTAGATTTAAATTACAAGTTCCTTTTATTGAAGAAACTTTGTCTCCGTTTATTTTAACAATTCCACTTCAATTATTAGCCTATCATGTGGCTCTATTAAAAAATTGTGACATAGACAAACCTAGAAACTTAGCTAAATCTGTTACAGTAGAGTAGAGAATAATGAAAAAAATTTTTAGGGAACACAGTTCTGGAAAAGCACAACCTACCTGGGGATGAGTGAATAAAGAAAACGCAAGTAAACTTTGGAAAATGATACAGGAAGCTGGTGATTATTTACAAAACAAACTTCCGGAAAGTTCAAGACATCCAAAGGGTAGAAACCCTTATGCTCATGTAGCGCTGTGCGTAAAAGTTAAATTCGGTCTCAGTTATAAAGATATTGGTAATAATAATTTTAAAAAAGTTGAAGAATACTTAGTTTTTTTAAAAAATAATTCAAATTAGACAAGTTGGCATTGAACAATTCAAACTTTCTCTTTATATATTCATAACTGAATATGAAAAAGTGGACACCAAATACCTGGAAAGATTATCCGGCTAAACATCTACCTATTTACCAGGATGAAAAAGAGCTTAACACTACGATTGAAAGTGTTAGAAAGCTACCACCATTAGTTTTCGCTGGTGAATCAAGATCTTTGAAAAAAGAATTAGCCCAAGTTGTTGAAGGAAAAGCTTTCCTTTTACAAGGTGGAGATTGTGCGGAAAGTTTTGATGAATATCACGCAGACAACATAAGAGACACGTTTAAAGTTATTTTACAAATGGCTTTAGTTTTAACTTCGTCTGCCTCTTTGCCGGTAGTTAAAGTAGGAAGAATAGCAGGACAGTTTTCAAAACCAAGAAGTTCCCCTATAGAAGTAAAAGATGGAGTAGAGTTACCAAGTTATTTGGGTGACAACATCAATGGAATGGATTTTAATGAAAAATCTAGAATTCCAGATCCTAAAAGATTATTTAGAGCATATTCACAATCAGCTTCTACTTTAAATTTATTAAGAGCTTTTTCTCAAGGTGGTTTTGCTGACCTAAGACAAGTTCATTTATGGAATTTAGGTTTTGTTAAAAAAACTGAACAAGAAAAAAGATATAAAGAAATTCAGGACAAGATAAGTAATTCTTTAGACTTTATGGAAGCTTGTGGAATTAATTCAGAAAGCAATCGTAGATTAAGAGTTGTCAATTTTTATACTTCCCACGAAGCTTTACACTTACTCTACGAGTCAGCGATGACGAGAGTAGACTCAACTACTGGAGAATATCACGATACATCAGCACACTTTGTTTGGATTGGTGACCGTACAAGACAACCCGATGGAGCACATGTTGAGTTTTGTAGAGGAATAAAAAATCCTATTGGAATTAAATGCGGCCCATCATTAAAACCAGAAGAATTAATTAAACTGATAAATATTTTAAATCCAAATAATGAAGCTGGAAGAATAACTCTTATTTCTAGATTTGGCGCTGATCAAGTTGAAAATTTTTTACCTAAATTAATTAGACCAATTAAAAAAGAAGGCCTAAATGTAGTCTGGTCATGTGATCCCATGCATGGCAATACAATAAAAGCTACTTCAGGATTTAAAACAAGACCTTTTAACAACGTAGTAAGAGAGGTAAAAAATGTTTTTGGAGTACATCAGTCAGAAGGCACTTATGCCGGTGGTTTACATATAGAAATGACCGGTCAAGAGGTTACCGAATGTACCGGTGGAGCTCAAAAAATTTCTGATCAAGAACTATCAAGCAGATACCACACGCATTGCGACCCAAGACTTAATGCAAGTCAAGCACTAGAACTTGCTTTTCTTATTTCTGATGAAATTAAGAAAAATTCTCAATACTCAAAAAATATTATTAAAGCAGCATCTTAATAATTATTATATAATTATTAAGACAGAATTCTGAAAAAGAATGAAAGGATTATTTTAGTTATGGAAGTTAAAAGAAGAGCAGAAATTATTCAAAAATGGATTGATGAATACTGTAAATCTGTATCTTTTGAACTTAACTCTTTAGTTGTTGGTGTTTCAGGGGGAATTGACTCCTCGGTTGTAAGTACACTATGCGCTTTAACTGGAAGAAAAACTATTGTTTTAAGCATGCCAATTAAACAGCATAAAAAACAACAAGATCTGAGTATTCGTCATGGTGATTGGTTAATTAAAAAATTTAACAACGTAAAATTAATCACTATTAATCTTGGAAATATTTTTAGTGAATTTGAAAAAAGCATGAGCAAATTTAAAAATGAACATGGTTTTGCAAACTCAAGAGCTAGACTAAGAATGACAACACTTTACCAAGTAGCCGCAGCTAACAGTGGAATTGTAGTTGGAACAGGAAATAAAGTAGAAGACTTCGGTGTAGGTTTTTATACCAAATATGGAGATGGTGGAGTTGACATATCACCTATTGCTGATTGTACCAAGACTCAAGTCTGGGAATTAGGAAAATATCTTGGAATTGATAATAAGATTATTGACGCGGAACCAACAGATGGTTTATGGGATGACGCAAGAACCGACATAGACCAACTAGGTATGTCTTATCAAGATTTAGAAAAAGCCATGATTGATAGTAGCAATCCAAATTATAAAAAATATTTAGAAATAAGAAAAAAAAATCTACATAAAATGAATCCAATACCAGTGTGCAAACTCGATGAATAATTTAAAAATTTCAAACTCTTTAACGAGGTCAAAGGAATTATTTAAAGCAATAAACCCTAAAAATATTACCATGTATGTTTGTGGACCCACTGTTTATGCAGACCCACATGTTGGAAACGGCAGATCATTAATAGTTTTTGACTTATTGTATAGAGTGTTAATTAAATTATATGGTCAAAAAAACATTTCCTACATCAGAAACATAACTGATGTTGATGATAAAATTATTGATGCTTCAAAAAAAAAAGGAATTTCAATTAATCAAATCACATCAGATGTAACAAAAATTTTTCATAAAAATGTGAAAGATTTAAATTGCCTAAAACCAACATTTGAACCTAAAGCTACGGATCATATTAAAGAAATGATAGAAATGATTAATTCTTTAATTAAAAAAAACTTAGCTTACACAAAAAATGGACATGTTTATTTTTTAATATCTAAATTTAAAAATTACGGAAGACTTTCTAATAAAAAAATAGATGATTTAATTGCTGGCTCAAGAGTTGAGGTGTCAATATTAAAAAAAAATCCATTAGATTTTATTTTATGGAAACCAGCTCTAGCTGATGAGCCAGGCTGGGACTCACCGTGGGGTCGGGGAAGACCTGGTTGGCATTTAGAATGTTCAGTAATGGCAGAAAAATACCTTGGAAAAACATTTGATATTCATGGAGGAGGATTAGATCTACTATTTCCTCATCATGAAAATGAGATTGCACAATCTTGTGCAAACAACTCATCTGATGTTTTAGCTAATTACTGGGTGCACAATGGTTTTTTAACTATGAATAGAGAAAAAATGTCTAAATCACTTGGTAATATTGAAACAATTTCAGAGGTATTAGGTAAATACAATGGACAAGTAATTAGATTGGCCCTTCTGAGCGCTCATTACAAACAACCTTTAGACTGGAACAACAATTTATTGAAAGAAAGTAAAGCAACTTTAGAAAAATGGTATGAACTGTACGATGAAACAGAAAATAAAATAGATAATAATGATATTTTTTCATGTCTTCTTGACGATTTAAACACACCGAAGTATTTTGCAAAATTACATGAACTATACAATGCGGCTTCAAAAGGAGATAAGACTAAGAGAATTGAATTCAATGATGCGTGTAGATTAATCGGAATTTTTAATCAGAATAGGGATGTGTTAGTTAAGCAAAAACAAGCTGCATCCAATGTTGATGAAACATATATTCTACAAAAAATAGAAGAAAGAATTAAAGCAAGAAAAGAAGGAAATTTTCAATTAGCTGATAAGATTAGAGATGAACTTTCTAAAAATGGAATAGCTATTAAAGATAAAGACAATAAGACAAAATGGGATTATAAATGAGTAAAGAAAAAGTATATATCTTTGACACCACATTAAGAGATGGAGCCCAAACTGAGGGGGTTAACTTTACTGTTAACGATAAAATTAAAATTGCAAATAATCTTAATGATATAGGAGTTGACTATATTGAAGGTGGTTGGCCAGGAGCTAACCCAACTGACACAGAATACTTCAGTACACCACAAAGATTAGATAAAAGTATATTTACTGCTTTTGGCATGACTAAAAAAACAGGAAGAAGCGCAGATAATGACCCAACTTTATCACCAATACTTAATGCCAATACAAAAGCAGTTTGTATTGTTGGTAAGTCATGGGATTTTCATGTTGATGTTGCTTTAGGAATATCGAAAGAAGAGAACTTAATAAACATCAAGGAGACGGCAAAATATTTTGTTAAAAATAAAAGAGAATTTATTTTCGATGCAGAACATTTCTTTGATGGATACAAAAATAATCCTACATACGCACTTGATTGTTTAAAACAAGCTTACGACGTAGGAGCAAGGTGGCTAGTTCTTTGTGATACAAACGGAGGTACTTTGCCTCATGAAATTGGAGAAATTATATCTAAAGTTTCTAATTCAATACCTGGAAAAAATTTAGGTATACACGCGCATAATGATACTGAAAATGCAGTTAGCAATTCTTTGACTGCGATCCAAGCTGGCGCTAGGCAAATTCAAGGAACAATTAATGGTCTAGGGGAAAGATGTGGTAATGCAAACCTAATGTCAATAATTCCAACTTTATTTTTAAAAAAAAGCTTTAGTGAAAAGTTTGAGCTAAATATTAAAGAAGAAAAATTATCATCATTTACAGACTGCTCGCGAATGCTTGATGAAATATTAAATAGAAAACCAAATAGAAGCCTAGCCTATGTTGGCGGATCTGCTTTTTCTCATAAAGGTGGGCTGCATGTATCGGCGGTTCAAAAAGATCCAAAAACTTATGAACACATAGAACCTGAGCTTGTTGGCAATCATAGAAATATAATAATTTCAGACCAAGCCGGTAAATCAAATATTTTATCTAGACTAGAAAAATATGGCATTAAAATTGATTCTAATGACTCTAAAATTCTAAAAATTTTAGAAGAGGTCAAAGATAGGGAATTTTCAGGATATTCTTATGATGGTGCTGATGCATCTTTTGAATTATTAGCAAATAGACTTCTTGGTAAAGTACCCGATTATCTAAAAGTAGAAAGTTATAGTGTGACCGTAGAAAAAACTGATAATTTAAAAACTAATGCAGAAGTTGTTTTCTTAATAGATGGTAAAAAAATTAAATGTAATGGAATTGGAAACGGACCAATTAATGCTCTTGATAATGCAATTAGAGAAAATTTTTCAAAAGTAGAAAAATACTATAATTTTTTTTCTGATTTAAAATTATTAGACTACAAAGTAAGAATATTAAACACAGGAACGGAAGCCGTAACAAGAGTACTTATTGAAAGCACCGACAAATCCGGAGTTAGTTGGTTTACAATTGGCGTGTCTCCAAATATTATCGAGGCATCATTTAAAGCTTTAATTGACAGTCTTGATTATAAATTATTTAAAGAGAAAGCCCCAGAAAATTTAATACTAAATGCAAAATAAATTTGGTTTTATTTTAGTTAATCCGCAGCTTGGTGAAAATATTGGTTCTTGTGCTAGAGCTTTAAAAAATTTTGGTTTTTCAAACCTTAATATTATTTCCCCAAGAGATCCGTGGCCAAATACTAAAGCTAGAATGACATCAGTTGGAGCTTTTAATATAATCAAATCTGCTAAAATTTATAACAATGTTGAGGACAGTGTTAAAAAATTTGATTTAATTTTTGCAACAACTGCTAGAAAAAGAGATGTAAATAAAAAGCATATTTCAATTATAAATTTTATAAAACTTTTATCCAAACATAAAAATTCTAATATAGGAATTATGTTTGGTGCAGAGGCATCAGGCCTTTCTAATCATGACTTATCTTTGTCTAATTTTATTATTCAAATACCTACGTCAAGCAAACTAACTTCCCTAAACCTTTCCCACGCTGTCATTGTTATTTGTTATGAAATTTATAGGTTTTTAAATTTTAGTAAATTTAAAAAAGAAAAAATATTATCTAAATTAGCTTCTAAAAGTTCAATTAAAAACTTAATTAAATTTCTAGAAAACAAATTAGATAATAAAAAATTCTTTAAACCACCAGAAAAAAAAAAATCTATGATTTTAAATATTAATAATATTTTCGGTAGACTGGAATTAAGCGAGAAGGAAATAAGGATTTTATTTAGTATTTTTAGCTCTTTAAATAAGAAAGATAGGTCATAGTGTAATTGACAAATCCTACATAAAGTCTATAAAACACAGACTTATAAAAATGACAAAAAGAATTAATGCAAAACATAAAATAGATCGTAGATTAAAAGTTAATCTATGGGGTAGACCTAAAAGTCCATTTAACACAAGGGCATACCCACCTGGTCAACATGGTCAAAATAAAAGAGGCAAACCAACTGATTATGGCATTCAGCTTATGGCAAAACAAAAATTAAAATCTTATTACGGTAATATCAACGAGAGACAATTTAGAAATATTTATAGAAAAGCTATTACTAAAAGAGGTGACACTACAGAAAATTTAATTGGCTTATTAGAAACAAGATTAGATACAGTTATTTATAGAGCTAAATTTACTCCAACTGTTTTTGCTGCAAGACAACTAATTAATCATGGACATATAAGAGTTAACAATAAGAAAGTTAATATCTCTAGTTATTTAGTTAAAGAAACAGATGTTATTGAAGTAAAAGAAAAATCAAAAACCTTAACTGTTATAGACGGATCTTTATCTAGCAAAGAAAGAGATGTGCCAGAATATATCCAGCTAGACGATAAAAATAAAATTGTAAAACTAATAAGAGTTCCTAAATTTGCCGAAGTTCCTTATCCCGTTATAATGGAACCAAGCTTAGTAATTGAATATTATTCCAGATAATTTATTTCTTGTTAAAAAGAACTTCTATAGAATCAATAAATAAAAAATTAAAAGAAAATCCAAATTGGAATATATTAGATATTGGTTGTGGTTACACCGCTAACCAACACGCAAGCACTGTAGCGGATGTTCAAGATCTATCTAATTTTTATAAAAATAAAAATTTTATAAAAATAAATGATAAGAAACTTCCTTTTAAAGACAACGAATTTGATTTTGTAATTACAAGCCATGTAATTGAACATGTTGAAAACTTTCAATTTTTTATAAATGAAATAGAGAGAATTGCAAAACAAGGTTACATAGAACTACCTACCAGATTAGGTGATAATATAGTTTTTGAAAATTCAAAAGATCATATTTGGTGGTTCGTATACGACGATGTATCAAATGTTTTGAAAGTGTCGAAAAAAAATCAAATTTTAGAACCTTTTGTAAGTGTTGCAACGGCAAAAAAATTAGAGAGCATTTTTAGAGAAAGTCTTGTCATAGAGATTTACTGGAATAATAAAATTGATTTTAAACCTGATAATGATTTAGAATTGAAATCAGTAGCTAAAATTAACTTTATATCTTTAATCAAAAAATATTTAAGCAAAAAGATTAGAAGAATATTTAGTAGGGATAGTTAGATAATTTTTTTTGTTTCTAGTATTGTTTTTAACTCACCTTTTTCGAATAATTCTTTTATGATATCGCAGCCTCCAATAAATTCACCTTTAATATAAAGCTGAGGTATAGTTGGCCAATCACTATAATCTTTAATTCCCTGTCTTATATTTTCGTCTTCTAAAACATTAATCCCTTTAAAATTTACATTTAAAAGTTTTAGAATATTTGACACTGCCATAGAAAATCCACATTGAGGAGCATCAGGTATACCTTTCATAAATAAGCAAACTTCATTGTTGTCAATTATTTCTTTTAATTTTTGTTTTATATCCATATTTATTTACTTTCTGTTGTTATTGATAGCGCATGTAATTCATTTCCCATTTTTCCCTGTAGTGACTTGTAAACTAACTTATGCTGTTCAATTTTAGACTTTCCATTGAAGACTTTTGAAATAATTTTAGCAGAATAGTGATTGTTGTCCCCTACAAGATCCCTAATTTCTATATTTGCGTCAGGAATCGAACTTGTTATTAATTTTTTAATTTCTTCAATTGACAGAGCCATTAGTAATTATTGTACCATTTGTTGTTGATTTTATACAGATCATTTATATTAATTTTTAGTTCTCCTAACATTTCAATATAATCTTTTTGTACAGTTGCAACTTTTTCACCAAAAATATTATTTTCATTAAGAATTTTTGTAGTTTTTTGTAAGTTCTTTGGCTCAATTTCTAATAGATATCTACCTTGGTCTTCACCGAAGTAATATTCCATTAAATTTGAAAGTTTTGATGGTTTTTCAATTTTTAAACCGTACCCAGAAGAGAGACTCATTTCTGCAAGGCTTAAAATTAAACCTCCAGAAGATATGTCGTGAGCAGAAGCAATTAGCTTTTTATTAATAAGTTTTAATACAGTTTCTCCGTTACTTTTTTCATTAGATAAATTTATCTCAGGCGGAGGGCCCTCAGTTATTGAATAAATTTCTTTAAAAAAAACACTTTGGTAAAGGTGCCCAAAAGATTTTCCAATTTGCAAAATAATATTTTCTTCTTTTTTTAGCTGGTGATTAATTTGATTTTTAGATTCTTGAATTAGACCAACACCACCGATGACTGGCGTGGGATCAATACTTTTTTTATTTGTTCCGTTGTAAAAAGATACATTTCCTGAGACTACTGGATAATCCAAAAATTCACATGCTTCTTTGATTCCTATTAAACATTCAGCAAATTCACCCATTACTTTTGAATTTTCAGGATTTCCAAAATTTAAACAATTAGTAATTGCAATAGGTTTTGCACCCACAGAAATTAAATTTCTCCAACTTTCACACACAATTTGTTTCCCCCCTGTTAAGGGATGAGCTTTACAATAATTTGCTGATGAGTCTACCGTTACAGCGATAGCTTTATCTTTTTTGTGAATTCTTATTATTGCTGCGTCACATCCAGATTTTTGAGATGTGTCAGCCATTACCATTTGATCAAATTGATCTGTGATCCAAGATTTATTAGATTGATTTGGTGAAGACAAGATTTTAAGGAATGCATCTTCTAGCGTAATTTTTTTAAGATCTTTAATATTAATTTTTCTCTCTGGAAGTTTTGTTTTAATCCATTTTCTTTCATAAATAGGGGCCTTTGAAGCTAAAGCATCAACTGAGATTTCACCAACAATTTTATCTTTAAACTTTAGAGTTAAATTATTTGTATTTGTTGTTTTGCCTATAACAACAAAATCAAGATCCCACTTGTCAAATATTTTTTTTGCTTCCTTTTCTTTTTGATCGTCTAAGACAATAAGCATTCTTTCTTGACTTTCTGAAAGCATTATTTCGTAAGGTGTCATACCCTCTTCTCTACAAGGAACTTTATCGAGAAGTAACTCAATTCCTAAATTACCTTTTGATGCCATCTCAACGCTTGATGAGGTTAATCCAGCAGCTCCCATATCTTGAATTGATATAATTGAATTGTCTTTCATTAATTCAAGACAAGCTTCCATTAAAAGTTTTTCTGTAAAAGGATCGCCAACCTGAACAGTTGGTTTTTTATCATCAGAGCTTTCATCAAATTCTGCTGATGCCATTGAAGCTCCATGTATTCCATCTCTTCCAGTTTTAGACCCAACATAAACAACTGATTTATTTAAACCCTTGGCTTTAGAATAAAAAATTTTATCTTTTTTAGCATGTCCAACGGCCATAGCATTAACCAAAATATTTTCATTGTATGTGGTATCAAACTTTGTTTCACCAGCTACCGTTGGTATACCGATGCAATTTCCATACCCTCCAATTCCAGAGACTACACCGTTAAGCAAAGCTTTAGTTTTAGCATGGTCAGGCGATCCAAAATGAATAGAATTTAAAAGTGCGATTGGTCTTGCTCCCATAGTAAAAACATCTCTTAATATTCCGCCTACACCTGTAGCGGCGCCTTGATATGGCTCAATATAAGAAGGGTGATTGTGACTTTCTATTTTAAAAATAATAGCATCGTCATCCCCAATATCAATAACACCTGCGTTTTCCCCTGGACCCTGGATGACATATTTGCCCTTAGTTGGAAGATTTTTTAAATGGATACGCGAAGATTTGTAAGAACAATGCTCATTCCACATTGCTGAGAATATTCCAAGCTCTAATAAATTAGGCTCTCTTTTAAGCAATTCTTTTATTTTAGAATATTCATCTGGTTTAAGACCATGCTTCTCAACAATAGCTTTTGTAATTTTCATTTTGATTAATTTAACAGACTAGAAAATAAGTTAACCCCATCATTATTGGATATCATTTCATCTATCATTCTTTCAGGATGTGGCATCATACCTAAAATATTTTTTTTTTCATTGAAAATTCCAGCAATGTTATTTAAAGAACCATTAGGATTATTTTCCACACCAATGTTTCCTTTTTCATCGCAGTACTTAAAAGGTATTAAATTTTTATCTTCTAACTCTCTTAAGTGATCTGGACTAGTAAAATAATTTCCTTCATTATGAGCTATATTAAATTTTAAAACTTGATCCTGTTTATACTTATTACAAAATTTATTTTTGGTATCTATTGTTTTTACATAAATATCTTTACCAAGAAATTTTAAGTTTTTATTCTTAAGTAGAACACCTTTTAAAAGTCCTGCCTCAGCTAAGATTTGAAATCCGTTACAAATACCTAAAATTAAACAACCATTATTAGCTTCCTTTATGACTTCATTTAAAATATTTGATTTCGCAGCAATGGCACCACATCTAAGATAATCACCATAAGAAAAACCACCAGGAATAACAATTAGATCAGATTTCGGCAAGCTAGTATCTTTATGCCATACCATTGTATTTTTAAATTTAAATTTTTTTAACGCCATAGCAATGTCTCTGTCACAATTAGATCCTGGAAAAACTATTACAGATGAGTTCATTAGTTAAATTTTTAATATCTCAAAATCTTCGATAGTTAAATTAACTAAAAGCTTGATACACATTTCTTCAATTTTCTCTTTAGCTTTATTTTCATTATTTTCATTTATTTCAATTTCAAAATATTTTCCTTGTCTTAAATTTTTAAGTGTATTCATGCCCATATTTTGTAAAGTTTGTTGAACAACTTTACCTTGGGGGTCAAGAACATCTTCTTTTAATGTAATTTTTATTGAAAATTTCAATTTATTTTTTTTTAAATTTTATGGAGGTTGTCTTACCAAAATTCACTTCACTTATATTGCTCTCTTCTGGCATAATACCAAGTCTTCTAGCCACTTCTTGATAAGCTTCTATAAGATTTCCAAGATCATTTCTAAACCTATCTTTATCTAGTTTTTTATCAGTATTCACATCCCATAATCTGCACGTGTCCGGACTAATCTCATCAGCTAAAATTATTTCGTTAATTTCTTTATCTTTATTCCAAATTCTCCCAAACTCTATCTTGAAGTCGACTAGTTTTATGCCAACGCCTCTAAAAATTCCCTGAAGTATGTCATTAACCCTTAGCGAAATTTTATCTATTGTTTTAATTTCTTTTTCAGAGGCCCATTCAAAAGAATAAATATGTTCTTTTGAGATTAAAGGGTCACCTAATTCGTCGTTTTTTAAATAATATTCTAACAATGGTTTTTCTAGAACTGTACCTTCGGAAATTCCCAATCTTTTTGTCAAAGAGCCAGTTGCAATATTTCGGATCACAAACTCAATAGGAACGATTTTAACTTCTTTAATGAGCTGCTCACGCATATTTAATCTTTTAATTAGATGAGTTTGAATTCCACACTGAGCCAGCGAATTCAAAAGATGTTCAGATATTCTATTATTTAAAACACCTTTACCTTCAATGTTAGCTTTTTTTAAAGCGTTAAAAGCTGTCGCTTCATCTTTAAAATGTTGGATAACTAGGCCATTCTCATTTGTTTCATAAATGATTTTAGCTTTACCTTCGTATAATTTTTTACCTTTATTCATGAGAGTTTATTTTTTTAAACTACGTTTGAAAATCATATCAATTTTTTTAACATGATAGTTAAAATCAAAAAGTTTTTTTAATTTATTTGCAGAAAGCTTTCTATTTATTTTAGTATCATTTACAACATTTTCATAAAATGAAGATCCGTTATCCCATGAATTCATAGCATGTTTTTGGACCAGTGTGTAAGCTTGTTCCCTTGTAAATCCTACTGTAGTTAGTTCAATTAAAACTCTTTGTGAAAAAAAAAGACCATTAGTTAGGTTTAGATTTTTAAGCATATTTTTTGGATATATATTTAAATTTTTTATAACTCCATCCAATCTAGTTAAAGCAAAGTCTAATGTTGTAGTTGCGTCTGGCCCTATGTTTCTTTCAACAGCTGAATGGGAAATATCTCTTTCGTGCCAAAGAGCTACGTTTTCTAGAGCAGGTATTACAGCTGACCTTACCATTCTGGCTAGACCTGTTAAATTCTCACTTAAGATAGGGTTTTTTTTATGTGGCATGGCAGAAGATCCTTTTTGTTTTTTACCAAAAAATTCTTCAACTTCTAACACTTCTGTTCTTTGCAGGTGCCTAATTTCAGTTGCCAATCTTTCAATTGAGCTAGCTATTATTCCTAGTGTTGAAAAAAATTGAGCATGCCTGTCACGTGGAATAATTTGAGTTGAAACAGGTTCAACTTTTAATTTTAGCTTTTTTGCGACGTAACTCTCAACCCTAGGATCTATATTTGCAAAAGTTCCAACCGCACCTGATATTGCACATGTTGAAATCTCATTAATAGAATTTTCTAATCTTTTTTTATTTCTTAAAAATTCTTGGTAAAAAGTTAACATCTTTAATCCAAAAGTTATTGGTTCTGCGTGAATGCCGTGGCTTCTTCCTATGCATAAAGTTTTTTTATGCTTAAGAGCTTGTTTTCTAATAGATAATAATAAATTTTCAATATCATCTAGAAGAATTTTACCTGATTGTTTTAATTGTAAATTAAAACAAGTATCCAACACATCCGATGACGTCATACCCTTGTGAAGAAACCTTGCTTCTTTTCCTACTTTTTCGGTTATAGAAGTCAAAAAAGCTATAACATCATGTTTAACAGTTTCTTCTATCTTTAAAATTCTACCAACATTAATTTTTGCTTTTGATTTAACTTTTTTAACCACTCCTTTTGGAATAATATTTAATTTTTCCATAGCTTCTGCAGCTGCAAGCTCAATATCAAGCCAGATTTTATATTTATTTTCGTCAGTCCAAATACTTCTCAGTTCTTTTCTAGAATATCGATCAATCATATGAGTAAGGAGGGTGGTTTAATTCTTTTTTTGATAGTGTAAAAATTTCATATCCTGTTTCTGTTATACCTACAGTGTGCTCAAAT
>MDTF01007135.1_pt1 | contig 13486 bp, 16 predicted proteins | sample 811191 | NCBI WGS metagenome assembly MDTF01 (sample SAMN05326649, study PRJNA326480) | marine metagenome | isolation source: seawater | place: Southern Ocean | collected 2011
AGAGAGAAAGAAAAAATGGAAACCAAAAAAAATTAATTTTGGTAGCGGAACCCTTTGGAAATATGCCCAAACTGTTGGGCCAACCTATAAAGGTGCAACTACACATCCTGGTGGAAAAAAAGAAATCAAGTGTTACGCAGATATTTAAATGAAGGTTAAGCCAGTTATTTTATGTGGCGGAGCAGGCACTAGACTCTTCCCAAATTTTAAAAATAGCCCATCAAAACAATTTATTGATTTTGGAGGAGGGACACTTTTTGGGAAAACATTGGACAGAATTAAAAATCCAATTTTTGACAGCCCCGTTATAAGCACCAATATGACTTACGAAAAATTAATTCGTAAAATTTTAAAAGATAAAAAAATTAAAAAATTTAAAATAGTACTGGAGCCGGTAAAAAAAAATACGGCTCCAGCTATAATCAGCTCAATTTTAATTAGTGAAATTAAAATCAATCAACCAGTTCTATTTCTTCCTTCTGATCACTATCTTCCTGAAAAAGAAAAATTTAACAAAATATTGAAGTCTAATTTACCAAACTTAAGTAATAAAAATATATTTATATTTGGTGTTAAACCTAAAAATTCCAGCTCAGACTATGGTTATCTGCTGAGTAAAAAAATTAACAATAAGATTAGTAGAGTCATTAAATTCGTTGAAAAACCCAGTCAAAAGAATGCTGAAAAAATTATTTTAAAAAAAGGTTGTTGGAATTCTGGAATTGTTCTGGCCAGAAAAGACTCAATTATAAACAATGCTAAGAAAACGCATAAAATTCTATTTAATAATTGTCTTAAAGCAATAACTTTAAGTAAATCAAAAAAAAATACAATTATCTTAAATAAAAAATATTTTAGTAGAATAAAAGCAATATCTTTTGATTATGCAATTCTAGAGAATGCTGAAGAAATCAATTCTATACAATTAAATTTAACATGGACAGATTTAGGTAGTTGGAAGGAAATATTTAAAATTATAAAAAAGAAAACTAACCAATCTGATATAAAAAAAAATACTTTTCATCGCCCCTGGGGTAATTATAAAAATTTTTTTAAAGGAGAAAATTTTCTCTTAAAGGAATTAACTATTAACAAAAAATCTTCTATAAGTCTTCAGAAGCACCACCACAGATCCGAACACTGGACAGTAATAGGTGGTAAACCAAAGATTACACTTGGTAAGAAAATTTTTTTTAAAAAAGTTAACGAATGCATTTTTATACCAAAAGGTTCAATTCATAGAATAGAAAATATTTATAACAAACCAGTTAAAATAATTGAGGCCCAACTGGGCCAAGTATTAAAAGAGACAGATATTGTTAGGTATAAAGATGTGTATGGACGTGTTAAATAATTTCTAGTTCTATAGGTGTGTGATCTGACGGCTTTGTTTTACCTCTAGGTTTTTGATTAATATTTATTGTTTTTATATTTTCTAATAGGTTGTCAGAAACTAAAAAATGGTCAATTCTCATTCCGTAATTTTTTGGCCATGAGCCAGCCATATAATCCCAGAATGTGTATTCTTGTTTATTTTTTTTTAATTGTCTAAAAATATCTTTGAATCCATAGTTTATTAATTCTCTAAAATATTTTCTAATTTCAATTTTATACAATGCATCATCTAAAAATCTATTGTGATCGTAAACGTCAATCTCATCCGGTATAATGTTAAAGTCTCCAGAAATTATTATATTTTTTTCAGTTAATAGAGTTTTCTTAACTGACTTTAAAAATTTATCTAGCCATTTTTTCTTATATTCATATTTTTCAGTATTTGTTGGATTGCCATTTGGCACATAAATATTGATAAGTTTTATTTTTTTTTCTTTTATATTTATGTCGCCAGTTATAATTCTTGATTGTTTTAGATCATCTTTAATAAAATCTAGACTAATATTTTTTATCTTTACTTTCGATAAAAACGCAACTCCATTATAACTTTTTTGCCCAAAAACAAATGAATCATATCCAGCTTTTTTAAAATCATCAAATGGAAAATTTAAGTCCTCTGTTTTTATTTCTTGAAGAAATAAAATATCTGGTTTTTCTAATCTAATGTAATCTAAAACATTAATTATTCTTGCTCTTATCGAATTAACATTCCATGATGAAATCTTTATCATTTATATAGAAAATGACATGCCGCATCCACAAGACGATAAAGCTTTTGGATTTTCAATTACGAATGAACTTCCGATCATTTCTTTTTTATAGTCAATAACAGAACCGTTAATAATCTTTAATGAATTTTGATCTATAATTGTTTTGTTAAAAATAACGTCATCTTTTTCAATTTTTTCATCAAAAGAAAAAGTATATTTAAAGCCAGAACAACCGCCTCCCTGAACCGAGATCCTAAAATAAGAATTCTTTTCTTGTTCAGATATTATTTTCATAATTTGTTCGTTAGCTTTTTCTGTAAAATCAATTTTATTAGTCATATTTAGTAAATAATGTATTATACAATTTTAGTAATTTTTATGCAAAAAAAATCAAGTCAATATTATTCAAATTTAGCCACACCTGTTAAGTCTAGAGGTAGAATTTACTATGAACCAATAAGCTCTTTACGTACGCCCCATCAAAGAGACAGAGATAGAGTAATTCACTCTACGGCTTTTAGAAGACTTAAACATAAAACCCAAGTTTTTGTGAATACAACAGGGGATCATTTTAGAACAAGAATAACTCATTCACTAGAAGTTGCACAAATTGCAAGAACACTCGCTAAGCATTTTAACTTAAATGAAGATTTGTGTGAAACGCTTGGTCTTTCCCACGACCTAGGCCACACACCTTTTGGTCATGCAGGAGAAGATGTATTAAATGAATGCATGTCTTTATACGGAGGTTTTGATCACAATATTCAAACACTTAGAATAGTTAATGTTTTAGAAAATAAATATTATAATTTTAAGGGTTTAAATTTGTCCTTAGAAACCATAGATGGTTTGGTAAAACATAATGGTCCTGTTAAAGATATGCTCAAGTTCGACAATATTCTAGGAAAAAATTTTTTTAAAAAAAAAATTAATTATTTTACAGCTCCGTCTTTAGAAGCTCAATTAGCTTCAATTTCAGATGATATAGCTTATAACAGCCATGATCTAGAAGATGGCCTAAGAGCTAATTTATACAAAATAGAAGATTTAAAAAATATTCCAATTTTGTCTGAAATAATCAATAAACACAAAAAATTTATTAAAACAAAAGGAACTGAATTAGTGTTACGACAAGTTATTAGAGATATAATCAACGAAATGGTGAATGACGTTATTGTAAACACAAAAAAAAATATCAAAGAAAAAAAAATAAAAACAATTAATGATATTTATAAACATAAAAATTTACTCGTTAATTTTTCCAAAGAAATGAATTGTTTTGATCAGAAAATAAAATCTTTTTTAAGAGAAAAAATGTACTTTAGTAAAAATGTATTAAAAAAAACAAATATGGGAAAAAAAATAATATATTTTTTATTTTTTAAAATAAAAAAGAATCCTTCAAAATTTATAAAAAAAACACTTAATCAACACAATAATTTAGAAAGAAATATTTGTGATTTTATAGCAGGTATGACCGACCGTTATGCAATTAACTTATACAACTCGTTAAAATGAATATTTTAGAAATATATCTTAAAAGAATACAAAATTTAATTATTTTAAACAGAGAAAATCTCAATATTGAGTCTAGTGTTAATTTTAACGGAACAATAGTAGAGACACCGCCGCAAGAATTTAATTTTGACCTTTCAACAAATATTGCATTAGTATTAGCCAAAAAAACTAAACAATCTTCCATAAAATTAGCAGATTCTATAAAAAAAATAATACAAGAAAATTTAAATGATTTTTCAGATATCAGTGTTGCTGGACCTGGATTTATTAATTTTAGATTTTCTTTAAAGGTTTATCAAAAATTAATTGTTGAAATTTTAGCATCAAATAACAAATACGGATCAAGCAACAAGAACAAAAGCTTTAATATTGAATTTGTTTCTGCGAATCCAACTGGCCCTATGCACGTGGGTCATTCACGTGGAGCAATTTTTGGTGATGTATTGGCAAATCTTTTGATGTTTAACGGGAATAAAGTTGTTAAAGAATATTATATAAATGATTATGGCAATCAAATCAAAAATTTTACAGAATCTGTTTTCTTTAGATTGAGAGAAATAAAATTTAACGAGAATTTTCCGAATAAAGAAAATTTGTATCCAGGCGATTATGTAATTGATATAGCCAAAAATATTCTAATGGAATTTCCAAAAATTAATTTAAACGATTTTCAAAATATTTTTAACAAATTAAGTAAAGAATCACTTAAACATTCAATGAATCTTATAAAAACTGACCTCAAGTCTTTGGGCATATTACATGATAATTTTGTTTCAGAATCTACTTTGGTCCAGAAAAATTTAGTTGATAAAAGTATTCAATATTTGAGAGATAAAAAATTTGTTGAAGAAGGCTATTTAAATCCTCCAAAGGGAGAAGAAAATAAAAGTTGGATAAAAACTAAAAGATTAATATTTAAGTCAACTTTATTTGACGATGATACAGATAGAGCTTTACAAAAAAATGACGGCACATGGACTTATTTTGCTAATGATGTAGCTTATCATTCAGATAAAATTTCTAGAAATTATAACTATTTAATTAATGTTTTAGGTGCTGATCATACTGGATACATCAAACGTATTACCGCAGCAACAAAAGCACTCTCTGACAATAGGACTGTTTTAATATGCAAAGTTTGTCAACTTGTTAAACTTTTCAAAGGTGGAAAACCATATAAGATGTCAAAAAGAGCTGGAGATTTCATATCAGTATCAGAACTATTAGGTGAAGTTGATAAAGATTCTATTAGATTTATGATGCTTTACAGAAGTAACGACGTTGAGTTAGATTTTGATTTTGACAAAGTTTTAGAAAAAAGCAGAGAAAATCCTATTTTTTATGTTCAGTATTGTTATGCTAGAATTTCTTCATTGTTTAGAACTTTAAAAATTAACGCACAAAGTAATTTTGAGATTGATGAAAAAAACTTTAATCTTAATGAACACGAGTTAAATTTGTTTAGAAAAATAATAGATTGGCCTAAAATCATTGAAACGTCTTCTAGTAAACTCGAACCACATCGTATACCTTTTTATTTATATGAACTCGCAACATTATTTCACTCATATTGGAGCAAAGGTAATGAAGATCCAAAGTATAAATTTATTATTGATGATAAAATTAATAATAAAAATACTCTTTTAATTATTAAATTAGTATCTTTAACTATTGAAAATGGCATGAAAATTTTAGGAGTTAAATTACCAACTAAAATGTAATGATTAAACATTTTTTTTCAGTATTAATTATTTTATTTATTTTCTTGTTTATTTTTTTTGTTGTTATGACTTACGTCTCTAATATTAATAAAGAAAAGATTAATTTTAACAGAGACAATGTAGACTTAAAAATTAGAGAGAACCTGTCAAAACTCCCTTTGTTGAAAAATGACACCAATGATGTAATAGAATTTAATTCTGGCTATAACAAACATAACAATAAAAAAAAAAGAAATTTTTGGAATTTATTTAAAAAAGATGAATAGAAAAGCAGTAATTATTAGTATTTCAGGAACATATTTAACACAAAAAGAGATCCATGTTATTAAAAAAGAAAAACCATGGGGTATTATTCTTTTTAAAAGAAATATTTTATCAGAGTATCAATTAATAAATCTAACTACAAAAATCCGTTCCATAATGAGAGATAAAAAATTTCCAATTTTAGTTGATGAGGAAGGTGGTAGAGTATCAAGGCTTTCAAATTTTATAGACAATTCATCTTATAATCAAAAATTTTTCGGAGAAATTTATGAATCTAATAAGAATATAGGAATTAAATTTTACAAACTATACATAGATTCTTTGTCAAAAATTTTATTAAAAACTGGGATTAACATAAACACTTCTCCAGTGTTGGATTTAACAAAAAATCAAACTCATGAAGTGATTGGCAATAGAAGTTTCTCTACAAAACCTGATACAATTAATGAATTAGGTAAATTGAGTGTAAAATTTTACAAAAGAAACAAAATAGCTACTGTTATTAAGCATATTCCTGGTCATGGTGGTGCAAACTTAGATAGTCATTTTAAATTACCAATAATTAACGATACACTTCAATCGTTAAAAAAAAATGACTTTAGGTGTTTTAAAAATATGTCTAGTTTTTTTGCTATGACAGCTCATATTTTATATACCAGTATTGATAAAAAAAATAACGTAACCCATTCAAATATAGCTATTAAAAAAATAATTAGAAAAGAAATTGGTTTTAAAGGAATTCTGATTTCTGATGATATTTCTATGAAATCTCTTCAATATGATTTTATTAAGAATGCAAATTTAGCATTAAAGGCAGGCTGTAATTTAGTTCTATATTGCGGCGGTAAAACAGAAGAGATAAAAAAACTATTGAAGGTAATGCCTTATATTGACAAATTTACAGCAAAAAAAACATCAGAATTTTACAAATTTTTAAGCTAAAATTGACAAATGGAATCAAATTTAAATAATTCAATTTCAATTGAAATACCCAATTACTCAGGCCCTTTAGAGGTGCTTCTAAATCTAGCCAAAACTCAAAAAGTTGATTTAACAAAAATATCTATAACTAAGCTTGCAGACCAATTTTTAGAATACATCAAAGAGTCTATAGATTTAAATTTAGAATTAGCCGCTGAATATTTACTCATGGCAACCTGGCTTGCGTATCTAAAGTCTAAATTGTTATTACCAGAAGATGAAGAAGATGATTTTAAAGCACTTGAGGTTGCTGAAAAACTTAAATTACAACTAAAAAAGTTAGAACTAATTAGACTATTATCTGATCAATTAATTAAAATGAATCGAATTGGCTTTAATGTGTTTTATAGAGGAATAAAAGGTGGAATTAAATCAATTAACACGCCAATATATAAAGTTAGCTTGTATGAGTTGCTAAAAACTTATTCTACTATAAAGATGCAAAAAGCTTTTCAAACTATAAGCATACCTAAATTGCCAATTTTCACGACAGAAGAAGGCGTCAAACAAATAAGAAGAAATTTTAATAATATTACCGACTGGAAAGATATTGAAGAATTGATTCCGGAGGGTTTTACTTTTAGTAAAAAATTAAAAAAAAGTGGCTTAGCCGGTATATTTGCCGCAAGTTTAGAGTTAACAAAACAAGGGATTACAAGTGTGATGCAAAAAAAAATTTTTGAAAAAATGCTTATAAAAAAAATTATTTAAATGAAAAAAATTATTAAAAAAAAAGATAATATTGTTAAATTTCCAAAAAACCCAAATAAACTAGAAAAACAAGTTGAGGCTATTCTTTTTGCTGCTGACGAGCCCTTAGACATTGAGACTATCGAAAAAAGAGTTCAAAGTACAAACAATATTAAGAAAATTTTAGAAAATTTACAATCTGATTATACACTAAGAGGAATAAATTTAGTTTGTATTAAAGACAAGTGGTCGTTTAGAACTTCTAGAGATTTGGCTAGTTTAATGTCTTTACAAAAATCTACCGAAAAAAAATTATCTCGAGCTACATTAGAAACTTTAGCTATTATTGTTTACCACCAACCCGTAACAAGATCAGAAATAGAGGAAATTAGAGGTGTTGCGTTTGGCACTAACACTATCGAGATTTTACTTGAGCTAGATTGGGTTAGGCCCGCGGGAAGAAAAGAGGTTATTGGTAAACCTATTCTTTACGCTACAACTGAGAACTTCTTACATCATTTTAACATTCAAAAACTAACAGATTTGCCTACCGTAGAAGAACTTAGCTCAGCTGGTTTAATTGATACAGCAACTATTGACTCATCGATTTTTGGTACTGGGAAATTTTATAAAGAGCAGTCACAAAATAAGAAGGAAGATATCTACACAAATATAGAAAAAGCTATAGATGAGACTCCTGATTCTGAATAATTAAATATTTATTTAAACCGAAATATTGTATATAAGATACATATGAGTATTGGTTTTTGGCAAATTGCGATAGTAGTCATTTTAGTAGTCCTTTTATTTGGTAGGGGTAAAATATCTGATTTAATGGGCGATGTAGCTAAAGGTATAAAAAGTTTTAAAAAAGGTATGTCTGATACAACCGACTCTTCAAACGAAAAAACAGACGACCAAGATAATTCTAAAAAACACTAATTTTAATGCCACAAATTGGATGGTTTGAACTATTAATCATAGTAGTTGTAGCTCTTCTTATTATTGGGCCAAAAGACTTACCTATTGTTTTAAAAAAAATTGGTTCTTGGACTAAAACTATTAAAAAATATTTTTCCGATGTTCAGTCCAATATAAGACAAATTACAAATATTGAAGACGTTAAAACAGAAATTTCAAAAGATAAAAAGGCACCAAACAAAGATGAAAAAAAATAATTATCAAAATGATATTAATGGCACTTTTGTTAGTCATTTAACTGAATTAAGATCACGACTCATCAAATCGTTTATTTTTCTAATATTTATTTTTTTATTTTGTTATTATTTTTCTGCAGATATTTATCGTTTTCTAGTTCAGCCCTACTCAGACGCAGTGTTATCAAATGAACTAGATAGAAGATTGATTTTTACTGCTTTACATGAAGCTTTTATGACCTACTTAAAGGTTGCTTTTTTTGCTGCACTTTTTATATCTAGCCCAGTTTTTTTAACGCAAATATGGAAATTTATAGCACCGGGTTTGTATAAAAATGAGAAACAGGCTCTCCTTCCTTATTTAATTGCAACACCAGCTTTATTCATTCTAGGTGGTTGTTTAGTTTACTACCTAATAATGCCTTTAGCTATAAAGTTTTTTTTAAGCTTTGAATCAATCGCAGAGCCCGGCATAATTGCCATTCAATTAGAAGCAAAGGTTAATGAATATCTATCACTAATAATGAGGTTGATATTTGCTTTTGGTATAAGCTTCCAATTGCCAATCGTACTGAGTCTTTTAGCAAGAATAGGTATTATTGATTCTGAATATTTAAGGACTAGAAGAAAATATGTTGTAGTTATAATTTTTGCTACAGCTGCAATTTTGACACCTCCAGATCCAATTACTCAAATTGGTTTAGCAATGCCTTTATTATTATTATATGAATTATCTATTATTACAGTTAGATTTATAGAAAAAAAACAAGATGCATAACATTAAAGACATAAGAAAGAATTTAGATTTTTATAAAAAAAAAATTGTTGAAAGAAACAATTCTTTGAATTTTGATTTATTAGTAAATCTTGATGAAGAGAACAGGGGCTTAATTAAAAAAAAAGAGACAAAAGAACAGGAAAAAAAATTGATATCTAAATCAAAAAATTTATCAAATTTTGAAGTCTCTAAAAAACTCACTAATGAAATTAATATTCTTTCTAAGTCTCAAAGCGATTTACAAATCAAGATTTTTAATATTTTGTCTAATATACCAAATATAGCTCAAAACGATGTACCGGTAGGCTCTGATGATAAATCAAATAAATTAATTCATAAACATGGCGATATTAGAAAATTTGATTTTACAATTAAATCTCATGTCGAAATAGGAGAAAAAAACAATCAAATAGATTTTAAAAACTCATCTAAATTATCTGGTTCTCGTTTTGTGATCCTTAATTCAAATTTTGCATTGCTGGAAAGAGCTTTAATTAATTTTATGCTAGACATCCACACGAGTAGATTTGGATATAAAGAAATTTCTCCACCTCTTTTAGTTAATGAAAATGTTATGTTTGGCACAGGTCAATTACCAAAATTTGAAGAAGATCAATATGAAATTAAATTAAGTAAAAACGAAGAAAGAAAATTTTTAATACCTACGGCAGAAGTAGTTTTGACTAATTTAGTTCGTGATACAATTTTAGATATTAAAGCTTTACCCCTAAGGTATGTCGGTTCAACACCATGTTTTCGTAAAGAAGCAGGTAGTTACGGAAAAGATACCAAAGGAATGATGAGACAACATCAATTTTATAAAGTCGAATTAGTTAGCATTGTTGATCCCAATAATTGTTTATCTGAACTTGACAGAATGTTAAATTGTGCAGAAGAAATTTTAAAGCTTTTAGAAATTCCCTATCAGGTAGTTTTACTAAGCTCAGGAGACATGGGGTTTAGTGCTGAAAAAACTTTTGATATAGAAGCTTGGATTCCAACAGAAAAAAAATACAGAGAAATATCTAGTTGTTCTTCGTGTGGATCTTTTCAAGCTAGAAGAATGAACGCTAGATTTAAATCACCTTTGGGTACGAATTTTGTTGGTACTTTGAACGGTTCTGCTTTAGCCGTAGGGCGGCTAATGATTTCTTTAATTGAAAATTATCAAAATGCTGATGGCTCAGTTTCTGTTCCAAATGTCCTTAGAAAGTACATGAATAATTTAGAAAAAATATAATATACTTGATTAATATCTTGTTATAAGAACTTTTATATTATAATTACTGTAGAATATGAACGGACAAGGAATAGCACAATTTATACCCCTAATATTAATATTTGTAATTTTTTACTTTTTTTTAATAAGGCCTCAACAAAAAAGAGCAAAAGATCATTTAACGATGGTTGCTGGCCTCAAGCGTGGTGACGAAGTTATAACATCAGGCGGTATAATCGGAACTGTTGATAGAGTCATGGAAGATGACAGAATTGAAGTTGTGTTAGGCGACAGCGTCAAAGTTCAAATCATTAGATCAACAATCACAAGTTTACTTAAAAAAACAGAAGTCAAATAATAATTTTTTTTTGTGCTTAGTTTTACAAAAATTAAAGTTTTATTTATATACTTAATTTTAACTGTAGCTATTTTTTTTGCATCTTTAAATTTTAAAAACAATAATTTAATAGATAAAAATGTTAACCTAGGACTAGATCTCCAGGGTGGTTCGTACATTCTACTAGAGATTGACACTAAACCTCTTGTGAATCAGAAACTTCAAGCTAAAGTAATTCCAATTAAAAAATTATTAATAGAAAATGAAATAAACTTTAAAGATTTTATAATTTCTCCAAGTAGCATCTCTCTAGCAATAGATAAAAAAAAACAAAATAAATTTAAAAATCTTTTTTTCAAACAACAAAAAAATACATTTAATAATTTTATACCTGAGTATAATAAGTTCGAACTGGATCTGAAATTTAATAAAAACCAAGCTCTTATAGAATTTTCTAACTTTGGCCTTGTAAGTTTAAATAACGCTGCTTTAAAACAAACTATAGAAATTATCAGAAAACGTATTGACGATGTTGGAACTAAAGAACCAACTATTCTCCAAAGAGGAGATAAACGAATTTTAGTTGAACTACCTGGAATCGACAACCCCGAAAGAGTGAAAGAACTACTTGGTAAAACAGCTCAATTAACTTTTAGACTTGTTTCTAAAGATGATGAGTTTGGTTCCGAAAAACTAATTTTATCTGAAAGTGGAGAAGAACTTACTGTAAATAAAAGAGTTGTTATTAGCGGAGATAATTTAGTAGATGCTCAGCCACAATTTGACAATCAATCCAATCAACCAATTGTAAGTTTTACTTTAGATAGGCTGGGAGCTCAAAAATTTGGAAAAATCACCACTGAGAATGTTGGTCGTAGACTTGCTATTGTATTAGATAATACTGTAATTAGTGCGCCACAAATACGTGAGGCTATTACTGCTGGCACTGGAACTATTTCTGGTGGGTTTTCTTTTCAAGAATCTACTGACCTATCTTTATTGCTTAGATCAGGTGCTCTACCTGCGCCAATAAATATTGTAGAAGAAAGAACTGTTGGCCCAGATTTGGGAAAAGATTCAATAGACGCAGGAGTGTTCTCTCTTATTGTTGGATTTATTTTAGTTATTTTGTTTATGTTTGGTAAATATAAAATTTTTGGTTTAGTGTCTAATATCTCACTTATTGCAAATTTAGTTATGATGGTTGGAATTTTAACTATTCTCGAAGCAACATTAACACTACCAGGCATTGCAGGAATTATTTTAACAGTAGGCATGGCTGTTGATTCAAATGTTTTAATATACGAAAGAATTAAAGAAGAATTAAAAACAGAAAAATCTATTATACATGCATTTGACACAGGCTATAATAAAGCTAAAATTACTGTTATTGACGCCAATGTGACAACTTTAATTGCCGCGGCTATTTTATTTATTTTTGGATCAGGTCCCGTAAAAGGATTTGCTGTGACTCTTGGGGTTGGCATAGTAACAACGCTTTTTTCAGCATATTTTATCGCTAGACATCTAACGTCGGTTATTGTTTTAAACGACAAAGAAGGAAAATATTTTAAATTATAATGAACTATAAAATAACTTTTTCTAAATTTTTCAAGACCGCTAATATTTTTTCACTTTTAGCTGTAATTGTCAGCATACTATTTTTATTTTTTAAGGGTTTAAACTATGGTGTGGATTTTAAAGGTGGTACTTTATTAGAAATTAGAATTGAAAATAAAAATATTCAAATCCAAGATATAAGAAGATCTTTGAATATAGCAGAATTAGGTGATGTAAATGTTAAACAATTTGGGAAAGAAGGAGATTTTTTAATTAAGTTTGAAAAAAATGCAAATGAAAATAAAAAATTTATTACCGAATTGAAAAATATCATTTCTAAAAAAATAGGATCAGCAGTAAATTTTAGAAGAGTTGAAAGTGTCGGTCCAAAAGTTAGCAGCGAACTTCTTAAACAGGGTCTTACAGCTATAGTTTTAGCATTAGGAGCTATGTTGTTTTATATTTGGATTAGATTCGAGTGGCAGTTCAGCATTGGCTCGATTATTGCGCTGATCCACGATGTTGTAATTACACTTGGTATTTTTTCTATTTTATCTTTTGAAGTCAATCTTTCTATAGTTGCAGCCGTTTTAACAATAGTGGGTTATTCAATGAATGACACAGTTGTAATTTTTGATCGTATTAGAGAGAACTTGTTAAAATATTCAAAAATTAAAACCAATGAGATTGCTGATATATCAGTAAATGAAACTTTGTCTCGAACGATAATTACATCCTTAACAACACTTTTAGCGTTATTTTCAATATTTATTTTAGGTGGTGAAATTTTAAAAGGGTTTTCTTTTGCAATGATATTAGGTGTGTTAATAGGAACTTACTCATCAATCTTTGTCGCAAGTCCTGTCCTTAATTTTTTTAAGGTTACTCAAAAAACACTGCTTAAAGACGACGATTTATAATTTTTAGTAAAGATTTTGTGCAGCTACCATTGAAAGCAACATTGGTAGTGAAAGCAATGTATTAGTTCTTGAAAACAACATTGCTGTTCTTGCAGATTTTGCTTTTTCTTCTGGTGAACACTCTATCATACCAAGAGCTTTTTTTTGATTAGGCCAAATGACAAACCAGACATTGTAAGCCATTATTATTCCAAGCCACATTCCAATTCCAATCGCAGCATTTTTTCCAAAACCGC
>MDTF01008409.1_pt1 | contig 13485 bp, 9 predicted proteins | sample 811191 | NCBI WGS metagenome assembly MDTF01 (sample SAMN05326649, study PRJNA326480) | marine metagenome | isolation source: seawater | place: Southern Ocean | collected 2011
TAATTTATATAAAAAACAATTAGTTGAAGATATTAGCGCAACAACTTATAATCTAGCGGAAAATGGTACCATGCAAACTGCATCTCTATCAGATAAAGATATATTTTCAATAAAAGAAGACGAAAAATGGGTTGTTAAAAAATTTACGCTTCCTAATATTAAAGAAGGATCTGTAATCGAATATAAATACAGTGTTTTATCTCCATACTTGAGTCTTAATGATTGGTATTTCCAATCCGAAATACCAAAAATAAAAAGCGAATTTGATGCTTCTATTTTAGGAAACTATAAGTATAATATAAAAATTATTGGTTATTTAAAATTAGATAAAAATAAACCTTCTATAGATAAAAGATGCGTTTATATTAGAGGGATTGGAGATGGAGGATGTAACTTATACTCTTTTGGCATGCTTAATATACCTGCTTTTAAGAAAGAAAATTATATGTTAAGTAAGAAAAATTATATCTCACGAATTTCTTTCGATTTAAAATCACATACTAGCTATAGAGGAGTTGAAGAAGACTTAACGACTACTTGGGAACAAGCAGATAAAAGCTTAAAAAAACAATTCTTTAACAATCAAACTTCTAAAAAAAGTTTTTTTAGAAAAAATATTCCTAAAGCAATTTTAACTACAGAAAATGATTTAGAAAAAGCAAAAAAAGTATTTCATTTTATTCAGGACCATTATACTTGGAATAAAAAATATTGGACTAGTGAAGATGTTAAAGTAAAAAATGCTTTTCAAGAAAAAACAGGAGATGTTGGTGAGATTAATATTTCTCTATACAACAGCTTAGAAGCGGCAAATATAAATGCAAATTTAGTCGTTTTATCAACCAGAAATAATGGATTACCTACAAAACTATTTCCTGTTATTTATGATTATAACTATGTAATTGTAAAAGTAAATATCGCAGAAAAAGACTACTATTTAGATGCAACAGATAAATTTTTGCCTTTTGGTCAAGTTCCTGTAAGAACTTTAAATGGAGAAGCTAGAGTTTTAGATTTTAAGGAAAAAAGTTATTGGACAGTTCTTAAACCAAAAATGAAAACTTCAAAGAATGTTGGCGCTAAATTAAGCTTAAATGAAGAGGGAGTTTTTACGGGTGATTTAGTCATTAATAGAAAAGGGTATTTAGCCTCAAACCAAAGAAAAAGCATTACAAGAAAAAGCAGCGATGACTATTTAGACGATTTCGAAACAAAAAATCAAGACGTAGAAGTTGACGATTATAACGTTAAAAATTTAGATAACTATTACAAACCTTTACAAGAAAATCTTAAGATAAGAGTAGAAATGAGTGAAGCTTTGGGTAATAAAATAAGAATAAACCCTTTTCTTTTTGATAGGATAAAAGAAAATCCTTTTAAATTAAAAGAAAGAAATTACCCTATAGATTTTGCCCATTCTAGAAAAAATAATTATTACTTAAAGTTAGAGGTTCCAGTAGCTTACAACATTGTTAGATTACCAAAGAGTAAAGCTTTTTCGTTGCCAAATAATGGAGGCAGGTTTATCTTAAAAACAGTTAAAAATGGAAATACTATTACTGTGAATGTGAGACTAAATATCTTAAAAAGCTTTTATCCTGCAAATGAGTATAATGCCTTAAAAGAATTTTATAAACAAATTATAATTTCAGAAAGTGGGTATATCCTTTTAGAGAAAAAAGATTAATGCAGATAGATTTTATATGAAATTTTGTATATTATAATTATGAAATTTTTGTTTCACAACTCTAAAACACTTAGACTAAGAAACAGCTTTGCCTTTTCTTAGTTTGCTTTTAATAAATTTGGTAATCACTGAAGAATTGAAGTACCGTTTTAAAAATGTGTAAAATTTATTTTTATTTCTAAAATCCCCATAGATAAAGAGAAAAACGAATTAAAATTTTCACCAATCCAGTAAATATTTGTAGTATTGTAACAGTATTTAAAAATCAAAGTTGGAAGCATCTAGCACAAAATTAAATTGGAAAGAAAAACTTCATGAAATTATTTATGAAGCAGACACTAAAGAAGGCAAACTTTTTGATGTTGTTTTACTAATTGCAATTATTGCTAGTATTGTTTTGGTTATGCTCGAAAGTGTAAAAAGTTTTGATGAAAAATATCACACTTTTTTAGATATTTCTGAATGGATCATCACCATACTTTTCTCAATCGAATATACTTTAAGAATTATTTCTATAAAAAAACCATTAAAATATGTTTTTAGCTTTTACGGAATTATAGATTTACTTTCAACAATTCCTAAATACCTTTCTTTTATTTTAGTTGGTTCTCATAGTCTAGTTGCTTTAAGAGCTCTTCGTTTGTTAAGAGTTTTTAGAATTTTAAAATTAACAAGGTACGTTGGCGCTTCTAACAGATTACTAATTGCTTTAAGAGCAAGTAAAACTAAGATTGCTGTTTTTCTATTTTTTGTTGTGATTATTTGTGTCATTTTAGGAACCATTATGTACATGGTAGAAGGTGAAGAAAATGGTTTTACAAACATTCCAAAAAGTATTTATTGGGCAATTGTAACACTAACTACAGTTGGTTTTGGTGACATTGCTCCACAAACTCCTTTAGGGCAATTTATTGCAAGTGTTATTATGATTTTAGGATATGGTATTATTGCAATACCAACAGGCATTGTAAGTTCAGAAATGACTAAAAGTAATAATGACATTGAGTCTAATACACAATCCTGTAAAAGTTGTGCTTCAGATGATCATAAAGATAAAGCAGAATTTTGTTATAAATGTGGTAGTCAATTAAATTCCTGATGCAGAATCATAAAAATACTTTAATAACGATTGTTGGTCCTACAGCAATTGGTAAAACTGCATTAAGCATACAACTAGCAAATTATTTTAATGCGGATATAATATCATGCGATTCCAGACAGTTCTTTAAAGAAATGACTATTGGAACTGCTGTTCCTGAAACAGATGAATTAGCAGCTGCTAAACATCATTTTATACAAAATAGAAGCATTTTTGAAGATTATAATGTTGGTTCATTTGAAAGAGATGCACTTCAAAAACTAGATACTTTATTTAAAGAAAGCCCTATTCAGGTTATGGTTGGCGGTAGTGGTTTGTATATAGATGCTGTTTTGAAAGGATTGGATTACTTCCCAGAAATAGATCCAAAAATTAGAGAAAATTTAACCATTCAATTACACGAAAGAGGAATTGAAACACTTCAAGAAAAATTAAAAGAATTAGATATAGAAACCTATAACACGATTGCTATCGATAATCCTCATAGAATTATGAGAGCTTTAGAAATTTGTATTGGCAGTAATATGCCCTACTCTACTTTTAAAAATAAACCAAAAGCTCCAAGAAATTTTAATTCAATTAAAATTGGATTACATGCAGACAGAGAAATTATTTATAACCGAATTAACCAAAGAGTAGATCGTATGATGGCAAATGGCTTGTTAGAAGAAGCCAAAGAACTACATCCTAATAAAAAACTAAATGCCCTACAAACGGTAGGTTACCGAGAATTATTCTCTTTTTTTGATGGTGATATTACAAAAGATTTTGCAATATCTGAAATCAAAAAAAACACGAGACGTTTTGCAAAAAGACAAACAACTTGGTTTAAAAAAGATGAAGAAACGTTATGGTTTGATTATCAAACAAATATCAACGAAATAATTCTTAAAATTTCTGATGAAATTAACGCATTTTAGCGCTTCTAAATTTTCGTAATTCAGCTACTTTTATATCTTTGCGAAACTAAAATCATATCATGAAATCAAAAATTACAATTCTTTTAATTGCTTTTATAAGCACTGTATCAATTGCACAATCAAAAGTTGGTACAATTGATAGCGATTATATTATGAGTTTAATGCCAGAAGCTAAAATTGTTATGGCAAGAACACAAGCTTATGGAGCAAAACTAGATTCTTCTTTTTCTATTAAAACACAAAATTATCAAGCTAAAGTTGACGATTTTAAAAAGAAAGAAAAAGAAATGGGCCAATTAATGAAAAAAACATTAATTAACGAAATTGCTTCTTTAGAACAAGACATTAAAAAATACCAAACGAATGGTAATAAATTAATGCAATTAAAACAGAATGAGTTAATGCGTCCATTGTACAAAATATTAAATGACGCTATTAATATAGTTTCCAAAGAAAATGGGTATACACAAGTATTAACAAGTACAGGAAATCAGTTTGTTTACATAGATGAGAAATTTGACATTACAGCTTTAGTAATGGCTAAATTAGGTGTTAAAGAACCTGAATTAAAAAAATAATTTCTTTTAAATAAAACTATAAAACCTCACTTTTAGTGAGGTTTTTTTGTATTAAAAAGGAATTTTTTCTCATTAATTTTTAAGTAAAAAAATGATAACTTCGCTTTAAATTGTGGTTAATTTACAACGACATAAAAGAATCAATTACCAACACAGTATCAAACCTGTTCAATTTTTATTTAAGGAGAAAAAAAAATCACATTTCTATTACGCTCTTCACTCTTTATCGTCTGTCGTTCGTTCATTTAAACATCATATTAATAACTACCCAAAACAATGCAAACAACGAAACTCAGCTCTAAAAGTATATTACCGCTTACCTGCTCTAGATCTGGAAGCTGCTGTTTTGGTAAAGCTGTAATGTTGAACCCATGGGAGTTGTTCCGTTTTAGTAAAGAAAAGAAAATTACACAGAAAGAGTTTCGTAATTTGTATTGTGAGTTTGGTGGTATTCGATTGCGATTTGACGGTAAACCTGATAAAAAAGGACAGCAAGCATGCAGTCAATATGAAGATAACGTTGGATGCAGCGTTCACCAAGGTCGTCCCTTAGCCTGTCGTTTATATCCATTAGGTCGTCAAATACAATTTGATAAAGCGCACTATATTTACGAAGGAGATACATTTCCTTGTTTAACAGACTGCGCTGAAGTTTTAGAATTACCAAAACTTAGTGTAGGGGAATATATGAAAGGGCAAGAAGCAGCTCCATTCGAAAAGGCACAAGATGCATATTTAATCGTTATGCAAAACATCGCTGATATTGCTTTTGAGTTATTGCTAGATTCAGGTTTAGCTGCATCTGGAATCAAAAAAACACTAGCAGTATGGAGAGAAATTGGCAACGAGCTTCCAGAAGTATTAGCAAAAAAAATTGGTAATGAATGGATTGATTGTTTAATGATTCCAGCTATAGCAGATAATACTCAGAACCCGATTACTTTTGCTCAAAAACACAATGATATACTACAATTAAAAGCGCAAGAAAAATTTAGCGCTTTAAAAACAAATCAAGAACTTCATGAAGCGGCTGTTTTAATAATGGGAGTTGCATTGCATTTGTCTAGAGGATTAGGAGCAGACACAAAAGGAATTGCTGAACATTGGATTGAAACGGCAAAGAGTCATGGAGCTACTGAATAATATTTGAAGTTGAGAAAATGTTTACTGAATACTACTTGGGCAGAAAAGCAAGATAAAACGGAATGTCAATACGATTTTACACCTTACTTTTTGTGAGTTTTTTTTTGTTTTAAAAATTCTAACTTCACTAACTTCTGATATTAGTCATTAAAACAGACGTCATATCAGTATAAGTTAGCGAAAACAAAAACCTAATGCACTCCTTCCTTCAATAATTCAGGAAACTTCTTTTTAAATTTATTTAATCTCGGCACAGAAACTGCTTTTACGTAGCCTTGGTTTGGATTTCTCTTTTCAAAATTTTGATGGTATTCTTCAGCTTTGTAAAACTTAGTATGTTTCGTAACTTCTGTAGCAATTTTACCATTATAAACTTCGCTGTTTAATTTTGCAATTGCAGTGTCTATAATTTGTTTTTCTGAATCCGTGTTATAAAAAGCAATAGATCGGTATTGCGAACCATAATCTGGATGTTGCCCATTTACAGTTGTTGGATCATGAGAACCAAAATAAACAGTAACCAAAGTCTCGAAGCTCACTTTTTTAGGATCATAATAGACAGCAACAGTTTCTGAATGACCTGTAGTTCCAGTCCCTGTAGACTTATATGTTGGATTTTTTGTATGTCCGCCTGCATAACCAGAAATGGCCTCCTCTACTCCTATTACACTTTCAAAAATGGCTTCTACACACCAAAAACAACCACTAGCAAAATAAGCTACTTTGGTTTCTTCTGTGGGAACAAAAGGTACTTTAGAAACCTCCTCTTTATTGGAAAAACTCATACAAGAAATTAGTAAAAGAAGAGCGCAAAACGTAAAAATTGATTTTATAATTTTCATATATTGATATTATTTAAATAATTAAAATTTGCCAGCAATAAATCTTAAATGCGAATTTTAGAGCTTTTAACTTGGTAAAAATACTCGAATTATAACTATAGTCGCATCAAATTAAAAGTTCATACAATTTGTTTACAACTTTAGCATTTTGTTAAGAAACCAAGTTGTACAAAACCGAATAGATAATTACTTTTGTTACTCAACAAAAAAAAGTATAAATGGAGCATTTTATAGTTTCTGCACGTAAATATCGCCCTCAAAATTTTGAGGATGTTGTTGGGCAACAAGCCATCACAAATACGTTAGAAAACGCTATAAAAAATAATCATTTAGCACAAGCCCTTTTATTTACAGGTCCTAGAGGTGTTGGTAAAACTTCTTGCGCTAGAATATTAGCAAAGAAAATAAATCAACAAGACATTGAACTATCTGGAGATGAGGATTTTGCTTTTAATATTTTTGAATTGGATGCTGCTTCTAATAATTCTGTTGATGACATTAGAAGTTTAACAGACCAAGTTCGCATTCCGCCTCAAACAGGAAAATACAAAGTGTATATTATTGATGAGGTTCACATGCTTTCGCAAGCAGCTTTTAATGCTTTTTTAAAAACCTTAGAAGAACCACCTGCACATGCTATTTTTATTTTAGCAACAACAGAAAAGCATAAAATCATTCCGACGATCTTATCGCGTTGTCAAATTTTTGATTTCAAAAGAATTGGTGTTTTAGATGCTAAAAACTATCTGAAGGTAATTTGCGAAAAAGAAAATATAACAGCAGATGATGATGCTTTGCACATTATTGCTCAGAAAGCAGATGGCGCCATGCGTGATGCTTTATCAATTTTTGATAGAGTTGTTAGTTTTTCAGGTAAAAACTTAACACGTGAAGCGGTTACAGAGAATCTAAATGTTTTAGATTATGATACGTACTTTAATATGACAGGTTTATTGTTAGATAACAAAATACCTGATGTATTAAATGCATTCAATACTATATTAGGAAAAGGTTTTGAAGGACATCATTTTATAAACGGATTAGCGAGTCATTTTAGAGATTTGTTAGTTGCTAAAGACAAAGCAACATTAGCCTTGTTAGAAGTTGGTGACAGTGCTAAAAAGAAGTATTTAGAACAAGCTACAAAAGCAAGTATTCCTTTTTTAATGCAATCCATTAACAAAGCAAATGATTGCGATTTAAACTACAGAGCTAGTAAAAATCAGCGATTGCTTGTTGAATTAACTTTAATGCAAATTGCCTCTATCACTTTTGATGGAGAAAAAAAAAAGTCAGCTAACTACATAATTCCTGCTACTTTTTTCCAAGCTCTTTCACCTGTTGCAAAAGAAATTGCAAAACCTATTCAGAAACAACCTGAAGCTATTCATCAGCAACAAGTTGAGGAGCCAAAGCCAAAACTTAAAACACCTGTTTTAAAATCGGCAGTAAAACGATCTTCTTCTCTTTCTTTAAAAAGTGTTCATCAGAAAAAAGAAGAAAAGAAATCAGTTGTTGAAGAAAATTTCGACAATCATCCAAAAGATGTTTTTACAGAAAAATCATTACAAGAACTTTGGTCGGCTTATGTCGCTATATTGAATGAAAAAGGAGAAAGAAGTATGGCTTCTATTGTAGGTACGGATATTCCTAAACTGGAAGATGAATTTAAAATTTCTTTTACAGTTCCTAATAAATTAATGGCAGATCAATTTAAAAAAGGGAGATCTAAATTATTGAACTTTTTAAGAGAGAAATTAAATAATTACGGACTAAAAATTATTATTACGGTTAATGAAACTATAGAGAAAAAGTTTGCCTATACTCCTCTAGAAAAGTTTCATAAAATGAAAGAAATAAATCCTCTTGTTGAAAAGTTACGCCAAACTTTTGAGTTAGACATGTAACAATCAACTACTTATTAGTTTCTAATTACTTATTAGATAAATAAAGAGACGAAAGAAATAGAAAAAATTATTTCTCTTGATGCACTAATTTTTTTCCTAGATAAAACATTATCAATTCTTTCTTTTCTTCTATTGTTTTTTCAAATTCTGGAACCAAATACAAACCCTTTCCTTTTTCAATAAATAATGGGATTGCTTTTTCTTGAAAAGCAAGTAAATCTAAGATTTTATAATATTCTTTTTCTGAGGTTATTTTTACTTCATTTATAGTAGGGTTTTCTCTAAAGGCTTCACTTAAGTCAATGAAATCATCATTAGGTGTAAAGAAACTTGTTCTTTCATCAGTCTTTGCATTTTTAGCTTCAACAGAAGAAGCTATTTTATAAGAACCATGTTCTCCAAAAACCTTAGAAAAATTAGTAAGGGCATGCTCGTTTACCGTGTCACTTCCTGTAATTGCAATTAAATACCCGACGTCATTTAACTCTATATTATCCGTTAAATCATCATCATAAATATTTACATTAAGTGCTTCTAAACCATCATCTAAAGCCTCTTCTATAAAGTTCTTGTTCGCATCTATCAATACAACTCTTTTCCCTTTATCTCTTAAAAAACGAGCAATTAATCGTGATGGATCTGAAGCTCCAACTATTAAAATGGCATCAGAGCTCTTTAAAAATACACCAACCATTTTTGCAAATAATCTAGCTGTTGTTGCGTTTAAAAGCACAGTTCCTAGAACAATCATAAAAACTAAGGGTGTAATATATTCTGCGCCTTCTACTCCTTCTTTTAATAATTTACTTCCAAATAAAGAAGCGATTCCTGCAGCCACAATTCCTCTAGGCCCCACCCAACTTATAAATACTTTTTCTTTAAATTCTAAGTTAGACTTATAGGTACTTGCAAATACCCCTAGTGGCCTAATTACAAACACAACGATTGCAAATAATAAGGCAGTTTTCCATGTATATAAAAGCATTAAATCTTCTATATTAATGTTTGCAGACAACAGAATAAACAACATGGAAATTAACAAAACACTCAACGATTCTTTAAAGTAAAGTAATTCTTTTAAGTTTTTTAATTTTCCATTTCCTAAAACCATTCCCATTACAACAACAGCTAAAAGACCTGATTCATGTGCAAAAACTTCTGATTCTACAAATACCAATAATACTGTTGACAAAGAAACAACGTTTAATAAATAATGCGGAATTAATTTTTTATTAATCGCATAGGCAAGTGCATGCGCAAATGTAAACCCAAAACTGGTTCCGAATAATAGAATTTTACCAAACTCCATTAAAGCTGTTTTGGTAAATCCTCCTTCACCTCCAACACTTATAAATTCGAAAACTAATACAGCGACTAATGCACCTATTGGATCTATTAAAATTCCTTCCCATTTTAAAACTGTTGAAACATCTTTTTTTAAAGGAATACTTCTTAGAATTGGTGTAATTACAGTTGGCCCGGTTACGATAATTAATCCTGAAAATAGAAAAGATAAATCCCAACCTAAACCAAAAATAAAGTGGGTTACAATTCCTGCTCCAAAAAAGGTAATTGCAGAACCTAATGTGATTAGTTTTGTAATTACAGGCCCTACATTTTTAATTTCATTTCTTTTAAGAGTTAAGCCACCTTCAAAAAGAATAATACTTACAGCAAGAGATACAAAATAGTACAAATTATCTCCAGGAAATAATCCTTTTTCACCATTCCAAACTGGTTCTATCCATTTAGAGCCATCTTCACTTAAATAGGCCGCAGCAATTGGTCCTACTAATAGACCTATTAAAATTAAAGGTAAAATTGCTGGAATTTTAAACTTCCAGGCAAACCATTGCGCTAATATTCCTAAAATTATAATTCCTGCTAACTCTAACATAAATCTACGTATCTGATTGATTGTAAATTTAACGATGTTTATTCATCTTAAAAATTAAATTTATAGTTTTTTTCTTTTTGACAAAGTTTCTTATATTGTGCCAATAACCGATTTTTAAAGACTTTCTGTTGCAAAAAATAAACAAAATACTTATTGGTGTTGCTTTCTCACCAAACTTAAAACCAAACATCTTTGAAGCTGTAAGATTAGCTAATATGTTTGATGCTGAATTAGTAGGAGTTCATGTTGGTGAAAAAACGGAGCAAAAAATCACAGATTTAAATACATTGTTAAAAGGGGCTGATACTTTAAATAATAGTTTTAAAGTAATTTGGCAAGAAGGAAAACCTGTAGATGTAATTTTACAAACATGTACCAATCAAAACATTGATTTACTTATTCTTGGAGCACTTCAACAAGAAAATTTATTTAAATATTATGTGGGATCTATTGCTAGGAAAATTACTAGAAAAGCACCTTGTTCTGTACTTTTACTGATTAAACCATCCGTTATAAGAGTATCATGTAAACATATTGTAGTTAATGGATTAAGTGACAACAGAACAGAAGAAACTATAAAGACATCTTTCTTTATAACCAAAAAATTAAACTGCAAAAAAATTACAATTGTTGAAGAAATTAAACAAGAAGAATTACATGTTAAGATTAATGATGATACCTCTTTAAGAAGAGCAAATATTGCAAAGGAGCGAATTAAAAATAGAGAAGATAGGCGAGTAAAAAGTATTTTAAAAGAGATTGATTGTTCTAATCTATCTGTACAAACACAAAGTATTTTTGGAAAAAGAGGATATTCTATAGGACATTATGCAAAACTTAAAAGAGCTGATTTATTAGTGATGAATGCGCCTACTAAATCAGGTATTTTAAATAGAATTTTCCCGCAGGATATTGAATATATTTTATCTGAATTACCAACAGATGTTTTAATTGTAAGATAAATGAGAAAGAAAAGTATATTTAAAACATTTATAACTGAAATTCCTCGGAATTTATTTGCCGGTTTTGTCGTTTCATTAATTGCACTTCCGTTAGGTTTAGGTTTGGCCTTGGCGTCAGGAGCACCGCCTATTTCGGGTATAATTGCAGCCATTGTTGGTGGAACTGTCGTTTCGTTAATTGGTGGATCTAATGTTACAATTACAGGACCTGGTAATGGTTTAGTTGTGGTTATTTTAGCCGCAATTACAACACTTGGAAACGGAGATATGCAGCAAGGTTTTCTATATACTTTGGCTGCCATTGTTATTTCTGGAATTTTATTAATAATTCTAGGGTTTTTAAGAATGGGGTCTTTAGGAGACTTCTTTCCCTCTTCAGCAATTCAAGGAATGTTGGCTGCAATCGGTATTGGAATTTTTGCAAAACAAATACATGTAATGTTAGGTAATATTGATGCCAAAGGAAGTATTATTGAGCTACTTTTACAGGTTCCTGAAGGAATTACTAATTTTATAAATACATCTAATTCTAGTATGTTTTATGCTGGTTTAGTCGGTATTGTTAGTTTACTAATTATGATCTTTTATGGTAAAATTAGAAACCGATATTTTCAACTAATTCCTGCACCTATGTGGATTGTAGTTTTAAGTGTGGGAATGTATTATTATTTTGACGTGTTTTCAACCGCAAATTATCCTATTGATAAAAGCTTATTGATTAATTTACCGAATGATATTTTATCAAATTTTGCATTTCCTGATTTCAGTAAAGTCTACGAACTTAGCTTTATAAATGCTGTCATTGGTATTACGCTAATTTCGAGTATAGAAAGTTTGTTAAGTATTAAAGCTGTTGATAAATTAGACCCATTAAAAAGACGTTCTAATGTAAATAAAGACATTAGGGCTTTAGGCTTAGCCACTGTAATTAGTGGTTTTTTAGGCGGATTAAATGTAGTTACCGTAATTGCGAGAAGTTCTGTAAATGTAAATAATAATGGCTCTAATAGATCTGCTAACTTTTTTCATGCAGGTTTTTTATTAGCATTTATTTTATTATTTGCTACTGAATTACGCAAAATACCCTTGCCTGCTTTAGCTGCTATATTAGTTTTTACAGGATATAAATTAGCTTCACCCGAAAATATTAGAAAGGTTTTTAGGGTCGGAAAAGAGCAATTAATTATTTTCTTGGTAACTTTATTTACAACAATCGCAACAAGTTTAATTACAGGTATTTTAGTCGGAATTTTTATTACTTTAATCATTCATATTATCATCAATAAAAAAGCAAGTTTATTCTTTAAAAATATTTTAAAGCCGAATGTTTTAATGTTTAAGGAAGATCATAAATACTATGTAAGTGTTAAGAATTTTTCTAGCTTTTTAAACTACACAAAATTAAAATCAAAATTAAATCAAATTCCAGAAACAGAAGAAGCAATTATCGATTTTTCTATGTGTGATTTTGTGGATGATTCTGTAATGGAAAACATGAATAATTACGCAGAAACTTTTGCCCGAAATGGAGGCCATTTTGAAGTTATCGGTTTAGATGACTCTAAATCAGGAAGTGACCACCCGTTTGCTTTGCGTAAAATAATACCAAAACAAATTAACCAAATTAATAGGGTTTTAACTAAAAGACAGAAATCAATAGAAACAATTAGTAAAGAAATGCGTTGGAAATACGATGCTTTTTCTGAACAAGAAATGAAAGAATTACCCACTTTTGGATATTTTAAGAACAGAAGGCTAAATAAAGTTTCTAATGTACTTTCTAACGAAGATTGTACTATTTTCGATATTCAATTCTCTGAGGGTGAAATGATTGCGAAACAAGTAATTAAGGCAACAATGTTACATATTCACACAAAAAAAGACATTCCTTTTTTCACTTTAGATAAAGAAGGTATTTTTGAGTATTTATTAGATTTTGCTGGTTATAAGGATATTGATATTGATAATCATCCAGATTTTAGCAAACGATTTTATTTATCTGGAAAAAATCAAGAAAAAATTAGAACCTTTTTTACAGATGAATTAGTTTTGTTCCTTGAAAGCAATAAACAATATCATATAGAAGCTTCAGAAAACGGCCTTTTAATTATTGGGAATGAACGTTTTTCGAGTGTTAAAGAAATGAAAGCGCTTGCCTATTTTGGTGTTGGTTTACAAAAAATAATTTAATTTTTATGTTAGGTTTACAATTTGAAACAGAAACTTCTTGGGCAGAAATCGCCAAAGATAACTTAGAACAGATATTAACAGATCATGCTTTTTTAGAACAAAAAGCAGCTTCTAATGCAGTTTCTGTTATTATTAACTACTCTGAAGAAACAGAGTTAGTAAAAGAAATGAGCAATATTGCTATTGAAGAAATGCAACACTTTAAAATGGTGCATTTATTAATGGTAAAAAGAGGAATGGTTTTGGGGCGTGAGCAAAAA
>MDTF01007491.1_pt1 | contig 13481 bp, 12 predicted proteins | sample 811191 | NCBI WGS metagenome assembly MDTF01 (sample SAMN05326649, study PRJNA326480) | marine metagenome | isolation source: seawater | place: Southern Ocean | collected 2011
AAAAGAATAACTTATTGGCCTCAACTTTTTTTAGGTTTAACTTTTAATTGGGGTATTGTAATGGCCTGGTCAGCTGTAACTAACAGTGTGACCATGGAAGTTATTACTCTTTATCTAGCAGCCATATTTTGGACATTGGGTTACGATACTATTTATGGGGTTCAAGATATTGAAGACGATGAGATAATTGGGGTAAAATCTACATCTATTAAGTTTAAAAAAAATATAAAATTATTTGTTGGTATTAACTATTTTTTAAGTTCTGTTCTGATATACTCTTTATTTTACAATAAAATTGGCCTAAACTTTTCTACTTTCTTAATTACAACTTTTACCTTAAGTCTAATGTATCAAGTAATAAAATTTAACAAAAAAAATCCTAAAATGTGTTTAAAAAATTTTAAGCTAAATGGCCTTTCTGGTTTTTTATTATTTTTGGGAATTTTTTTTATTAACTAAAGAAATATGAAATTAACTGAAGTTATAATTATTCTCAAACGCCTATTTAGAAATTATGTAAAAAAACATTTTAAAAGAATATTACTTTCTCTGGTGCTTTCTATAATTGTGGCCATTAGTTCCGCTGCTACAGCCTGGTTATTAGACCCAGCAGTAAAGAAAATTTTTATAGATAAAGACAGAACTTTAGCGTGGCTTATACCTATAGCTATTATCTGCGCTTTTGCAGCGAAAGCTATATCTTTGTACTTTGCAAGAATAAATATTATAAAAGTTGGAGCAAGAATTGGTGCAGTATTGCAAAAAGAAATTGCAAACATAATGTTAATTTCAGATATTCAAACTTTAGATAATAGGCATTCGGGCAAATATATTGCAAATATAATGCATGATGCTAGCATGGTACAAGCCTTAGTTAGTACTGGTGTGCTTAATCTAATGAAAGATAGTTTTTCAATTATAACTTTGGTCTCACTAATGTTTTACCAAAACTGGAAATTAGCATTATTTGCTATTTGTATGATGCCACTTGCAGCAATAATTGCAAAAAGTTTAGGAAAAAGAATTGGAAAAGCTACAGGTGAGGCTGGGGAAATTTCAGGCCGTGTAACAGCTTTTTTATCTGAGATCTTTAAAGCTTCAAGAATGATTAGAATTTATCAAAAAGAAAAAATAGAAAATGAAAATGCTTCTAATGTGATTGCGGAGATGATGAATAAAAATATTAAAATTGCGAGTATATTGATTAGAGCTACTCCGATAATGGAAATTTTAACCGGAATAATGATAGCTGGATTTATTTTTTTTGCAGGACGACTGATAGATGCTGGTGAATTAGAGGTTAATAATTTCTTTTCCTTTTTAGCTGCAATGATGTTGGCATACCAACCAATAAGATCTTTAGCTACTTTGAATATGCTTGTTTACCAAGGTGCAGCATCAGCTAAAAGAGTATTTACAGTGACAGACCATGCAATTAAAATTAAAAACGATTCCACATTAGATAACCTCATAATTAAAAATTCTAATATAGAATTTGAAAATGTAAGTTTTAAGTACGAAACCACTGTAAATAAAGCAATAAGATCAATTAATATAAAGATCGAAGGAGGTAGCATGACTGCATTTGTTGGGCAAAGTGGGGCTGGAAAAAGTACTATTATAAATTTAATACCAAGATTTTATGACCCTCAAGAAGGACGTATAAAAATCGACAATCAAGATATCAAAGAAGTTACGCTGGATTCTTTGAGAAAAAATATTTCACTTGTTAGTCAAGATGTAGTCCTTTTTGACGATACTGTAAGAAACAATATTTTATATGCTAATGCAAATGCAAGCGAACAAGAATTTGACGAAGCATGCAGATTTGCTGCAGCCAATGAATTTATAGAAAAACTACCAAATAAATATGAAACTATAATAGGAGAGAATGGAGTAAGGCTATCAGGTGGACAAAAACAAAGAATATCTATTGCAAGAGCAATGCTGAAAAAAGCCTCAATAATACTTTTAGATGAGGCTACGTCTTCATTAGATTCAGATTCTGAAGGTGTTGTACAAAATGCAATAGCGAATCTAACTAAAAATAAAACAACATTAGTCATTGCACATCGACTTTCAACTATTCACAATGCTAGAAATATATTTGTCCTGAAAAATGGTAAGATAATAGACACAGGTAATCATGATTATTTAATTAAAAACAGTGAGGAATATAAATCACTTTATCAAAAACAATTAAAATAAATTAAATGCTGTTTCTTTATAGATGCTTAACTTTAATTCTATTTCCGGGGCTAATAATTTTAATCTACTTTAGGTCAATTAATAAAAAAGAAGATAAACTAAGGTTTAAAGAAAAAATTTTTAGTTCCTCTTTTAAAGCTACCAGGGATACCAGTAAAAAATTGATTTGGTTTCACGCAGCCAGCATAGGGGAAGTTATAAGTACATTTCCTTTAATTGAAGAAATAAATAGTTCTAATAAAAATATTGAATTTTTGATTACTACTGTAACATTAAGTTCTGCAAAACTATTAGAAAAGAAGATAAAAGAAAGTAACAGTGAAAATATATCTCACAGATTCTTTCCTTTAGATCTTGAACACCTGGTAGAAAAATTTTTACATGTGTGGAAACCTAGCTTAATTTGTTTTGTGGAATCTGAAATTTGGCCGAACTTTCTATTTAAGATAAAAAAAAAGAAAATACCTTTAGTGCTCATTAACGCAAGAATAACAAAAAAAACTTTCAATAGATGGAACTTAATTAATAATTTTGCAAAAAAAGTTTTTAATAATTTTGATTTATGTATTGCCGCGAGTGAAGAGTCAAAAAATAATTTAAAAAAACTTCAAGTAAAAAATTTGACTTATATTGGAAATCTTAAATTTGCAGCTAAAAATAAGCTTGAAGATCTGAATAAGTTTAATAAAAAAATATTAAATAGTTCTAAAGTTTGGTGTGCTGCCAGTACTCACGAGGGAGAAGAAAGTATTATTTTAGAGACACATTTAGAAATTAAAAAAAAATATAAAAATATTTTAACAATCATTGTACCCAGGCATATATCTAGGTGCTCTTACATTAAAAACTTATCAAATAAATTTAATTTAAACAGTCAGATTTTAAATGATAAAGATTTAATAAATGTTGATTCAGAAATTTTAATAATTAACTCTTTTGGAGTTTTGTCTAAATATTTTAATTATTGTAAAAATATTTTTATTGGCAAATCATTTGTTAAAAAACTAGAGCATGTTGGAGGTCAAAATCCTATTGAGGCAGCAAAGTACGGTTGTAAAATATTTTATGGACCTTATGTTTACAATTTTAAAGAAGTTTATGATTTTTTATGTACACATAATATTTCAGAACAGGTAAATAGTGAAAAAGATCTTGCACAAAAAATAATAAAAAATTTTGATAATCAAAATAAAGTGAGCCAACAACAAATTAATTTATTAAATACTTATGGTGAAAAAATATTAACGGAAACAATCGCTCAGTTAAAAAAATTTGTCTAACTAAATATGAAAATTTTTAAGCCTAAATTTTGGAATAAAAAATATAGTTTTATTTCTTTTATTTTGTGGCCTTTTTCCCTTCTTTTCCAGCTTTTAACATATTGCCATAAAAAAATGACTATTAAAAAAAAATTATCTGTACCGATTATTTGTGTTGGAAATATTTATATTGGTGGTACTGGGAAAACACCTTTGTCCATTGAAATTGCAAAAATAATAGAAAAATTTAGTAAAAAATCAGCTATAGTTAAAAAAAACTACAAAGCACACAGCGATGAGTTTAATTTAATAGAAGATAAAAAAATTACCTTATTTAAAAACGTATCTCGCGTATCGGCAATAGAAGAGGCTATAAAAAATAAGTTTGACTGCATTGTGGTAGATGATGGATTACAAGATTCATCTTTTCATAAGAATTTAAATATTGTGTGCTTTAATGGACGTCAACTAATAGGTAACGGTATGGTATTGCCGTCTGGCCCATTGAGAGAATCTTTATCTTCTTTAAAGAACTATCAAATAACTGTTATTAATGGGGATAAAAATATTTTATTTGAAAAAAAAATAAAAAATGTCAATAAAGATATGGATATTTATTACTCAAATTATTTACCTACTAATATAAACAAGTTTTTAAACCAAGATCTTTTTGCTTTCGCTGGTATTGGAAATCCAGAAAATTTTTTTAATTTATTAGAAAAGAATAATTTAAAAATAGTTAAAAAAATTTCTTTTCCAGACCATTATAGCTTTTCTTTAATAGAACTTAGAGAAATAATAGAATTTTCTTCAAAAAACAATTTAAAAATTATCACTACTGAAAAAGATTTTTTTAGAATTAAGAAGTTTAATTTACCAGAAATAGAATTTATAAATTTGAAACTTGAAATATCAAATAAAGAAGATTTTGAAAAAAAAATAGCACAATACCTATGATAAAAATAATTAAATATTTTTTGCAAGCAATTATTATTTATTTATTTATTATTATTATAAAATTAATTGGTTTAAGATTATCAAGAAATTTATTTTCTTATTTGTTTAATAAACTAGGTCCATTTATTAGGTCCAATCAAGTAATTGATGAAAATTTGGATAAATTTATAGGCAATTACAATCAAGAAATAAAACAAGATATTAAAATTAAAATGTGGTCGAACTATGGAAAAACTTTTGCAGAGTATCTTTATTTAAAAAAAATTAGAAAGAAAAATTGCATAGTCAAAATAAAAGGTGAGGAAATTTTAGAAAAAATAATTAAAAAAAATAAGCCTGTAATTTTTGTCTCTGGACATTTTGCTAACTTTGAATTGATGTCAATGGAGTTAACTAAAAGAAGCATTAAATTAGCTACTATATATAGACCACTAAATAACTTTTTTATAAATCCGATTATGGAACATGTTAGAAGAAAATATGTGTGTAAGAATCAAATTAAAAAAGGAATTGCTGGCGTTAAAAGCGCTATCAAATATATAAAAAATAATTGTAGTGTGGCTCTAATGATTGATCAACGTGTAAGTGAAGGGAAAAAAATATCACTTTTTGGACACATGGCGTTTACTACTACTCTGCCTTCGCAGCTGGCTTACAAGTATCAATTAGATGTTGTGCCAATTTATATCGCCAGAAAAGCAGATGATAATTTTGAAATGGAAATTTATGAACCTATACAAATTTTAAATAATGAAGTTTCTGAAGCTAGTAAATTAAACCTCACCATAAGATTAAATAAAATAATTGAAGAAATGATTTCTAGAAATCCTGGCCAATGGATCTGGACTCATAATCGTTGGAAATAATTATTTTTTTTCCTTAAGTTCTTCATGTTTTATTTTTACTTCTATTGGTGAGTAATACGCTTCTTGCAACTCAACATTCCAATAATTTAAATTTTCTAGTGATATTTTCTTTTTTGAAACAGCGCAAATTACGTAATCACCCATTTCAATTATATCAAAATTATTTGGTTTATATTTAAGTACAGCTTTTTTTTTGTTCATCTGGTTAAATAGTATATATAATATATTTTTTCTTATGAATATTGCTTTAATAGGTAGTGGTGGCCGCGAACATTCAATTTGTTTAAAATTACACGATTCTAGTTTAACAAATAAAATTTATTGTATCCCTGGCAATGCAGGAACCTCCAAAATTGCAAATAACTTGAATATAGATTTTTTAAATTTCAAAAAACTATTAGAAGTCATAAAATTTTATAAAATAGACTTGGTTGTTGTTGGTCCTGAGTTACCGCTAGTAAAGGGAATAGTAAATTTTTTAAACAAAAACAAAATTAAAGTTTTTGGTCCAAATCAATATGCCGCTCAACTAGAAGGATCTAAATCTTTCATGAAGTCAATATGTAAAAAATATAAGATACCAACAGCAGATTATAAAATTTGCAAAACTAAAAAAGATGTTAGGCAATTCTTAAAGAAAAATAATATGCCTATTGTTGTAAAAGCTGATGGACTAGCGGCTGGTAAAGGTGTGGCGATATGTTTTTCAAAGAAAGAAGTTGACCAATTTAGTGAAAAAATTTTTTCTGGGAAATTTAAAACTTCCAAAAAATTAGTTCTTGAAGAATTCTTAGAAGGTGAAGAGGCTAGTTATTTTTTAATTGTAGACAAAAGAAATTATTCATTTATTGGTTCTGCACAAGATCATAAACGTGTTGGTGAAAATGAGACTGGTCTAAATACAGGTGGTATGGGTGCCTACTCACCTGCTCCTATAATAAACAAGAACATAGAAAAAAAAATAATAAATAAAATTGTTAAACCAACACTCAAAGCCTTAAAGGAAAGAAATAATCCTTATACTGGTTTTTTATATGTAGGGCTTATGATTAAAAATAATGAGCCTTATTTAATCGAATATAATGTCAGAATGGGAGATCCTGAATGTCAAGTAATAATGCCAAGACTTAAAACAGATCTTGTAAAAATATTAAATGCTGCGTTAGAAAATAAACTAGATAAAATTAAAATTCGATGGAGTAATAGCAAATGTATGGCTACAGTACTTTGCGCAAAAGGTTATCCAAATAAATATATAAAAAATAAATTTATCAATTTAAATAAAGTTAATTTAAATAAAAAAACATTTATATTTCACGCTGGAACAAAACTTAAAAATAATTCTTTAATCTCTAGTGGAGGGCGAGTTTTAAATATAGTAGTAATTGGAAAAACCTTTTTAAAAATTAGAGATAGAATATTAAAAATATTAAAAAAAATTAACTGGAAACACGGTTTTTTTAGAAAAGATATTGGATGGAGAGTAGTAAAATCTAAATGAGAATTATAAGTGGGTCTCTAAAAGGAAAAAAAATTGATTTTTTAAGCTCTGCCACTACAAGACCATTGAGAGATTTTGTTAAAGAAAGTATTTTTAATATTATCAAACATTCTAATTCGATTGATATTATCTTAGAAAATGCAAACGTATTAGATCTCTATTCTGGTGTTGGTTCTTTCGGTGTCGAATGTATTTCTAGAGGCGCCAAAAAAACTACTTTTGTGGAAAAAGATAATCAAGCTCTCACTATTTTGAAGAAAAACATTGAGAATCTAAAAATTGAAAAAAAAAGTAAGGTATTTGAAACAAGAATTATTTCTTTTTTAAAACAATTAAATACAGACCATAAGTATGAAGTTATTTTTTTTGACCCTCCTTTTTCAGAAAATTTATTTATTGAAGAGCTAAAAATAATTAAAAATTCTAATATTTATAAAAAAAAACATTTAATTATAATTCATAGGGAAAATAAATCTAAAGATGATTTTTCCAACATAATGAACGTTATTATGGCAAAAAAATACGGAAGATCTAAAATATTATTTGGTAATTTTAGCTTAGGTAACGCTTAGTTAGAGTTTTCACTTCTTCGACTGCAGGTTGGTCAAATGGGTTAACACCTATGAGTTTTCCAACTAAAGCTGTTTCAAGCATGAAATAAGAAAAAAGTTCACCTAGAACCTCTTCGTTGATTTTATTAATTTTAAATTCTCTGAATGGAATTTTTTTCTTTTTCAATACCTTAATTAATGCTTTTTTTTGTGAATTTATAACCTTAGATAGTTGTTTATTTTCAGCAAACCTAAGGGATTTACCGAATATATTTTTGTTAATTTTCATTTTTTTCCCTAAGTTTAGACTAAATACATAAAACAGTTTGTCTTTTGGCCCGTCCAAATATAATTGTAGTAAACTATGGTGGTCTCGTGGCGCAGGAGAAACGATTGGTAAGATTCCTTTTTCTTTTTTACCTAGACTTTCAGCAATTAATTGCTGAGACCAATAAAGAAATTTGTTTAACTGTGGCGAATAATTAAGAAAAACGATAGATTTAATTTTTTTAGAATTGTAAATATGAGCTAGCTTAACGGCACTTTCGATTAAAATTAATTTTTTTTTTGAATTTAAAAAAATTAATAAGTTTTTTCTAAATCTTTCTATTTTAAGTCCCATAAAATAAGCAGGTATCATACCTACCTCTGATAATACAGAATACCTTCCTCCAATATAATTTTTGTGTTCAATGTGTAAAATTTTTTTATTTTTAGCAAATATACTTAGTGGGCTATCTTTTTTCTCAGTAATGATAATAGTATTTTTTGAATTAATTTGATTTTTAAATAAATTGGTGTTGATTAAAGTTTCAATAGTACTTCCAGATTTGGAAATAATAATAAAAAGACTTTTTTTAAAAAAAATTTTCTTTTTAACTTCTTCAATTTTTAACTGATCTAAATTATCCAGAAAAATAAAATTATTATTAATTTTTTGCATTAAGAAGGAGTAAATAGCATGAGCTCCAAGTACAGAACCACCCATTCCTATGATTATAACATTTTGATATTTGGTAAATTTTTTCAGATTAAATTTATTAAAATTTAAAATAAAATTACTACTTAAGATGTGAAATGTATCTTTTTTATTGTTTAAACCATTGTGAATATTTTTAATTATATTATTTAATTTTTTTTATCTTGTGCGTAGTGAATATTTTTTAAATAGTTTTTATTAATATGGTTTTCTAGTAATAAATTAGATTGATTTTTAATCACTTTTTAATTTGATTCAGAATAGAGTTTTCTGTAGAAGTCGATTTAGCTGATGATATAGTTGATTTTGATTTTGAAGATTTTATTAATTCTTCAAGTTTCTTATTCTTTATTTTATCTTTCACTTGGCTAGATCCAGGCTCAGGTATAATTTCAAAATCAGGTGGTTGAATTAAAGGGTTTTGCTTTTCAATTAAAAATTCATCTGTTGATTTTGTTTTTTCATTTCTCATAATTTTCCCAGCTTCATCTAAAGAAGAGCAATTATTCAATAAAATAATCAACACTAAAAAAGTGGATAGCAATTTTACAATCTTCATTTTTTATCTAAAATTAAATCTTTACTAATTAAAAGGATTATTCCAATCGTAATGAATATATCTGCAATATTAAATGTAAACCAGTGATAATCATTAACATGAATGTCTATAAAGTCTGGAACTGCAAAATAAAATAACCTGTCGTAAAAATTGCCTAGTGCACCGCCTAAAATTAGAGAAAGAAGTACCTTGTCTCCAAAATCTGACCTACTAATTAAATAGCTCAAAAAGACTATTACAAAAAAAATCAAAAAAGAAATACCGTGGTAATAAATATTGGCATTTTGACTAAATAATCCAAATCCAATACCTGTATTCCAGACGAGATCAAAATTTAAATAATCATTAATAAACTGACTATTACTATTTAATTCTTGTTCTATAATATTAATTTTTGTTAATCTGTCTGTAATAAAAATGCCTACGATTATTATTAAAGATACTATTTTTTCTTTAGAAAAAGTTTTTTTTATAAAGTTTTTAGGAATATTCATAGCTTAACCAATGCCACAATGCTTTCTTTCGCATTTTTTATCTAATATTTTCCAACAAAGTGTGCATTTTATTCCTGCGGATTTTTTTACATCTACTTTTATTCCTACTTCATTTCTATTTTTAATTTTTTCTACTTTTGAGGCTATAAAATACTCCTCTAGATCCAAGCCTTTTAAAAGATTAAATTCTTTTTCATCTACGTTAATCAAAACGTTTGCCTCTAAACTAGAGCCTATTTCTTTATTAGTTCTTTTTTCCTCAATAGCTATATTCACGACTTGTCTTATTTGATAAAGATCTTTCCATTTTTTAGTTAATTGGCTGTTTGCCCAATCGTTTGGAATTTTTGGAAATGTTGTTTCATGAATACTACTTTCATTCTTATTTATTAAATTAAATATTTCTTCTGTTGTAAAAACAAATATCGGTGCCAACCATTTAAGCAGGCATTCTAAAATTATGTTTAAAACTATAATGCAATCTTTTCGTTTTTTTGAATGTAAGTCATCGCAATACAAAACATCTTTTCTTATATCAAAATAAAAAGATGAAAGTTCTAGTGAACAGAAATTTAAAAGTTCTTTATAAAGTCTGTGAAAATTATAATTTTTTAAATTTTCTTTAATAGCTTTGTCTAGATGAAACAATCTACCTAGAATATATCTTTCTAGCTCCGAAAAAGAATTAAGTTCAATTTTTTTAAAGTCTTGTTTTTTAAAAGTATCCTGTATATTTCCTAAAATGAATCTAAAAGTATTTCTAATTTTTCTATAAGATTCGGCGTGTTGTACTAAAATAGTATTATCTATTCTTAAGTCTTCAGCGTAATCGGACGAGGCAACCCACCCTCTTAATATATCAGCTCCATAATTTTTTAAAATATCATCTGGTGCCACAACATTACCCGCAGATTTAGACATTTTCATTCCTTTTCCGTCTACAACGAACCCGTGTGATAAAATACTTTCGTAAGGAGCTCTTCCTCTTGTTCCGCAAGATTCTAATAATGATGAATGAAACCAACCTCTGTGTTGATCTGAGCCCTCAAGGTACATGTCAGCTGGCCATTTAAGATCTTTTCTTTTTTCAAGAACAAAACTATGTGTGCAACCACTATCAAACCACACCTCAACGATATCTGTCATTTTTTCGTAATCATCTTTGTTATGTTCGTCGCCTAAAAATCTTTTTGGGTCATCAGTAAACCAACAGTCTGAACCTTCTTTTTCATAAATTTCAGCTATTCGATCGATAACTTTTTGATCTTGTAGAGGTTCATTTGTTTTTTTATTAATAAAAATTGGCAAAGGTACTCCCCATGACCTTTGTCTTGAAACACACCAGTCGGGCCTGTCTTTTATCATAGACATTAATCGTTCTTTACCTTTCGGCGGATAAAAAGTTGTGTCTTCTATGGCTTCAATTGCTTTTTTTCTTAGCGAATTTTTCTCCATTGAAATAAACCATTGCGGTGTTGCTCTGTAAATCAGTGGAGCTTTTGACCTCCAAGAATGAGGGTAACTGTGTTGAAGCTTGTCGTTCTTGAGTAATTTATTAAGTTCTTTTAATTTATCAATAATTATTGGATCTGCTTTAAAAACATGTGTCTTAGTAAAAAAAGGTATTTCATCAGTATAGTATCCAGAATTATCAACTGTATATTTTGATGGTATGTTGTGTTTAAGACACAAATTAAAATCATCTGGACCATGACTTGGTGCGCAATGAACGATACCGGTCCCCTGTTCTAAGGTTACAAATCTTGCATCAAGCATTGGAACATCAAAATTATAACCTAGAGCTTGAAAAGGATGAGTACATATAGTGCCAGTGAAGTCAGCACCACTAAAGTTTTTTAAAATCTTAAATTTCTCTATTCCACAAGACTTAATTATTGAGTCTAGAAGATTGGTTGCAACAACAATTTTTGTTTCTTTAAAATTTTCAAGACTGTCAATCTCTATCAGTGAATATTCAATGCTACTATTAAAGGCTAAAGCTTTATTTGCGGGAATAGTCCACGGTGTTGTTGTCCATATAATAATATTAGAATTTTTTAAAAAATCTTTTTGAGTGCTCTTAACCTTAAAAGCTACAAATATAGTATTTGAAGTATGGTCTTTATATTCTACTTCTGCATCTGCTAATGCTGTTTTTTCTACCGTTGACCAAAATACAGGTTTGAAACCTTGATACAAACTGCCATCTAATAAAAATTTACCAAGTTCTCTGACAATCTGTGCTTCTGCTGTAAAGCTCATTGTTGAATAGTAATTTTCAAAGTCTCCCGTTACACCAAGTCTTTTAAATTCTTTAACATGTATATCTATCCACTGTTTAGCAAAGTCTCTGCACTCTTTTCTAAAATCTTTTATAGGAACTTCATCTTTATTTTTTTTATTCTTTTTGTATCGCTCTTCAATTTTCCACTCTATTGGAAGTCCATGGCAATCCCAGCCTGGGACATATACTGCGTCTTTTCCATTCATTTGTTGAAAACGGATGATCATGTCTTTTAAAATTTTATTAAGTGCTGTTCCCATGTGAATATGTCCATTGGCATATGGTGGTCCGTCATGAAGTATAAATTTTTCTTTACCTTTTGAGTTTTTTCTAATTTTATCAAAAGTCTTATTTTGTTCCCATTGTTTTAGGATATCTGGTTCTTTTTTAGCCAAGTCTGCTTTCATAGAAAAGACAGTTTTTGGGAGGTGTAAATTTTCTTTAGACATTATGTTTTTGCAATAGCGATATCTTTTTTTATTTGAAACTTTAATTGGTTAATATTTTTAAATTTTTTTTCTGGTCTAATAAACTTTATAAAGGTGATTTTTAATATTTTTTTATATAAATTTTTTTTTATTCCAAATATATTTACTTCTAGTAACACGCTTTTACCATTAAATGTTGGTCTGTAGCCAATATTTGCTATCCCTCTTTTTTTTAAATTGTTAAATTGAACCCAAACTGAATAAACGCCAAGTTTTGGTTGTGTGTAGGAACGTAATTTTATATTGCACGTTGGAAAACCAATTTTTCTTCCTCTTTGTGCTCCTCTAATCACTGCTCCCTCTAAGCACCAAGGTCTACCTAATAATTTTTCTACTTTTTCGACTTGACCATGATTAATAAACTTTCTTATTAAAGAAGACGATATAATTTTATTTTTTTTCTTATAAGGCGCTGTAACTACTGTTTGATATAAATATTGTTTCTCAAATTTTATTAAAGTTTTAATATCACCTAATCTTTTTTTTCCAAATTTAAAGTTTTTGCTAACAAAAATATATCTACTTTTAAGTTTTTTAAATAAAATTTTTTTAATAAACTCTTTTGCGTTTAAGTTTGAAAAAGCTTTATTAAAATTAATTATAACTAAAAAATCTAATTTATTTTTTTTTAAAAAATAAATTTTTTGATTCAAGGAATTAATTCTATGATTTTTAATATTTTTATTAAAAAACATAGTTGGTACTGGCTCAAAAGTAACTAGTCCAAATTTTAATTTTTTACTTTTAGCTTTTTGTCTTGATTCTTTTAAAACTTTTTGATGGCCTAAATGCAATCCATCAAAATTACCAATTGCCACGACTGAATTTTGATGTCTTTTTTTAATATTTAAATTTTTGTAAACAATCATGCTACCAAACAAGTTCGGGTTGATAATAGACAGAGTTAACTTTGTATTTATTGTAAAGCTCGCTTAATTCATCTTCTTGTTTAAATTCAGAACGGTGTACACCGTTACATATAAAAATAGAATCTATCTTCATGTTATTAGCTCCCCTAATGTCTGTATTAAGATTGTCTCCAATCGCAATAACTTTTTCTTTTTTGCTGAAGCACATTCTGTATATTTCTTTATAGGGTTTACCAAAATAAATTATTTCACCTCCTAGTGATTTAAATATTTCTGCTATTGAACCGGCACAATATTCTTCTACATCACCTCTATGAACTGTTAAATCAGGATTTGTACAAATTAATTTTTTTGAAGTATGGTCTTTCAATAATTTTTTATAATAATCGAGATCTTCTTCTTTACTGTCAAACAATCCGGTACATAATATAAAATTACACTTTTCTATAGTTGTTTTGTTTTCTCT
>MDTF01016809.1_pt1 | contig 13474 bp, 12 predicted proteins | sample 811191 | NCBI WGS metagenome assembly MDTF01 (sample SAMN05326649, study PRJNA326480) | marine metagenome | isolation source: seawater | place: Southern Ocean | collected 2011
ACGGATAAAGAATCTTGAGCAATATATAAGTAATTTTTTTTTTAAGGTAATCTGTTTTTGTATAGTAACTTTTGAGTTCTTTTAGTCGAGTTCTTTCTATTAAGATTAACTTGTAGCCTAAGAATATATTAACATAAATGCACGATAATACATTTGTATAGTTAATATTTGAAATAAAAATTGTTTTTTTTTTTTTAATTTTCAACTTTTTTAAAATTCTAATTATTTCGATAAAAGAAAAGAATGTTCTACTTGACTTCAATTCGATAAAATTTTTTACATAATTTTTAAGTCTATTCTTGTAGAAACATTTGCCTAAAGATATTATTATTATGTTATATTTATTTTTGTCGACTTTTCGACACAATTTAGTAATTGAATTTCCAGCACCACCAATTACAGAAAAATTTGGTAGATAAAAAATCAAATTTACTTTTTTATATTTCATTTTCTAAATAGCTTGTCAACTTTTTGAAATGATTGAATATTGTAAATTCTTTAGTTAACTTTTTAAGATTAAGTATTTTTGTATTTAATATCTTACTTGAATCTTTATTAAATTCATTAAATTTATTAATAAAATCTTTTTCTGAATTACTTTTAAATAAATAACCATTATTTCCATGGTCTAAAATTTCTTTTGGACCATTAGGGCAGTCACTAGAAATAACTGGAACATTACAATACCCAGATTCTATAAGAAAAAAACCAGGATCTTCCCACAATGAAGTACAAATTAATGCTTTTGCATCTTTCAAATATTTATAAATATTTTTTTTATACCCCAATAAAAATACATTATTCGTTAAATCATTTTTTTTAATAAAATTTTTTAGTTCATATAACTGCTCACCCTCGCCTAAAATTAAAAATTTAAAATTTTTGTGTTTCAATTTTGTAATACACTTTAACAAAAAAATAAAATTTTTTTGTTTAGTTAGCCTACCGACAGATAGATAGTAATCTTTATATTCACTTTGATTTTCTTTCTTCTTTTCAATTATTTCTGTGTTAGAAATTATTGGGTCTCTTAAGAGTGTTATTTTTTTTTCCTTGATTGAAAATAAATCTTCTAAATTTTTTTTTGTGTCTATAGTAGGTGAAAATATTCTAAATAAGTATGATATATTAACTTTCCATAAGTACTTCCGAATTAAGTTTAATTTTGGTAATCCAGAAATTCTCAATATAAACTTTGTTTTATTTCTAAAAAATAAATTAATAAATAGTGGTATGGAGGTCATCAAATGTATCATTAGGTATTCAGGTTTTTTTTTTTTTATAAATAACATGAGGGGCACTGTTGCTTTAAATATAATATACATATATGCAGCTCTACTTCTTATGAATCCTTTACCCTTTATATTTTTTAAAAACTTGTTTTCTGTAAGCTGATGAATTTTTATATTATTTCTAAATAGAATATCTTCATATTCGTCCCACTCACCTAATGCATTTATTATAATTGCTTCATATTTTTTGCTGTATTTTGATAATGAACTAGCTGAATTGATAATAGATTTTACTGTAGCTACTTTATCAATAAATGGTGCCCAATAATAAACTTTTTTTTTCATTCTCAATTATACTGTAGTCAAATATCTGAATTATATTCCGAATATTATTTTTTTGTTTATCTCTCTTCCTATCTGAACCATCTGTCTAAACTCGTAGGGTGTTGCTGATAAAGCATGATCTCTAATTGTTGTGTTGGACTTATCTAAGGTGAAATGTTTTTCAATTAATTGCGCACCTCTTGAAATCGCAATTAAACACGTCTCGATCCCAATACAATGGTCACTGTAACCATAGTATTTATTTTCTTCGAATTTCTTAGGAAGTTTCTTTAGATCTTTATTATATGTTGGGTACAAGGATTTACACCAAAGATATTTGACATTTTTTTTAATTATAGGAAATTTTTTTTTACCCCACATCCCTAACGAAATATAAGTAGTTTGGTTCATATTAACAATACTTTTTGCTAATTCTAAGTTGTCAACTAAAGTTCGTGAAGCAATTTTAAATTTTTTAAAATTATATTTTTTTATCATTTTAAATGCGTCCTCAGAAATTATTGAAAACATTATTTCAATATTAAAATATTTTCCCCAAGCTATAAGATTTTTTATTACTTTATCGTCTATACAATTAATTTCTCCTTTTTTATCTCTCCATCCAAGTTGAAACTTTGCTATGTCTGCTCCAGAGTATTTGGCCTGTTTGATCAGCTCATAACATAAATCAAAATTGCCATTATGATTCATTCCTATTTCTGCAACAAATATCATTTTAAACCTCTTTTAACATGTTGTCATATTTCTTAATTTGTTTTTTATTTTTTGTTCTATTTTTATTATAAATTCTATATTTATATAATGGCAATTCAAGTCTACCAATTTTGAAAGTTCGCTCAAATCTTTTCTTTAATTCATGGCCCTCACGCATTAAAAACTTTTCATTATATAGCCCTATCTCTAAAATTGCCTCTTTTCTAAACATTATTCCACATGCTATTTCTTTTTTAAAACAATTTTCTCTCGATAATAAATTTTCATCTTCATCTATTCTTAAATAGTCAGTGGCTAAAGCTTGATAATATCTATTCTTATCTAAAAATAATTTCGAGATTGCTAAATAGTTTCTCTCTATATAATCATCAGAGTCAACTCTAACGATATACCTTCCTGTTGATAATTTAATTCCTTTATTAATTGATCTGGGTAAACCTAAATTTTTTTTATTATGAGCAATTTTAATATTATCAAAACTCTCAAAATTTTTTAATATTTTTTTCGTATAATCTGTTGATGCATCATTTATTAATATAATTTCGTATTCGCTTTTTTTAACGCCAACTTGATGAATAATACTTCTAAGGCATCTCTCTACCCACTTTCCCTGATTATAAATACATACAATAATTGATATCTCAGGCATTTTTTAATTTTTTAATAAAGTTAATACTAGACATTGCGGCCTTGTATTCCGATTCGTACGTTAATCCCGCTATATGTGGTGTTACAAGTAAATTTTCATTTTCTTTAGAATATTCAATCAATTTATTTTTTGTTTTATAAATATTTTGCTCATCACTTACGACATCAACTGCTGCACCTTTAATTCTTTTTAATTTTAATGCTTTTATCAATGAACTTTCATTTATAACTTCTCCTCTTGAGGTATTAATTAAAATCGAATTAGCTTTCATTGATTTAAACCATGTATCATTAACCATCATTTTTGTTGTATCATTTAAATGTACACAAATAAAAACTATATCGGATTTATTTAGTAATATTTTAATATTAGACACCTGATTTATTGCATTAGACTTAATCTTTAAATGGGGGTCATAAGCGTAAATTTTCATTTTAAATGGTTTACAGTATGCTGCAACGTTTGATCCAATTCTTCCATACCCTACAATACCAACCGATTTACCCTGGAGTTCGTCACCCCTCAGATGGTCTTCCATATCTCGCCAATGACCAGATTTTACTATTTTTTTAGCTTTAGAAATTTTTCTTACAAACCCCAACATCAAGGAGAAGGTAAACTCAGATGACGCTGTAATGTTTTTTACCGATTTACTATTTTTGAGGGAAAGAACTTTTATATTATTTTTTTTGCAATCACTCAGAGATATATGATTGGAACCAGTGGAAGGTGTAATAATAAATTTAAGATTTTTAGCATATTTTAATATTTCATCATTAATCTTATATTCAGGTGAGGGACTGCAAACCCATATATCGATATTTTCAATTACCTTTTTTATTTGGTTTGATGAGGCTCCAGAATAATATTTACAAATACCAAGTTTATTAAATTGAGTTTTTATAGAGTTTATAAAGTGAAGCGGAGTACTAACTAATATTTGTTTCTTATTTTTATTAATTTTTATCTTCTTTAAATTTTTAAAAAAACTGATTTTTTTTGGAACATTGGAACAATGTCCATTTTCAATTAAATATTTAGCAATTAACAAGTCAAATTTTTCATCAATATTAGTTGATTTTTCATAAGACATTATTAGTGGGTAAGATTTTTTTCCTATTCTGCTATTTAATTTTAATAAACTATTTTTAGAAACCAAATAAATTGCTCCATTTCTAATAAAAGAAGATTCAAAACTTTGCCTGAAGGACAATTTTTCTATTTCTGGGTATTCTTTACAAAAATTTGTTACCTTATTTTTTTTAATCCTTTTTAATCTCAATGGATGTTTCTCTCCAGTATCCACGTAACTAATAACCGAGTCATAATTTGAACCATAAATTTTTTTTATTGCCTTATCTACATCCTTATGATCTCTAAGAGGGGAAACGCATGGTAATTCAATGATATAATCATAATTAATATTTGAAATTTTTTCATAAGTTTTAACTGCATGAATAAGTGATGTTACCGAGGCTGTTTTATCTTTTGCTAAAAACTTTGGTCTTAAAAAAGGTGTTTTAGCACCATAAGAGTTAGCTACTTTACAGATTTTTTTTGAGTCTGATGAAACAATTATATCATCAATATATTTTGATTTTTTTGCAGCTTCTATACTATAGCTTATTAAAGGGTGATTATTTATTTCGTAGATATTTTTATTTGGAATGCCTTTTGATCCACCTCTGGCTTGAATCACACATAAAATTTTTTTTTTACCAATCATGTTAAAGCTTTAAAGAAATTTTTTTTGTATCTAATTTGTTTTGTAAATCAAAAATTAAAGAGTCTTTTTTAAATGCTTGCCTGTATTTTTTCCACTTATTTAAAAAAATACTGTGTGGCACTAATAAAAGTCCAGCATTATAATTATTATTTTTTACATTATTTATGAAATATTTCTTGTATTTTTTCTCAACATTTTTTTGTAGAACATGAGGATCATAGATATCAATTCTATAATTAAATTTTTTTAAATAATTAAATACGTCAAACACTTTTGAGTTCCTAATGTCTGAGCAATTTTCTTTAAAAGTTGCCCCCATTATTAAAATTTTTTTTTTTTAATTTAGATTTAAATCTATTTTTCATTTGTGTATGAAATTTTTGTGCTACATATGAAGCCATTCCATCATTGGTATTTCTTCCTGCTAATATTACTCTTGGGTTTAGTCCAATTTTTTTTGCCTTATAAGTTAAATAATAAGGATCTACTCCAATACAATGGCCGCCTACCAAACCAGGTTTATAAGAAATAAAATTCCACTTAGTTTCTGCGGCTTTTAATACTTCATGAGTGTCAATTTTTAATTTATAAAAAATTTTAGACAACTCATTTACAAAAGCAATGTTTAAATCTCTTTGTGAATTTTCTATAACTTTTGCTGCTTCAGCAACTTTTATATTAGGTGCCTTATAGACTCCAGCTTTTATAATCTTTTTATAAACCTTTGACAAAAAATTTGCGGTTTCTAAGTTAGAGCCTGAAACAACTTTTATAATATCTTTAAGACTGTGCTTTTTATCTCCAACATTTATTCGTTCTGGTGAATATCCTAAAAAAAAATTTTTATTTATGGTTAATTTACTAATCTTACTTAGTATTGGAAGACATATCTCTTCCGTACAACCGGGGTACACTGTCGATTCATAAACTACTATAGAATCTTCTTTCAAACAATTTCCTATCATTCTAGTTGCTTTAATTAAGGGGTTCAAATCTGGTTCATTATTTTTTTTTAATGGGGTAGGAACTGTAACAATAAAAATATCTGTATTTTGAATAAAAGCTTCGTTGTTTGTGAAAATTAATTTTTTTGAATTTAATTCTTTTTTTAAAAATTGACTATTGCTATCTTTTCCTTTTTTTAATTCTGAAATTCTTGTTTTGTCTAAATCAAAACCAACTACACTAAAGTGTTTTTTGAATTCTATAGCCAGTGGTAGTCCGACATAGCCCATTCCTATTATGGTAATTCTTGGGTTTTGTTTAAACTTCATAATATTCTTTATACCATTGAACAAATTTTTTTATTCCTGTGGCAACATTGGTTTTGGGCTTATATCCATAAAGTTTCTTAATCTTATCTATTGAAGCATGTGTTTTTTTTACATCGCCTTTTTGTAATGGTTTGTATTTCTTAATAGCTTTAATATTAAGTTCTTTTTCTACTTCGTTTATATATTTTTCTAGAGTAATTGGATTGTTATTACCAATATTTAGTACTCTGAATGGGCAGTTTGATTCAGAGGGGTTTTGTTTAATTTTTTTATTTTGTGGGAATTTTTTGGAACTAACTCTAAAAATGCCATCTACGATATCATCAATATAAGTGAAGTCTCGAATGTGGTTTCCGTAATTAAAAACTTCAATTGGTTTTTTTTTTAAGATGTTTTTTGTGAATAGGAATAAAGCCATATCAGGTCTGCCCCATGGACCGTAAACTGTAAAAAATCTTAAACCAGTAGTTTTTAGATGATATAAATTACTATAAGAATGAGCCATTAACTCATTTGCTCTTTTTGTAGCAGCATACAATTGTAAAGGGTGATCAACAGAATCTTTCTCACTTAATAGTTTTTTTTTTGATCCACCGTAAACGCTACTTGTGCTAGCATATATCAAATGTTTAACTTTAAATTCTTTAGATAAATCTAAAATATTTGCAAAACCTACTAGATTTGATTTTATATATTCCAGTGGTTTAAGCAGAGAATATCGCACTCCTGCTTGAGCAGCTAAATTTACTACTTGATCAGGCTTAAATTTTTTAAACTCCCTTGATAATAGTTTATAATTATCTATAGATATTTTCTTAAAAGTGAATAATTTTTTTTTGTTATTTTTTGATATATTCTGTAAAAATTTAATTCGATCTTTTTTTAGTTTTTGATCATAGTAAGAGTTGATATTATCAACACCTAATACCTGATGGTTTTTACTTATAAATTTTTTTGCAAGATGAAAACCTATAAAACCTGCAGCACCTGTAATTAAAATTTTCATTAGATTTATATTTCAGTATTATACATTGATTTTAATACAACTAATTTATTTTTTTTCAATTTTATAATTATAAACTTCTACTATAAACTCTGTAATTTAGTCCAAAATAAGATTTCAAATCATCCTAAATACCATTTGTAAATTTATTATGGTTTTTTTAAGGCTCTTAAGAATATTATTTGATGTCTTCTTTTTATAGTTTAGAACACAAATGAACTGTATTTATCAAAAAATTGTTGCTGATTATTAAAATGAAAATAAGATTTAATTTTTATTAATAGTAGATATATTCATAAAAGTATGAATAAAATTTTTTTTAAAGATGAGTTTTTAAAAGCTTCAGATGTAAATATATTAAGAGAAGAACTCTTAAAATATGATTCAGAGACTTTTGCTCAAAAAGATAAAATACTAGGCTTAGACACAATTCCAATTATTAAAGATATATTTTTAAACAAAGTTTTTTTTGAAACTATTTCAAAAAATTTAGGTACTGATAATTTTCTATTTTTGAATAAAGTTAAGATCCAAAAAAATAAAAGAGAATATTTAAAAAGTTGGCACAGGGACTCGGGGAAAACACATCAATATAGATTAATATCGAAAAAACAAAATCATTATACTAAGTTGGGTATTTATCTTCAAAATAATGATAAAAAAGAAGGTGGAGGTGTGGATATAATCAAACCTTTAAAATATGAATTTTTGAATCAATATAATATTTTTTCAAACTTTATAAGAAAACTTTATTATTCTTTTCAAATCAGGTTTGGTGATAATTTTTTAAATATTAAACCTGGAGAAATAGTTGGCTTTAGTGGTTTAACCTTTCATCAAACAACACCTATAAAAGTTGATTCTAATATAAAATTGAAAGATAGATTATCGGTATATTTTCTTATTATAAACGAGGATCTTGTGCGAGAAGTTATTCTATTACACAATAAAAATAATCAATCTCAATTAGTAATGTTTGAAGATAACATTGAAGTTAAAAATTTTAATAACTGTGAATTTAGATTCTGCAATACAAAAATTACAAATATACTGGAAGAGATATTAAGTAATTAAAATTTAATTGTATAAAGAAGAAAATTTTGAGTAAAACTCATTATAGCTAAGCTCTTCGACAACAGCACCCTTTTTTACAACAAATATATTGTCACAAATCCCTAGGGGTTTCATTTTATGAGTTATCATTATTACTGTTTTATTTTTTTTAACTTGTAATTCTTTAATGCTATTTAGTATGTGATCTTCAATTTCAAAATCTAGTGAATTTGTAAATTCATCTAAAATAAAAATTTCTGGGTCTCTATATATTAATCTACTTAAAGCTAGTCTTTTTATCTGACCACCAGATAGAAAATTTCCTTTTTCCCCAACAAATGTATCTAGTCCATCGGGAAGATCTTCTATTAAATCTTTTAATCCAGAAAATATAATAGCATTGTTTAAATTTTCACTATTGATTTCTTTGTCTTCATTTAAAAAGATAATGTTATTCTTAATTGTGTCGTCAATTAAATAGTTTTCTTGTGATAATAAACCAATTTTTTTTTGCCACTCTTCACTATCTGTTATAATTTTTTTTGAATCTACCTCGATAGATCCTTCTTTTAGTTTTAAAAGACCACAAACCAAATTTATTAGTGTAGTTTTGCCAGATCCTGATTGCCCCACAAAAGCTACTACTTGTCCTTTACCGATGTTGATATTGATGTTTTTTAGAATTTTTAGATCAGTTTCATCATATGTAAAATTTACATTTTTGATTACGATTTTTTTCTCAAAATTAATTAATGGAGTTTTTTCTTTTTTAAAATTAGTAATGGTGTTTTCTTGATATTGTTTAAGTTTATCAAATTCACTATTCAAATGTAAAACAGATGGGTAGGATGCTCGTAAATTAGTAACATATGAACCAAATTTTGATAGTATTGGCAATATTCTTATGCCAGCCACTACATAAAGAATTAAAACTCCTATCGTTTTTATGTTTTCTACAGATGAAACAACAATTACTATTGTTAGTGCAATAAGTACAAATACAAGTTCAAAAATAAGTCCTGGTAAACCTTGTATTATATTTCTAATTTTCTTTGATTTTTCAAACACACCGACATGTTTTAAAAATTTACCTAAAACAAAATTCTCTTTTTTGCTTACTTTAACTTCTTTGATACTTCCTAGACTTTGATTTATCCACCTAAATAAATTACTTTTTGAAATTAATAATTTTTCACCAATATTTTTTAATATTTTTTTAAAAATCATAAAGTAAGAAATTAATAATAATAATAATAATGAAATGACTAATAGTGTTGATAATGGGTCTACCAAAAATAATAAAAAAAATATTGCTATAAATAATAAAAAATCTTTACTGGATTTTATTATCAAAATAAAATTAGAAACATAATCTTGTGTTTCACTATCAACATTACGAATAATATCTGATGAATTGTACCTGTTAATTAATTGGTATGGTGATTTTATATAAAGAGAAAAAAAAAGTTTTCTCATATAATAATTTAGGTCAGCCTGAAAGGTTGCTTCATACCATACTAAAATCATAGAAAAAATATTTTTAAAAGTAAATAGAATTACCAGCGCACTGGAACCATAAATTATGATATTTTTTTGGTCAGTTGCTGTAAGAAATGATTCAATAAAATCAAAAGGAATTAATTCAATTGTGCTTGGGTCTATTATTATACTTAAAAATAATGGTATTAAGGCTATGCCTATTGTTTCGAAAAAAATTGAAAAAATATGTAAAATTATTAGTACTATTGCTCTTTTGTTAAAGGAAGATGATAGTAATCGAGTATATTTTTTCATTATAAATAATTTATCTTGAATGTCTTAATTATGAAATTATATATACTTTAAAGTTAATACAATAAAATATAAATATCTGATAACTTTTAATAATAATGATCAAAAAAAAAGATAAAAAAACCGTCTTCTTAATTGCTGAAATAGGCATAAATCATAATGGTTCGATTAAATTAGCAAAAAAATTAATTGATAAAGCAATATTAGCAGGGTTTGATGCGGTAAAATTTCAAAAAAGAACACCAGATATAGCTGTTCCAGATTCAAAAAAAAAAATGTTAAGACAAACTCCTTGGGGATTAATTACATACCTGGAATATAAAAATAAGATAGAGTTTGGTCGAAAAGAGTACGATCAAATTAATACTTACTGTAAAAAGAAAAAAATACACTGGTTTGCTAGTCCTTGGGATATTCCAAGTTTACATTTTTTAAAGAAATATAAATTAAAATTTATGAAAATTCCATCAGCCATGCTTACGAATTTAGAATTAGTTAAAGAAATCTCTAAGCTAAAAACTAAAACATTTATTTCGACGGGTATGAGTAATTTAAAAGATATAGACAAAGTTTACAAAATATTTAAAAATAAAAAAGCTGATTTCATGCTAATGCATACGGTTTCAACCTATCCTTGCCCTGAGGAAAAATTAAATTTAAATATGATTAAGGTTTTAAAAAAAAGATATAAATGTAAGATTGGATATTCTGGGCATGAGGTGTCTGTAAGCCCGTCTTTGGTGGCAGCTGCGTTTGGTGCTGAAGCAATAGAAAGACATGTAACATTAAATAGAACAATGTGGGGTACTGACCACTCAGCTTCACTTGAGTTTCCTGGAATGTCACAATTATGCACCTTAATAAGAAAATTTGAAAATTACACTGGTGATGGTGTTAAAAAACTTTCTATTGAAGAAGAAAAAAAATTACAAGATCAAAAATATTGGTAAATAAAAATAAAATTATATGCTTAATTCCTGCACGATCAGGAAGTACAAGAGTCAAAAATAAAAATATAGCTAAAATTAAAAATAAACCAATGATACATTATGCTCTTGATGCAGCTTTAAAATCACAGTTAATTGAAAAAACATTTATCGCAACAAACTCCAAAAAAATAAAAGACTCAATTAAGAACTTTAAACAAAACAAAATTAAAATAATTAAAAGGTCAAAAAAAAGCGAAACACAATATGCAGCAACAGAAATACTGTTAGATGAATTTTGTAAAAATTATGAATCTGACATAATTATTTTACTGCAGATAACAAATATATTTATTACTTCAAAAATTTTAGATCAAGCTATCAAAAAATTTATCTCATCAAATGTTGACTGCTTGGTTTCTGTAATTAATTTTGCAAATTTTATTTGGAAAAAAGACAAGAAAATAATTAAACCATTTAATTATAACCCAAAAAAAAGACCGAGATCCCAGGAATTTAATGATTTTGTAATGGAAAATGGATCTTTTTATATATTTCGAAGAAAAAAATATCTAAAATATAAAAATAGAATGCATGGTAAAATAACTTTTTTTGAAATGCCTAAAAAATCATTTTTTGATATAGATACTAAAGAAGATCTAAAAATTGTAAGAAGTTTATAAAAAGATGATTTTATTAGTTTGTGATCACGCAAAAAGAGAACTTGTACATCTTAAATTATTAAGAAAAAAATTAAACTCTTTAAATATTAGGGCTGTAATAGTTAACAAGCATAGTATTTTAAGAGCATACAACTATTACAGGCCACAAATAATAATTTTCCCTCATGCAAGATTATTTTTGTCTAAAAATATAGATAAACTTTACAAGAAAGTAACTTTAGTTTTAATACCTTCGGAGCATTGTGCTTTAAATATAGAATTTATTAAACTTCACTATTGTGGTTATTTAAAAAATAATAAAATAAAAAGTTCACATCAAAAAATGGACTATGTGTTTGTTCAAGGCTCATTTATAAAAAAACATTTAGTTAAAAACAACTATATCAAAAAGGAAAAAATTATTATATCGGGTCACTTACATTATGATTTTTGGTCTAAACCATATGAAAAAAAAAACAAGCAGGTTAAAAATATTGGAATAGCGCTTACAAATGAATTGGCAACAAAACGCCATGAAAATAAAAATTTTTTAAAAACTCTCTTTTTATTAAATAATGATATTAAATTTCATAAAAACTATTGGCGATTACTTCAGATGAATTATGATTTTTATTATGTTTGTCTGGTATTTGACCTGATAAAAAAACTTGTAAATACTTTTAAAGTTTCTCTTAGAACCCATGTGGTAGATGTGGAGTCAAAATTCAATTTTATTAAATCAAACAATTTTACTCATACTAATAAAGAAAATTCACATGAGTGGATAAGAAAACAAGATTTAATTATTTCAACTGTAAGTTTTATGAATATAGACGCTTATGTTTTTAAAAGACCTCATATATCTTTATTTAAATTAATACCTAAAGAATTTATATTTAAAGCGTACAAATCATTTACATATAGAGAATTTTCAGAACCCAATTCATTTAAACCAAAAACTTTAAATGAATTATTTGATAATATAAAAAAAATTAAATTTAAAAAAAATAAAAAATTAGATAATAAACTGAAATTATTTTATAATTATCCTTATAAAGAAAAACCTGTAAACATAATTGGGGAAAAATTATTAGAAATTCTATCTAAAAATAATTATAAATTTAGCCATGTTGCACTTAGTAAAGATAAATTTTTTTTAAAAATATTTGGAAAATCTGTAGGATCTTTTTTAGTTTATCAATCATCTCAATTATTTAATTTAATTAAATTTAGAGAAAACTCAAAAAATTGGTATTTTGATTTTTTCTTTAAATAATCTTATTTAACTAGAGTTAATCTATAATGATTACCTTCACCAATTGAATCAATATGGTTCTGGATTAAATTAATTTCTTTTAAAATTGAATTAAAATATTTTCTTTTGTCATTAAACTCTCTGTAAAAAAAATAATCAATCATATCAAGTCCATAAGTTTCTATTTTTTTTACTTTAAAATTAGTTTTATTAGCAAGATAATTTATTGATTTTTTATTGAAAAAATTTAAATGCTCAAAAGGATAAACCAAGTTATGTTTACCACCCATGAGATTAAAACTCATGGAATTTATGTTCGGCATATAGCTAATCAAAATACCTTTTTTTTTAAGCTTTTTATAAGTTGTTTTGATAAATTTAACTGGATCAACAACATGCTCTAAAACATCAAACATTAGTATTATGTCAAAAGTATTATCTTTTTCATCATCTATTGAATTGTTATTTACATTCAATCTTATTTTTTTTGCATAATCAAGTTGCATGGGATCAACTTCAAGACCTTTATAATCTATTTTTTTTTTATGAAGAAGTTTTAAAAATTCGCCAGTACCACTTCCAATTTCTAGAACCTTGATACTATTTAAATTTTTAAAATTCTGTCCAATACAATATTTGAATCTTTCATTGAGAAGCTTTTCTCTGTATTTAGAATTCCTTTTTTTTGAAATAGAATGATAGTTTTTTGAATAATCTACATAAATTTTATCAGTATAATTTGGAATATTTAAAACATCAATATTTGGACTTACTAATTCACATTTTTTACATTTAACTAATTTATATTTCTCATTTACCTTAATAAAATCTTTTTTTTTATTAA
>MDTF01018097.1_pt1 | contig 13472 bp, 13 predicted proteins | sample 811191 | NCBI WGS metagenome assembly MDTF01 (sample SAMN05326649, study PRJNA326480) | marine metagenome | isolation source: seawater | place: Southern Ocean | collected 2011
CAACCCCATCCGAATCAAACTCAGCAACACCATAACGTTCAGGATCATTTACATAATATCCAAAAACTGTTGATTTACCTCTTAATAAATTTTTTTTAGCATTTTGCAACATTCCCGAAAAACCATAACCATAAAAAATGTTGTCTCCTAATACTAAACACACATCATCATTTCCTATAAATTGTTCACCGATAATAAAAGCCTGTGCCAAACCATCTGGACTTGGCTGCTCTTTAAAAGACAATTTTATGCCTATTTCAGAACCGTTACCTAATAGTTTTATAAAATTCGGAAGATCTTCAGGAGTAGAAATAATTAAAATTTCTTGAATACCAGCCAACATCAATACAGATAATGGGTAGTATATCATAGGTTTATCGTAAACAGGTAGTAACTGCTTTGATACTCCTTTGGTAATTGGATAAAGTCGAGTTCCGCTACCACCTGCTAATATAATTCCTTTCATGAATTAATTTTTAAAATATTATTTATTTGACTTAAAGAAATTGATCTATTTAAAGCTGCTTGGCAGTATTTTGAATAAATAGATTTATCTTCTAGTATTTTTGATACTCCATTAATAATTTGTTTTTTGTCTCTAGTATCGCAAGAAATTCCACACACCTTATCAACTATTTCTAGCGGACCACCTATATCTGGAACTATTACAGGAGTCCCTTGAGTTAGACCCTCCCAAATTGTTAATCCAAAAGTTTCAATCCAATCTGGCTGCTGACTTAAATTCAAACAAATACTAGCCTTTTTTAATACTGATCTAATATCTTTATGTTTTATTAAAACTCTAAGGTTGATGGGCAAACTAGATTTGAAAGAATACTCACCACTAAGATAAAGTTCAAATGTTTTATTAGGAAAGGTCTTAGCTAATTCTAAAAAGACCTCTAAACCTTTGTATTTTTTGGGAGAGCAGATTAATACAATAGGTCCTTTGAATTTTACAGTAACATTTAAATCTTCAAAATTCAATGTTTCAAATCGTACTGGTGTAAATTTTATGCTTGAATTAATTTTTTTTAATTTAGGGTATTCTTTCAAATATTTTTCTTTTGTAAAATTACTAACAAAAATTAATTCATTAGCTGTTAAAGACATTATCCAAATATAGAATTTAATATGAAACGAAGGATTAACGTAATACTCGTGAACGTGATAAATCACTTTTTTATTAAAAATCCATCCTACTATAGCAGTTGTCCATGGGCTGATAGCATTAATATAAAAAACATTTGTTTTTTTAATGACTGGTGTACAAAGTAATTTAAATAAACTTATTAATGCATAACGAAATAGTTGATAAATTGTACCAAGCCCTTTCCCTTTAAATGAATAGTTTATACTTATTATGTCATTGGAAATTTCTTTTTTTAGAAATCCATCAGATTGAAAGTCTGTCATCAATGTAAAATTATTAAGGCCATGTGACTCAATAATAGCTTTCATTGCATAAGAAGCTCCCGAATAATCGTTATTTATATGAACATACAAGTACCTCATTAATAATTTTTTGATGTAGCACTTCCAAAGAAGAAATGTTTGACTTTTATTAATGATTTTATATTTCTTCCTAAAACCTTTTTAAACAATGATTCATCTTTACCCACAAACCAATCTGTAGTTCTTGGTTTTTCAATATTCACAATATGTTTTTGATAAGCATATGTCGCTATACTTGTTCTACTTTTATTCTCAGGAAAATTAGTTAACCCATAACCGTGCAGAGTATATGGAGCACACTGTTGGATTATCATCGAATTCCAATCTACTGCCACACTTTTTTTTAACCCCGTTCTTAAATCCTCAATATCTAAATGACCTTTATGATCAGAAACCCAACCTTTATTTAAATATAATAATACATTCATCTCTCTATACCATAAAGTGTTTTCAGGATGATAATTAAAGTCAAGGTGCATGTCTAATTTGCTATTACCTCTTCCTTGATGAAGCCCACCTCCAAAATTTCTTGGATCTACAAAAATTTCCTTACCACCGGTTATAAAAGATAAAAATTCATTGAATTTTTCACTTTTAAGGTCTTCATTTAGTTCTTTTAGAAGAGGGTGTATTTCACCATAATTTGATTTCTCAAATTTATTTTTTGCAAAAATTAAATCTTTTGATTTGTTTTCTAAATTTGGGATTGAATTATAGGCTTCAGTTAATTTAGCTTCATCACATATATCCTTGATCAACAAGTGTGGAAATGGTGATGCAGTTAAATAAGCTAATCTAAATTCATTTCTGTTGTTTTCTAAATAATTAAAATTTATCATAATATTGATTCGTATTTATTAGCAATAATTTTCCAGTCAAAATTATTTTGATAATAATTTTGCATTTTTTCTTTATTAAAGTCAAGCTCACAACTTATTAAAGATGATAGTTCGTTTTTACTTGACCAGTAAGCGGCATTATCTTCAAGAACATACCTATTAAAATTGACGTCATAACATAATATATTACATCCAATTGATAGGGCCTCAACTAAACTTGGATTAGTACCACCAGCAGAATGCCCATGAATATAATATCTACAAGAATTTCTGAGAGAAGTTATGCGATTTTCATTATAGTCAGCATGCATGATGTGGATATTAGAATTCCATTTTTTATTTTTTATTTGTATTGAATATTCTGATGAATCCCAATTACCTATAAACACTAATCTATATTCAGATTCATTGTAAGCATTTAGGATGGTTTCAATATTGTTTTCAGGGACAATTCTGGCGATAGCCATGTCGTAACTTTTATCCGGAAAATTATACTTATTAAGATGTATTGGTTTTTCAGGGATAAAATCTACACCACCATAAGCAATCGTTGCATTCACTTTTCTGTTATATTCAGTTTCTATATAATCATTAATTCCTTTGTTGTCAGCTACTAAACGAGTAGCATGTTTAACAGCAAACATTTCACTAATTTTTAAAAAATTTGAAGCTAAAAAACCCCATTTTTCTCTTTTGTATTCAACACCATCTGTGTTAACTACAATATCTTTATTTGTAAATAATTTAATTAAAGGTAAAAAAATACAACCACTCACACCTAGTATTAATATTGAATCACATTTTCTCAACAAAACTATAGTTGAAACCAAGTCATAAAATATACTTTGCCATCCGGATGCCTTCAATGGTATATAAACACTCTTTCTTTTGTATTCAGGATTTTGTTGACTTTTTCTTGAAGAAGGTGTCGCTATTAGATAATCAATATTTTGTCTGTAATTGACTAAGTTTTTCACAAGTGTTTCCCAACCACTATAATTAGCAGGTAAACCATGAGTACCAACTATGCCAACTTTCTTTTTATAAATCATCTATATTTAATAATTTTTGCTGGTACACCAGCTATTATAACATTATCCTCAAAAGATTTTGTAACTACTGATCCTGCTGCTACTATACATCCGTTGCCTATTTTTGAACCATCAAGAAATGTAACTTTAGAGCCTAACCAACAATTATCACCAATTTCAATTCCTTTCTCAGTAGTTCCCTGTAATCTTATAAGTTTGTTTTTATTTGTAAAATTATGATTTTGTGGATGTACACTAAGGTATTGACCTATTATAGTATCATTACCTATTGTAACTTTAGAAGCCCCCCCTATGTACGAGTATTCTCCCAAAGAAACATTATTACCTATAATTATAGCTTCTCCAATTTTATTATAATTAACAGAACAAATTAATCTACAAAACGCACCAATATTACAGCTTGAGCCAATTTCTACTCCCACAGTACCTAATCCATCTATTACAGTATAATTTCCAATAATTGTTGCTCTATTTATTTTTATTCGATTTTTAATTTTAACTCTTTTCCCTATAAATACAAGCCTATCTATATTTTTTTTGTAAAAATATTTCTGAGCACGAAGTAGTGAAAATAAGTACCTAAATAATAGAAAAAAAACCATTTTTGAGGTTACATTTTCATCAAATTTAAAACTAGATTTTTTTAAATTAGTTATAATTTTTTCTGTAATAATCTTCATTTTCTAATAATTTAAAAAGAATTTCTTTCCAGATATTCATTGATTTTTCAGCCTGCCAATGTAGATTTTCTTGTTTTTGATAGATAGGTACATAAAAATTCATGATAGAAATTAGATAAAGTATTAAATAATCTACAACTTTAATCTCTCTTTCACTAAGTTCCAATACTCTTTTGTTTAAATAACGTAAATCTAACTTATTAAGAATATCATCCGATGACATTTTAGTTGACATTATTAATGGTTGAATTTTAAAATGAAAGTAATCATAAAACAATGGAAGGATACTAGATAATTCCCAATCTAAAATTATTATTTTATCGCTCTTTGTATAAAAAACATTCCATGGAGTAAAATCTCCATGTGCTAGAGATAATAAAAAAATATTGTCTTCATTTTTTAATAAATAATTTAATACTAAAGTTTGTAATCGTTTATGTGATTTTGTTATTTCAACTATTTTCTTCTCTAAAAAAATACTTTTTAGTGATGTATCGATTAATAAATTCTCTTTAAACGGTCGTTCAATTGTAAAGTAATTAATTTCTTTTGAATCATAATTAATTTGTGTAATATTATCACCCAAAGACTCAATCAAAATCATTGAATTTGAAGACTCTACAACATTTGGGACTTTAATATTTAAATTATTATTTTTGAAACGCCATAACAATTCAGATTCTTTTTGTATCAGTTTTTTAGATTCTTCACTTGTATAATATTTTAAAAAATAAATCATACCAGATTCAGATTTTAGTACAAATATAGTTTTTCTATTATCTCCAATTGTACCCAAGAAAATCCCATAATCAATAATTTTATAATCATCTATTATTTTTAAGATTTCAGAGTTAAGAGATAACCTTGGTGAAAAAAACTTACCTAAGGCTAAATGAGCTATTCTAAGACGAAAAAAAGATTCAATTATAAACTTAACTAAACCATTGACAAATCCAATACCACTATAAGTTTTAAGAAAAAGAGGATCCTTTGATAATACAGGAAACATCCATCTTGGAGTAGAATCTCTTGAGTAAATAACTTTATACTTCTGTTTACTCAACGATTTGCTATCCCACAAAGTTTTGGTATAAGAAAATAAATTAATTCTCATTTAAATAATTGATTAGATTTGAAAAAATAAAATTAGTTTCTTTACAAAACTTATCGTTTTTTAAAACCATTGATTTTAATAAGTTATTAGATTTAAAAAACTCGATATTATCTTTTTTATCTTTTGATATGATCTTAGCAAGTTCTATCATAGAAAAGCTGTTATTTTCTGATAAATTGTAGATACTTGGATTATTTATTTTGATACTTAAATGAAAAATTGATACTAAATCGTCAATATGTAAGAAACTTCTATATGATAAACCGTTATCACCAACCTTTAATGTTTCTGCAGCATCAATTGAATTTTTCCAATGATAAATCACTCCTTTGTTATTACCATCACCATAAACAGATGGAAGTCTAAAAATGAGATAGTTACCATATTCGCAAACAATTTTTTCAGTCATCAGTTTTATCTTACCATAATCATCTACCGGCTCACATTCAAAAGTCTCATCAACCCCAAATTCTCCAGAATTTCCATATACAGATCCAGTAGATGTATATATGATCTTCGTCATTTCTGTATTTAGACATGATAGTAAATTTTTTGTTGCAATAAAATTATTATCATATAACGATTCCCATTCACCCTGAAATGATCCTGCCAAGTGATACACGATATCTAACTTTGGTAACAATGCTATTTCCTTTTTTAGATCTTCAAAATTATTTAATCTGGATTTTATTACAATTAATCTTAACCCTTTTTTTTTAAAAAAACTAGTTAAATATTTACCAATAAAGCCCGAGGCACCAGTTATTCCTATATTTATTTCATTAACCATTTTTCATTTTTGAGTTTTATAAGCAACCCTTCAGAATCTAGCTGACCTGCATTCTTTGAATTAAATTCTGTGGTATCCATTTTCGGATATTCACTATATACCGTTTCAAGCTCAATATTTTTTTTCTGTGGTAAAACCACATAATATTTATTATTTAGAACTCTTGTAAATGGTGCTTCATATCGTGACACTAGAACTTCATCCATTTTTTCTCCTGGTCTAGATCCTATTATTTTCTTTTTTGTTGATTTTGAACCAAATAAATCTATCATAGCGTTTGCGATTTCATCTACTTTAATTGCATCCATTCTCATTACAAAAATCTCACCCCCATGAGCTCTTTCAATCGCTTCAAAAACTAAACCTATTGCTTCTTTGGTTGTCATCAAGTACCTTGTCATTGCAGGATCAGTTATTGTAATTTCATTATTATCCTTAATCTGTTTCTTAAATAAAGGTATAACACTTCCATTAGTTCCTAAAACATTACCACCACGAATACAAACAAATTTTGTTCTAGTATTATAGTTGAAAGATGCATTTATTATCATCTTTTCTGCACAAGCTTTAGTTACACCATAGTGGTTGAAAGGATCAACGGCTTTATCTGTCGATATATCCACTACAGTTTCAATTGAATTAGCGATAGCGCATTCTATTACATTCTGAGTTCCGATAATATTTGTTAAAACTGTTTCCCAAGTATTATTTTCACAAACAGGAACATGTTTTAATGCAGCTAAATGAATTACCATATCCATTCCATTCATAGCTTCTAGCATACGAGTTTTGTCTCTAACATCACCTATTATGTATTTAATGATTTTTGAAGCTGGAAACTTTGCATTCATCTCAACTTGTTTATGCTCTCCTCTAGAGAATATAACTACTTCTGAAGGGTTATATTTTTTCAAAAGTTGACTGACTAACTCATTACCCCAAGATCCGGTACCACCAGTGATAAAAATTTTCTTATTGTTTAACATATTTTATTATTTTATTGAATTATATATTTCTGCCATTTTTATACCTTTTGCATGCCATTGAATCTCTGTTTCAAAAATCAACCTAGAGCTCAATGCATAATTTTGATAATTCTCAGAAAATGAAATTTGACTGATAGCATTTGAATAATCAGAAATCATTTTTTCTATATTTTTTGAGTGATTTACTGTTATTGAACAACTATCATTAACAATTTCAGATGCTCCTCCCTCTGAGTTAATAATAACAGGTATGGAATGAGATAATGCTTCAGCGACCACAGCACCCCCACCTTCATAGGAAGGAAAAATAAATAAACTACTTCTTGAATAGTAATTAAATAATTCACTTTTATCTATCCAGCTTATTATCTCTACATTACTTTTTATATTTAGTTTATTAATTAATTTTTTTATGTTGTCAGTTTCTGGACCTCCTCCTATAATAGTAAAACGTGCATTAGTATTTTTATTTTTTTTCAAGAAATCATTAAATGCTAAAACTGCAATATGAATAGCTTTAATTTTAACCAATCTCCCAACAAACAATATCTCTATATCTTTTTTATAAAAACTTTTATTTTCGATTAAATCAGAAGAAATAGTTGATAAAAACCTAAATTTATTGTTAGTTATTCTTAATCGTGTCTTAACCTGACTTCTTGAACCTAATATAATAGTAGATTTAGCAATAGCTAATCTCAAAAAAGGATCAAAATTCCATCTAAATTTCTTTATTAAAAAACCTAATCTATCTTTTAAAATTGCAGTATTGTTTTGCAATATTGACCTAGGAATTATCTCATTATGACTCAAAGGCCCCCAAACAAGTGGCTTGTTAAGTAACCATAAAAATGTTGGCACATGATCTGCATGAAAATTTATTGAATGAACAACATCAAAATTAGCTCTTTTTTTAAAAAATTTTATAGGTAAGAAAAACTGCCATAAGTTAAAGTATAGAAAAGAAAGGAATTGGCCTTTTTTAAATTTTAAAATAAATTTATTTAAATCAAAATACTCAACTTTTAAATTATCACAATTAATTTTATTTTCCTTTATATATCTTTCTATATCTTGTCTATTATTTTTCCTAGTAACTAGTGTTACATGATTATATAAACTGAGTTGGTAAGCAAAATTCCACCCAGTTCCAGACTCTGATCCTTTAAAAGGATTTACATCATAAGCTGTAGCTAAGATTCTCTTTCTCATGATAAAACTTTTTGATACATTTTTTCCATTTCTAAAGCTACCATGTCCCAATTAAAAGTTTTTTTCACCAAATCTTTAGCAGAATTAGACATATTTAACCATTCAGCTTCACTCTTAAGAAATTCTTCTATACCTCTACTAATATCTGAATCTACAGGCTCAACCATTACGAAAGCACCTGATTTATAGAAGTAACTAACTTGTGAAGTCCGAGAAACTATTGATGGTATACCTAGTGCAAAGGCTTCCATTAGAGCAATACTAACTACGTCTGATTTAGCTATGTGTATATAACCATTCCATTCTTGCATCTTCGAATACTTCTCTTCACCATAAAGAGGGCCAATGAATTTAATAATATTTTCTAATTTTAATTTTTTTACTAAGTCATGCAGACTATTGTATTCTTCATTTAAGGGTCCTACGAGTTCTACTGTAAAATTAATATTGGTATGAAGAAGACTTATAGCTTTTATTAATGATTCAATATTTTTTTCTATTCCAAAACGTCCTAAATAACCAATCTTTATATTTTCACTTCCAATTTTATATTTGTTATTAGTTAACTCTAAATTAACACCATTAGTTATGTAATGAATTGATTTGTTTTTTGTGAATCTAGAAATTTCAAGTATTTCCTCTCTCGTTAAAGCCTGAATTATTTTGGCTGAATCCATTATTTTTTTTTGGAAAAAATATTGAAAAATCATTTTAAAATAATATTTCGACTGTTTTAACCTATCATTGCTTAATCCACTATGAATAGTAAGAACATAAGGAATTTTTACTTTTCGTAAGTAGGCACTAAAAATAACATTGGTCCATTGCCAAACACTGTGAAGATGCACAATGTCTATATTATTGATACTCTTCAAATAGTTCAGTGCGGTATTATTATTTGGAAATAAATAAACTTTAACTTTATCTCTTAAAATAACTGTATTGGGTTTTACTCCTTTTGATATTCCAATAACTTGAACATCTATTAGGCTATTCATGCTATTTGTTAGACCATAAATAACTGAATTAACCCCATTGGATCTATTTGGATTTACTTTTCCTTGAACAACATGTATAACTTTCATATTAGTATTTACTATAATGCTTATTTAGATTTCTAAATATTAAACTTAAAAAATCCTTTTGGGATTGTACTAAATTATTTGAGTTTGAGTATATAGTTGACCTTTTACATATATTACTCAAAGTATCGTAACGAGCTAATAAATAATCTAGTTGCTCTCTATTAAGTTCATCTTTTCTTGCTAAAATTTGATCAACTTCTGCAGTGATTAAAACATTAAAATCATCGAACTTGAGAAGTTTTAAAATTAGTTTACTCAAGATATCCGGCATTTTTATTCTCATTCTTCTTGTATCAACCGAAAAATCCATTATATATCTATCGTAGATAACTAAATTATTTTTACGCTTTCTGTTAAAGATCAAAAAACCGTCAAAAATAAAAATAACAACATAATAACAACTTCTTAGGAAGGATTCAAAATATGAAACTGGTTTGGCTTCATAAGGCTTGTCGTATTGATGATTTGATCTAGATTTCTTCGCAATTATAGTCTTATGTAAAGCTGGAACATTTTCTGATAGTAGATGATCTGGAATTTCTTTATCAGTTATACCTAGTTCAAAAAGAATATTGTTTAGAGTATCCACTAAAGTACTTTTACCAACACCATCAGGGCCAGAAAAACTAATAAAATAGCCAAACTTCAATCTTAAAAAGTATTCTGTATATATATGTTTTAGCAATCTTATAAAATATCTGACACCAAAAGATTTTATAAATAATTTTAAAATTATTTTTTTTCTATGTTTTAAAACACTTTTGTTTAAGTCAGAAATACTATCTTCAATCAGTTTTTGTGTTTTATTGGAATTAAAGAGATACTGAAGTCTATCAAATATTTCAGTTGATTTAAAATCATTAATTATTTTATTATGGTACTTATTTCTTATTTTTTTTGCGTAAAGAGTGTAGTAGAAATATGACACTATCGATTCATCAATAGAATCTAATACATGTATACCGTTATATTCTTTTCGATTAGCAAGTAGCTTTCTCGAACTCAAGTAATCAAGTCCTCTCCATCTTAATCCAATAAATAAATCAAATTTTATGGTTTGTACTGAATCCCCAACTTTTGCAAAAACAAATCCTTTGAGATAATCAAGTGGGTTTGACCAAATCAATAGATAGCCCAAATTAGAGGCACATTCCATTAGTACACTTTGAGTATTATCTATTTCTGATGGATTGAATAAAATATCAATGTCTTTAGATGTGTTTTTTTTAGGAAGACCTTCGTAGTTTCTTAAAACTGCATATTCAATTGAATTATCATTTAATTTTTTAAAAAAACTAATTACTATGTCATCTGCAAAATCAGATTTTATTACCATTTAAATATTTTTTTTTAATGTTAGATAAACCGATGAATAAAAAAAACCAAAACCATAATGAACTATAACTTCCTATGTAAAACATCCATGATTCAAATGAAGCATGAATGGCACCTGTAAGTAAAACCATTATTACTATCAAACTTTGAGGATTTTTGAAATTTGAATTTTTGTAAACACGCTTTATAATTACGAAAAGTAAAATTATAATAAATAAACCTATGATTAATCCAAATTCTTCTAAAGTAGCTAAATAGGAATTTCCTTTTTCTGTATTCCCAGGATTGACATTAACATCATATAGTTGTGATAAATCTTTATCTATAAAAACTGGATTAACTCCAAACCCCCATCCAAAAAAAGGCTTTCTACTGATGGCTTCTATACGCACTCCCCAAGAACCTAATCTAGTTGCTAATAAAGAGCTTTGATTTAAGAACTCATATTTCACAAAATATTTAATAAATTCTTGAGAGATAAAAGTGAAATTAGATACAACAATAGATGAAGTTATTAATAAACTAAATAAAATTATTTTAAATTTATCTTTTAGATTAATAGTTAACATTATTACTAAAATAAAAAAAACACAAAGAGCTGCACTTCTTGACTTTGTTAGAAAAATTATCGATATAGTTGTAAATAATAAAACCCAATTTATAATTGATTTTCTTTTTTGCAACTTAAATATACAAAGTGGCAAGTATAAAAGAGATAACACTCCGCCCAGTGTATTTGCATTGTAGGTCACTCCTTTAAATAGACCTAAATTATCATAACCCAATGGAGAAAAAATCATTAGAAAATTCAACAAAAGCCAAATACTTGTTAAGTAGAAGAATTGATTTAGACTCTTTTCAGGGTTTCTTTGATAAAGAATTACCAGAGGTATAATTGATAAAATAACGATTGAAGAGTATAAAAATCTAACTAATGATGTTATTTGATCTTCGCTAGTGAATACACTAAGGATCATTACGCCCCAAATTAATAGTCCATTTTTAAATTTATAACTAATCTTATTAGTCCTTATTAGATTATAAGCAAAAAGAATAAGCAACCCAATTTTTGAATATTGAGCAATTAAATCAAATTGAGAGGTACTTAATAATAACAAACTTATAAAAATTAATATTCTATTCATATATTATTACTTATGTACTAGTTTATTTGATTTATTTAAAAACCATAGACTTAAGAGAATCACTGAAATCTGTGAAAAAATAGTTCCTAAATAAACACCGTTGATGCCAAATGATTTAATAATATAATCAATAGAAACTATAACTAAAATTGAAGCAATCAAATTTGTAATAAGAATTTTTGAGGTAGAGTTAAATACTCTAAAAAGTTGTCTAATGAGAATATTAATAAGGTTAAGAATAACTAAAATAAATACAAAATTTAAAATGTAACTATAACTGGCGTATTTTTCACCAAAAACTAAATTAATTATTCTATCAAAACCAAATACAAATGCCAAACTATAAATAGATAATAGAATTATTACAGAAAATAATAAAATTTTATAGCAATATTTTAAACAAGAATATACCCCGCTCTTATTAAAAATATTTGGTAAATCTAATGATGATTGAGTATCAATGTATTGTAAAAATACATTAAAGACACCGGAAAAGCCTTGAAAAACTCTAACAATTCCATACACAGATACTCCTAATTGATTACTGGCAACTACTGTGAATAAATTTCCAGTAATAAACTGAGATAAGGATGAATATAAAATCCATTTTGAAAAACTCCAATATTTTTTTAATGTTTTAAAATCTAAATAAATTATTTTTAAAGGAAGACCCATACTCCAGATTAAAGAAACTGAAATTATAAGTGATATAGAACAATAACTTAGAATAATATTATCAACACTAAGATTATTCGAAAATTTCAACAATAATATTGATAGAAAAAAACAAGGGTAAATAACGAAGTCATAAAAAATTACCCTTTTTAATTTACTTAGCTTTATTAAAACTCTTCTATTGAAATCATTATTTAAATAAAAGAAAAGCATGAAAGTAAATCCTAAATTATTAATTTTAATAGAAATTAGATCCATAACTTTATTAGACATAATAAAGAAAACAAAACATAAAAATATTGTAAAAAGAACAAGCACAGTCCTAATTTCATTTATTCTATGAAAGGAGTTATTTTCATTTATGTCAACTTCAAGAGTGAATATTGGTGATACGAATATTGCTTGCTGAATACTTGTCAAAAGTAAAAAAACAATAAACATTCCTGAATAATTTCCAAAATCATAGATATTGAGGAATCTTGAAAGAAATATTATAATAAGAAAATTAAAAAGACTAACTATTATTTGATCAATTAATAACCAATTGAGCAATAATTTTTTAAATCTTATAAACAACTGTTTGGCTAAAGCCATTAAATAATTTTTGATTGCACTTGTTTTCTGAGTCCACTAGAAGAGAATCTGTGATCTCTTGAATTGTAATAGAGCTCTATTCCCTTTTCTTCGCAATAGGTTCTACCTGTATAATTCTTTTCCTTGTACTCATCTCCAATGATTCTAACATCAATCTTGAAAGACTTTAAAATATCCTCTAAATCTTGCTCCGATACGTAAGGGACAATCTCATCGATGTGTTTGGATCCTTTTAACTGAATATAACGCTCTATTATAGACTGTGAAGGTCCGTTTTTCTCAGGGCGATCAATGGAAGGGTCTAACTGCAAGCCAACGATTAAATAATCGCACTGTCTTTTAGCTTCTTCTAACATCTTCACATGCCCGGCATGCAACAAATCAAAGGTTGAAAAGGTGATTCCTACTTTCATAATTTATATTTTTCTCGACTACCACCGGTAGTCTGTTTTGTTTATTATCTTAATTTTTTAGTACAAAAACACTCGTTTTTTTCACGGCTTCGCCGGC
>MDTF01010886.1_pt1 | contig 13462 bp, 14 predicted proteins | sample 811191 | NCBI WGS metagenome assembly MDTF01 (sample SAMN05326649, study PRJNA326480) | marine metagenome | isolation source: seawater | place: Southern Ocean | collected 2011
AAAAAAAATTTACTAAAGATGGCATAGCAACTTACACAGAATTTATTCTAGCATTACCTGGCGATACTTATGACTCGTTTGCTAATGGTGTTTCTAGTGTAATTCAAGCAGGCCAACACAATAGAATTCAATTTAACAATTTATCTATTTTACCTAACGCAGAAATGGCTGAACCAGAAAATATAAAAAGAGATCAAATAAAAACAGTAGGTGGGCCAATAGTAAATGTACATGGCTCACTAGATGAAACGCCTGAAGATGCTATTTATGAAAGTCAACAATTAGTAATCTCAACAAGAACTCTGTCTTTTAATGATTGGAAAAAAACAAGAGTTTATGCTTCTGTTGCCGAGTTTCTTTATTTTAATAAGATAGCACAAATACCATTGATGGTTTTAAACTCACTTGAAAAAATAGAATTTAGAGAATTATTTGAGCATTTTTTAATTAATAGCGATAAATATGAAACTTTAAAAAAAATAAAAAATAGTTTGCAAGATCATTCGGAACAAATTGCTAAAGGGAAAAGTGAATTTTTGTACAAAGAAGGCTATCTAGATATATATTGGCCTCCTGGTGAATTTGAATATATTAAATTAGTTATAGATCAAAAATTAGACTTATTTTATGACGAATTAAAAGAACACTTCGTTAAATTTTGCAAGTCTACCCTAACTAAGAAAATTTTTGAAGAAAGCTTAGAATTAAATAAAAAACTGATGAGAACACCAACAGAGCAAAATGATGAAGTTTTTGAAGAAAATTTTAACATACTAGAAAATTATCACCAAATTTTAAAACTAAATAAACCAAAATTTATTTCTAAAAAGAATAAATTTTTAATTATTAGATCAGATATGAAATTTGATAGCGTTCAAGACTGGATGCAAGAAGTTATTTGGTATGGCCATAGAAGTGGTAAATATTTATGTAATATCAAAGACTTAAATGAAGATGGAAAAAACTTCTCAGATATAAAAGGTTCGGATAAGTTTAAAGGCGACAGCTTTCCTATGTAGTTTAAGTTAGTCGCTATTGCTTTATTGGTATTTTAGGTTTCAACATTCTACTTCTAGAAAAAACTTTATAGATATTGCTAATTTTATTTAACTCCTCCTTATTTAATTTTTTATTGATATTGTTAAAAGCAATATCAATATGCTTTTTTAAATTACTTCCAATTATCGATGCTGACATATTAAATGAATTGCAAAATCGATAACAAGTACTTTCAATAGGTCGGTTAGAAACATCCTTTAATTTTTTTATATGTTCTTGCCAGAGAAGAACTTGCTTTATGTTCCATTTATACCTGTGGTCATTTTTATTAAATTTTAATTTTTTTTTATTAACAAATTGATCAGTAAAAATACCAAAATTTAAAATTGTTCTAACAAAAATTTTTATTTTATCTTTTCTCATTAATTTAAGTGTCTCGGGATTAAGAACTCGCTGGTCAAGTACATTAAAATTTAATTGGACAGCATCAAAATTATAAAGCTTTCTTAATTGAATATAATCTGCAGGTTGTCTTAAACTTATTCCAATAAACCTAATAACGCCTTCCATTCTTTTTTTGTGCAAATAGTTTACACACTGTTTGAGCTTCTTATCGTTTGGATCAGGAGTATAAAGCTGAACAAGATCAATATATTTAGTATTTAAACTTTTTAGAGATTGATCAAGTTGTTTTTTTATAACCTTTGTTGAAAAATTAAGTTTTTTTTTGAAAGAAACACAGCCAACTTTATTTGCAATAAATACTTTTTCTCTAATATTTTTGAAAACGTCACCTAATCTCTTTTCTGCCAAACCATAAACATTAGCAGTATCAAAAAAGTTGATTCCTTTACTAAATGCATATTTCAATAATTTATGGGATTTAATTTCACTCATATCTCCATAAGATATGTTATTTTTTAGTTGTCCACCTATCGACCATGTACCAAAACAGTATTTTGATAATTTTTGTTTACCAATTGTAAAAAATTCCATAATTATAAATTATGTATTATGTAAAGAAAAAAAAGTTAATATTCAAGAACCAAGTTTATACAGTCTATTCTAATATAATTGAAAATAAAACTGAGAGTATCAAAGATTATTTATCTATAGAAGTTAAGGGAGATATTTATGGAGGTGTCTGTTGTGTTTTGATTAAAAATAACAAGATTGGTTTAATGAAAATATATAGCCCAATAGCCAAAAGATATTTTTATGCACTAGCTCAAGGCTTTTCCAATCACAACGAAGATGTGAAACTTTCTATCAAAAGGGAAGTTTTAGAAGAAATTGGGATAAATTTTCAAAAAAAAGATTTTAAAAAAATTTGTGAATTTTATCCAATACATAGTCTGATCAAAACAAAATTAGCAGTATTTGTGGCAAAACTTAGAAGTCAAGATAAAGATTACTCCAAAAATGTTGTCAAAGAAATTGGTGTTGGTAAATTAAATTTTTTTGAGATTAAAACTTTAAAAAAGATGTTAAAAAAATCTAATAGTTTTGATTTAATATCTTATTCTGCTCTGTGTTATTTTTTATTTCTTAGAAATTAAACTGATTATAGAGTTAATTTTTTTAACTATATCTTTACTATCAGGTGGAAGATTATCTTTTTGCTTTGAAGCTCCAGCGCTTCTATTCTTTAATCCCAACGTGAAAACCTTTTTTCCAGATTTTAAATTTAAATCGTTCGCTACTGATTTTGCAATTCCAGAATCATAATCGTCATCAAGGACTAAGCCGCCATATTTAGATTGTTTAAGTTTGTCAATCCAAAGACTTTTAATTTTAAATGGCTTTATCCAAAAAATATTTGCAACTCCAATATTTATATTTTTTTTCTCTAATATTTCTTTTACTTTTATTGCTTCAAATCTAGTTATCGAAATTGCAAAAATTATAATATCGCATCTACCGTCTAATTTGTCAGTTAATGCTAGTGTATTGTCAAAACTATTTCTATGCTCAGAAACATAAATAACATCATCATTCTTTAAAAAATATTTATAAATAAATTTATATTCCTGTGGACTCATAGGGCTAAAGATAGTTATCCCGGGCATACGAAAATAAAGTGAGTGATGTGAAGATCCAGCAACTGGACCAATTCCTCCCTCCATTGCAATTCCTCTGACTAGCATTGGACATGGTACTTTCCATATTTCTTTCGATTTACAGGCATAATTTAGAATGATTGGAGCGTTGTACCAATTGAACCCTTGATATCTTATTACATAAATTGGTCTTTTACCCATAAGAGCCGCACCAACTACTATACCTCCGCCAGCAACATCTGCCATGGATAATTCTACCATCCCATCTTTTTCATATAGTTTTGGCAAGGTGCCACCAACCCATCCTACTGCAGTCAAACATTGTCCTAAGACAATACCTTTATTTTTTTTAAGGTGAGTTCTTGTTATCTCTTTAATTGTTTCTCTAAGTGATTTTGCCATAGTTTTTCAATTTTCTTTTTATTTTTTTGATCAATATCTTTAGCTTTTTTACCCAATCTTTTCATTTCATCTTTATATCTATCAAAAGTTTTGTCTGAATCTTGTCCTGCCCCAGAGTGCCAAAAAATTCTATTTGTATTTATATTCAATAATAATGGCTGCTTAAAAAATTTACTTTTATGTTTGTAAATTTCCTCAGGGCTATCCTTGATGTCATAACTTTGAATTTTAAATGCCTTGCCGACATCGTGCATATGCCAATTTCTTCTGATTTTTTTTTTAGTTAATATAGATAAATTATTGTCTTCGATAATAAAAACTATAGGTAATTTTTTTGTTGATGCCCAACCTATTGCACCAAGCACATAGTCTTCCTCTGCAGATGCATCACCTAAAAAAACTATAGTAGGTTTTTTTGAAGCAAAACATGCACCTACTCCAATAGGCGCTTGAGTCCCCATGTGTCCATCATGTCCATACATATTGATTTTCTTTGAGTGTATTGAGGCTGATCCTCCCATTCCATACGTACAACCTTGATTTGATCCAAGCAACTCGTTAATTAGTTTGCTTATATTTCCTCCAAAAGAAATATAAATTGAGTGACATCTGTGCTGACCAAATATTAAAGGATTAATTTTTAGCTCTCGGGTTAAGTTAGAGATCGCCGAAGATATGTATTCTTGACCTGCTGATAAATAAATAGGAATTTTAATTTTTTTTTCTTTTACGTGTTTAAAAGTTTCTTCTTCAAAGTTTCTACATAGAGAGGCAGTTTTAAAAATATTAATTTTTTGATTAAAGTTTAGCATAAAGAAATGCTCAGCACAGTTATAAAGGGAGCTGGTTTAAAAGAAGCACAAAGTTTTTTGATTGTGTCTGTTCTTACAATGTCTCCAGGCGCTAGTACAAGATTTTTTGAATTTTGTCCTAAACCACCTTCTAAAATAGCGTAAATTTCTTTTTTATTTGACAAATTATTTTTTAAAATTTTTTTATATTTGGCAATTTTAAATTTAAATTTTTTAAATTTTAAATTTTTAGTTTTTTTATTTATTTTTAAGCAATCTTTAGGAAGTTCAACCATATTTTTTTTATTTTCATAAGGTTTTTTCTCCCTTCCGTAATTATCTTTGAATCTAATTAAATCTTCTTTATTATTAGGAGTTTCAATTTCAATGATTTGAACTCCCTTTTTTGATAAAGCTTTAGTAGAATGAAATAGGCCAGGTCTTATCATTATTTTATCTAATCCTTTTAATTTTTTTTTTTGATAAAAACCAATATTCATTTCAACAACTCCATCAAGCAAAATAAACCCAGTTTTTTTGAGCGGATGACAATGTAGTGATGTAGCTTTATTGTGCGAAATATTTAAAAACCAAGCAGCAATACTTTTATTTTCATAGATTAAATATTCAGAACCCCAGGGTTTTTTAACTAGTTTGTTATAATATTTATTTTTTTTACTAACCATAAAGAATATTTAATAACTTTATTTTGATTTATAAAAAATCTTTAAAGCTGCTGCCATCCAAGGCCCCATATCTTTATAATGTGCAGTTGTTATTATGTTTTCATCTACTACTGCTGGTTTATCCTCATAAACAGCACCTGCATTTACGATATCATCCATCATACTGTAATACCCTGAAATTTTTCTACCTTTAACTACTTTTGCTGAAATTAATAGTTGAGCTGCGCTACATATACAGGCAATTATTTTTTTTTGCTCATTAAATTCTGATATGAAATTAATAATCTTTTTATTTTGTCTAATTTTTTCCATTGATTTAACACCACCAGGTAAAACTAAAAAATTATAGTCCTTTGGACTAACATCTTCAATATTTACAATTTTTTGATCTTTGTTTGGCGGTATGTCAGTTCCTAGAAATCCTTTAACAAATCTTTTTTCATTTAGACAAACATCAATATCAAAGTCGTCCTCTAGCAGTCGATAATATGGATAGATAAACTCTTGGTCTTGAACTAAATTTCCACTAATAATTATTGCTTTTTTCATTAAAATATTACTTTTTGTAGTGGCTTTTATACCATTTTATTGTTTTTTCGATACCTTTATCTAGAGAAATTCTAGGTTTCCATCCAAGTTCTTTGTTGGCCAGTTTATAGTTAAGTTTAACAAAAGTATTAAGAAAATTAAAAGATTTATCATGTTTAATCAGTAAACTTCTTTTTGAAATTTTTATTATCTTTTTAACTAAAGAATTAACAGATATATATTGACCCATTCCACAATTATAAATTCTAAATTTTTTTTTTTGTTTTAAAATAACTTTATCAACAAAATCAACAAAATCATCTACGTAAAGTAAATCTCTTTTTTCAGTTCCTTTTCCAAGAATCTTTATAAAAACATTTGAGTTTAAGACTTTATTAATCGTTGCACCAAAAACATGTGATTTTTTTAAATCGAATTTGTCAAAGGGTCCATATAGATTTGAATGCCTAATAATTGTAAATTTTGTTTTCGAAATGCTGCTAAAAAATTCAGACATTTTTTCCATATAAATTTTCATCCAGCCACCACCAAAATATTTAGGATAAATTTTATCATTTAAATCTAGGTCATTTTCTTTGATAAGTTTTGGAGACGACTTATACATTATTGTACAGCTTAACATTATTAAATGTTTAATTTTATTTTTAAATGCAGACTCTATTACTATAGAATTTATTATATTATTATCAGTTACGTGAATGTAGGGCTTTAATAAAATATCTTTGGCACCTGATGTTACAGCAGCGCAGTTAATTACTACATCTTTATTTTTAAACAACTTATTGGTTTTATTTCTGTCTAAAATATTGAGCTTGATTAATTTAATATTTTTAATTTTTGGTTTTTTGCCTAAATAAGTGCCGTAAAGCTGTATATTTTTTTTATTTGAAAAATATAAAGCTAAATTAGTTCCTACAAAGCCACCGCTACCTAAGATTAATATTTTTTTCATATTTAATTATACTTAAAGTACTTATTCATATTAACAGATTAGCTATTATGAGGATATTATTATTAATGTCACTTATTTTACTATTTATTACGATTTTGTTAAAATACAATCTAAATTACACTCAGTAGAAAAAAATCACACCCAAAAGCTCATATAACACTTGTCTATTACAGCAAATACTTAAGTACCAATAGTACTTTAAATTTACATACAACAATTAATTACTTTTAGCATTCAATAGTGCAGTAAAATATATTAAAAAATTTAAATCTTTTCTTACTTTAAAAGAATAAAATTTTAACATATAAGAATTAATATATTTAATCTTACAAAATATTAAAAACAATTTAAAATGATAATTTCCAGAACTCCTTTTAGAATATCTTTTTTTGGAGGAGGGACAGATTTTCCAGATTGGTATAATAAATATTCTGGAAAAGTAATTTCAACAACAATTGATAAATATTGTTATATTTCTCTAAGAAAATTACCACCATTTTTTAAATATAATTATAGTATTAAATATTTTAAAAAAGAAGAGGTCAAAAAAATATCTCAAATAAAACACGCCAGTGTCCGAGAAGGTCTTAAACATTTTAAACACAACGACCCTATGGAACTTATTCATTTTGCAGATCTTCCCGCACAATCTGGCCTGGGTGCTAGCTCAAGTTTTACCGTAGGTTTTATTAATAGCCTTAAAGCATTACAGGGTACGAGGATTTCAAAAAAAAATCTTTATCTAGAGGCAATTTCAATAGAGCAAAGAAAAATTAAAGAAAGCGTGGGTTCACAAGACCAAGTATCGGCTGCATTTGGAGGATTTAATATAATTAATTTTTCTAAAAACTTAGTAGGTAAAAATCAAATTGAAGTTTCCCCAGTATTAAATAATAAAAATATTATGATGTTAGAAAAAAGTGTTTTTTTGGTTTTTACCGGTTTTGTAAGAAAAGCTGAAGTATTAGAAAAAGCTAAAATTAGACAAATCAAGTATAAACATGAATATTTTAAACAAATATTAAATATTTCTCATAAAGCTGAAGAGAAAATATATAGTTCAAAAAATATAATTTCTGATTTTTCAGAATTACTTCAGAAATACTGGTGGTGTAAAAAAAAACTAACTTCAAATGTAACAAATCCAAAAATTGATGCGATCTATAATCACGGTATGAAAAATGGAGCCTATTCTGGAAAGCTTTTAGGCGCAGGCGCAGGAGGTTTTATGATGTTTTTGATAGACCCAAAAAAGAGACAATTATTTAATGAAAAGTTTAAGAAATTTACTGTTGTTCCAGTTAAATTTGAGAACCTAGGCTCGCAAATTATTTACCATCAAGATGTTAATACTTAGTTTTTTTACTCAACTCTGTAACTAAAAATTTAAGAGAAAAGTCTAAAGACTCTTTTTGTATCCATCCGGTATCTTTGCAAAATTTTTTTATATTTGCCAGTTGTAGCGTAACATCTTTAATCCTTAAAAGTTTTTTATTCATTTTTTTCTTAATTTTAATTTTGCTTAATTTAATTAGTTTATCTAAAACTTGCCCTACAGTATAAGCTTTTGTTCCACCTATATTATAAATTTCACCAATTTTGCCTTTTATCGCAACATCCCAATAAGCTCTCATTGCATCTTCAAGAGACAAAAAACTTCTTATACTTTTTAAATTTCCATGCTCTAATACATTAGCTTTTTTACTTTTTATTTTGATAATCTGTCTAGCAAAAGCAGATTGAAATAAATTATTTCTCCTAGGATTTATATACGTAAACATTCTTGTAATTATCATATTTAAACCATAAATCTTGAAGTACATTTGTGCAGCCATATCCTGGTATGCTTTCGAAAGAGCGTAAGGACTAACAGGGCGCATCTTTAGGTCTTCTTTAATTGGAACATCATTTTTAGATACATTTCCGTATACTTCAGAAGTGCTACAATGAATGATTAAAGATTTTAATCTCAAAACTCTTGTGGCTTCAAAAAGATTTAATGAGGCATTATAATTACCGTTTATAACGGTCTTCGGAAAATCAAATGATAATCTGACATCAGGGTTTGAAGCAAAATTATAAATTAAATCAGGTTTTACTTTTTGTAAAATATTTTTAAATTTTTTATAATTATTTAAATCAAGTTTAAAAAATTTTATTTTTTTTTTTATATCTTTTCTGAAGTAGATTTTTATTGCCAGTAGATCTATAAGAACCATAAATTTTGATTGACTTATCTTTCTTTAAAATATGTTCGGCTAAATAGCTCCCACCAGCCCCAGTAATTCCAGTAATAAAACACTTTTTGAACTTTCTTACCATTTATAATTTTTCAATTTAAAATTTATCAAAATTTTTCATTAAATTTTTATAACGATAAAAATTACGTTTTACCATTATATTTATTTTAATATTAAGTATAAATTTTGAAATCTTATTTAAAATCTGATTTAAGAAATGAGCTGAGAATATTTTGTCAATTTTTGGAACACTTAATGTAATTTTTTTGAAACTATTTCTATAATCTTTTAACTGTTTATTATAATCAGTCATTTCGCTGTGTAATCCACTTCCTGAAACTCTAGCTATAAATTTCCAAATTATCCTGTTAAAAACACTTTCAACTATTTCATCATCATATTTTGTCTTATGTTTTATTAAGAAACTCAATTCTAACAAATGTTCTTTAATAAAAACTCCAAGAGTATTGTTCTTAATTAATTCTAAAGGCCCCCTAGAAGCTATATGATTCTTTTGATATCTTAGATTTGAATCTCTATCTAAGGCATCGTGTCTATTCCTAAAAAGCATTAAATGATCAGTTGAAACCTTAACTTTCCCATTAAGAAGAATATGAAGTACCCATGTCATTTCTCCATCATAGCAATACAAATCTTGTGTTTTTTCTCTACAAAACGGTTTAAAATTATATTCTTTTTCAAATTGAAATAACTCATTCATCATGTTTGTTCTACAAACACCAAAAAATGGAAGTGTTTGATTTTGTTCTGTCGCATAATATAAAATTCGATCGAGAGGATCCTCGGATAAAAATTCTGGGTAAACTTTATTAAAAGAACTTGTTATTTTAAATTGATTGTCAACAATGTTATTTATTTCTATACCTGTTATTGCGGAGAAATCAGAGTTTCTTTCTAAAAACTCAATTCCATATTTAGCAAAATTTGGAAAAAAACAATCATCGTCATTCATTACTGTAAAGTAATTTGTTTCAATATTATTTTTAAAGAAATTATATTTAGACAAATTTATTCGTTTATTTCGAGAACCTTTACTATCATTTTCTTGGTGTGTTTTTAAATTCAAAGAAGACTTAAATTTTTCAAAATTTTGATTATTTATTTTATGATCAGTTTCATCCGAACCGTCTAAAATAACAACTTTACCCTTGTAGTTAAATTTCTCCAAACACATAAGGGCAAAAAAAAGCCATGATGTTCTATTTTTAGTCGGTATTATTATTGTGTGATCCATTTATTTCAAATATTATTATCTCTATTTTAAGAAACTTCTTGTTCAAAACTTGAACAATGTTATCATATATTAGATAAATTATTTAATTTAAACAATTTAAATTTTAGATAAAAATATGAGAAATCTCATGATTAAAGGCCACAGACTAATAGAAAATAATATTACAACGAATGATATTGACGTTTTAATTAAATTTTTAAAAAAGAAGCCAATTCTAACACAATCTAAAAATGTCTTAAATTTTGAAAAAAAATGGTCAAAGTGGTTAGGAGTTAAATATAGCGTTTTTGTTAACTCAGGTTCATCTGCAAACTTGTTATCAATAAATGGCTTAAAGCACTATTTAAAAAAAAATGAAAAAAGAAATGAGATAATAGTTCCGAGTTTAACATGGTCATCTGACATTAATTCAATAATTCAAAATAACTACAAACCTGTATTTGCAGATATAAACCTCAAAACTTTGTCTTTGTCGGTAGATGAAATCAAGAAAAAAATTAACAACAAAACACTAGCAGTATTTATTACTCATGCCCAGGGCTTTAATCCTTTAAATGATGAATTAATTAAAATGCTTAAGAAAAAAAAAATTTTTTTACTCGAGGATGTTTGCGAGTCACATGGAGCAAAATTTAAAAATAAAAAACTTGGAACTTATGGTTTAATATCAAACTTCTCTTTTTATTACGCACATCATATGTCAACTATAGAGGGAGGAATGATTTGTACTAATGAAAAAAAATTATACGATATTATCTGTTCATTAAGATCTCATGGATTAGTGAGAGAAATTAAAGACAAAAAAGTCAGAAAAAAGATTGTAAAAAAATATACTCAACTTTCAGATCAATTTATTTTTTTGTATTCAGGATATAATATGAGAAATACTGAAATAGGAGGAGTTTTAGGAATAAACCAATTAAAAAGATTGGATAAAAATATTAAAAGAAGAAATCAAAACCTTGAGTATTTTTTAAAGCTACTTGATAAAAAAATTTATTATACAAATTTTGAATTAAAAGGGTGCTCTAATTATGCCTTTCCACTAATTTTAAATGAACAAAATTTAGAAAGAAGAAACCGGTTAGAAAAGATATTGACTAAATATAAGATAGAATTCAGAAGAGGTAATGCTGGAGGAGGAAATCAACTGAGGCAACCTTATTTGAAAGATTATGCAAAAAAAATTAATTTTAAAAATTTTAAAAATGTAGAACACGTACATAATTTTGGGTATTATCTTGGTAATTATCCTGATTTAAAAAAAGATAAAATTCTTAAAATTTGTAAAATATTAAACAGTATTTAAATGAGTAAAAATATATTAGTCACAGGTGGAGCGGGTTATCTAGGCTCTGTGCTTTGTACAGATTTAATAAATCTAGGTTTTAAGGTTACAGTTTTAGACAAGTTAGATTTCAAAAAAGACTCACTAGCTCACTTATATTCTAATTCAAAATTTGAATTTATTAAAGGAGATGTAAGAAATAAAAAATTAATAAAAAAATTGTTAAAAAATAAAGATTATATAATTCCTTTGGCAGCCTTAGTTGGAGCACCACTTTGTCTAAAAAAACCAAAAGAAACCTTAGAAATAAACTTAAAGTCAATTATTTTTCTAGTTTCAACTATTAAAAAAAATCAGAAGATTATATTTGCCACAACAAATTCTGGATATGGAATAGGAGAAAAAAATAAATTTTGTGATGAGAATTCAGATTTAAAACCTATTTCGCTTTATGGTCAAACAAAAGTAGATGCAGAAAAAATAATATTAAATAATAAAAATTCTATTTCCTTTAGATTAGCCACAGTATTTGGATTTTCTTATAGAATGCGAACAGATCTGCTTGTAAATAATCTAGTAGAGTTAGCTTATCAGAAAAAAAAGTTGGAGATATTTGAGCCTCATTTCCGGAGAAATTATATACATGTAAAAGATGTTAGTAGAGCTTTTATTTTCGCTATCAAAAATTTTAGTAAAATGAAAAATAACATTTATAACGTGGGTTTATCATCAGCAAATCTAACTAAACTTCAGTTAGCAAAAAAAATAAAGAAACATCTAAAAAATATTAAAATAAAAATTTTAAATAATAAAAAAGACCCTGATAAAAGAGATTATTTTGTAAGTAATAAAAAAATTGAAAAATTAGGCTTTAAAACTAAATATGATTTAGACAGAGGTATAAAGGAGTTATTAAACATGTACTCAAACGGGTATACAAAATTAAAAAATAATTATTAAATGTCTAGTAAAAAAAATACTGATAATATTATCTCAGGTATGTTAATTTAATTTAAATGGATAAAAAAATTCGATCAATCAAAATTAACAAAAGATTAATTAATACAAATACTTCTCCAAACGTAGTGGCAGAAATATTAAGTAAAAGTCATGAAGATATTTCCTCTAACGAATATAGTGTAAAATATAAATTCAATAAATATGATTATTGGAAAAGAAAATTATTTAATTTAAATAATGAAAAAATTGACCCCTTAATTTTTTCAAAAAAAAAAAAGATATAAATGTTTCCAAGAGTCTATTTTCTAACAATATAGATGTAGTAAATATTGAAACCTCATCATACTGCAACAGAAAATGTTCTTACTGTCCTGTCGCAATCTATGGTCGTGGTGAAAAAATATTTATGTCAAATAAACTACTTAATTCAATTTTAGATGGTCTGAGGGATATCAAATATAAAAAATTGATATCACTAAATTTATATAACGAACCATTGTCTTCAATTGAATTTTATAAAGTTTTAAGGTTAATAAAAAAAAAATTACCAAATGCGATAACTGGAACAAATTCTAATGGAGACTACATTAAAAATAGAGATGATTTAATCAGATTAGCCGATAGTGGACTTAATAGAATAAAAATAACTGCCCATACACCTCCTAAAAAGAGTTACTCAAAAAAATATATGACAATAAGAATTATGGATTTTGCGAAAAGAATTGACTACAAACTAACTAAAGAAAATTTAAAAAATCTTAACTTTCAATTCAAAATTAACAATTTAGTTGGCATTTATCAATGTCCTGATTGGTTTTCATCAGGAAACTCCAGAGGTGGAATTATTAAAGAATTAAACAAAAAATCTTTAAGACAAAAACCTTGTGTGAAACCTTTTAGAGAATTTACCATTTACTATGATGGCACTGTCACTCCATGTTGTGATATTTATCATGGCGAAAATTATTCTAAACATATAATTAAAAAAATTTCAGATTTAGATAAAAATGATATTTTCAAAATATATGCTGGAGATAAATTATCCATGTGGAGAAAAAGCTTGTTTAGCTGGTCTGAAAAAGAGGACATTTGTGGTAGTTGTTCTGCACCAGATCTTGCTGAAAAGAGCGACCAAAGTAAAAGAAAGGCTATTTTAAATTCCCTTGATGAATAAAAAAATTCGATCAATCAAAATTAACGAAAGATTAATTAATACAAATACTTCTCCATACGTAGTGGCAGAAATATCAGGAAATCATAGTGGAAAAATTTCAAACTTA
>MDTF01009163.1_pt1 | contig 13455 bp, 12 predicted proteins | sample 811191 | NCBI WGS metagenome assembly MDTF01 (sample SAMN05326649, study PRJNA326480) | marine metagenome | isolation source: seawater | place: Southern Ocean | collected 2011
AAAATAAATTTTTTTTAGAAGAAAAATTATTTAAGATTTTAAATAAGCCAATAATTTTTGTTAATACCTCTAGAGGTGATCTGGTTAAAAATAGTATCTTAGCGAAATACTTTAAAAGTGGAAAAATTAGAGGTTTAGGATTAGACGTTTTCAATAAAGAACCACCCCCAAAAAAAGATGCATTAACTAAAATTTGGGAAGATAAACAAAATATTGGACGAATAATATTTACGCCCCACGTTGCGTTTTACTCTACTGAAGCCTTAAATGAAATTAGATTTAAAGGAGTAACAACGATAAAAAAATTTTTTGAAAATAAAAAAATTAAAAATTGTATAAATACAAAGTATCTTTAAAAATATTCCTAAAAGGAACTTGCAACAGACCTAATGAAAAAAATAATCTTAGACATATCTACTTGTTATATTCTTGCCAATGCTAGTAAATTTGCAGAACTTATAAATGCATATTCTAATGAAAACTATAAAATACAAATAATTAAAAAAAATTGGTCAAAAGAAAGATTTAAAGGCCTAACGTTAGATAAAAAAACAAAAAATTTTTCAAAACCAGATGGAGCTTTTTTGTGGGACCCTCAAACTCATCCAGATGACTACTTAAACAATCTTGTATTTTCTTCTTTTAAAGATTTAGAATTTTTAAAAGAACCTTCTATAATAAAAAAAGCTATTCTTTTTTTTCATCCTATGTACATTACATATAGTCTTTGTTTAAATTTTTTATCAAATGAAGAAGAAAAAAAAAGAACTCAAAAATATTATCTAAATTTTTTATTAAAAAACTTTTCTTTTATTAATTTAATACAATACTTAATTAAATTTTTTGAAATTAATATCTTAGTGTTATTTAAATCTAAACCTACAAAATTTAGTTCTTTTAGATATTTGCTGGCAAAAGAAAAAATGGATGAAAATGTAATAAATATTTTAAAAAAATATAAAAACTCTAAAAAAAAAATTCTTTTATCAATACTATGGGATGAAAATAAAAAATTTGAAGTTTTAAATGATAGGTTAAAGGGTGGTCCAATATTTAAAGATAATCATGAAAAAACCTTTGAAGAATTAAAAAGATTTATTTCAAAAATCGACAATAGAATATTAAAAGGTGAAAACTATCAATTTATATTGTCTAGCAAAAAAGCAGTTGATTGGGAAAGATTTATAAAGTCAGATTATATTGACTTTAGAGATTTTGAAAAACTAAATCTTTCGTTGTCTCAAATGATTTTTATTTGTCAGGAGTTAAGTGATTATAGTATTAATTGGCCCTCTACTTTTAGCATTTGGATTTCTAATTGTTCTAATATAAAACATATTACATTTCATGACTTCAAAGATACTGCAAATTGGTGCCATGGTAACGTGAATAATGAAAATATTAAAGCTTTAGAAAATAATGATACTTATATCTCATAGAGGCAACATTTCAGGAATAGACAAACAATCAGAAAATAAACCTGATTATATTTTAAATGCTTTGAATTTTGGTTACGATGTTGAAATAGATATATGGCATTATAAAAATGAGCTTTATCTTGGCCATGATGAACCAACAATATTATTACCTGAAGAACTTTTAGAACATAAAGATAAATTATGGTTTCATGCAAAAAATTTAGATGCTTTAACTAAATTAGAAAAACTTAGTGTTCATTATTTCTGGCATCAAAATGATGACATAACTATAACAAGTAAAGGATATTGGTGGACATATCCTGGAAAAAAACTCTTTAATAATAGTATATGTGTTTTACCAGAAAAATTTAATCAAGATATTTCTAGCTGTGCAGGATATTGTTCAGACGTTATAGGCAAATATATATGATCAAAACCATAATATTTGATTTAGATGGTGTCATAGTTGATACAAAAATAATTCATTTTTCTTCTTTAAACGAGGCTTTAAAAAAGACTAAAAAAAAATATACCATAAGTTACTCAGATCACCTTAAAATGTATGACGGCTTACCGACGGTTACTAAGATTGCTGATTTATTAAAGAAAAATAAAATTAGCAAAAATGAAGTGAATAAAGTCAAAAAAAATAAGAAAACTTTTACAAATAAGTTACTTAAAGAAAAAATAAAATTTAATCCCAAAATATATAATATTTTTAAAACATTAAGTAAAAAATATAATCTTATAATAGCTTCTAATGCTGTAAGTGAAACATTACAAATATGTATAAAAAATTTAAAAATTGAAAAATTCATAAAATTTTATTTAAGTAATGAGGATATTAAAAACCCAAAGCCTCATCCTGAAATTTATTTAACAGCTTTCTTAAGATTATATAATTCACCGAAAGAATGTATAATAGTAGAGGACTCTTATTATGGTAGACTGGCTGCGGAGCATTCAGGTGGCCATCTAATTGGTGTCAATTCAGAAGCAGACTTAACTTTAAATTTAATAAAAGAATCAATAAAGGAGATCAATTTTAAAATGAAAAAGAATTCGATTTGGAAAGATAAAAAATTAAACGTATTAATCCCTATGGCTGGCGAAGGTTCCAGATTTACTAAAGCTGGATATACCTTCCCAAAACCCTTGATAGAAATCAATCAAAAACCAATGATACAAACAGTTATAGAGAACCTTTCAATTGAGGCCAATTTTATTTTTTTAGTGAGAGAGGAACATGAAAAAAAATATAATATTTCAAGTTTATTAAATGTCATATCACCAAATTGTAAAGTAATTTTTGTAAAAAAACTTACAGAAGGTGCTGCATGCACAACTTTACTTGCAGAAAAATTTATTGATAGTTCCAACCCATTAATTCTGGCTAATTCAGATCAACACATAGAGTGGAACAGTTCAAAATCAATGTATAGATTTATGTCAAAAAAAATTGACGCTGCAATTTTAACTTTTGAGTCTATTCATCCAAAATGGTCTTATGCAAAGACTAATAGTGATGGCTTTGTAACTGAAGTAGCAGAGAAAAAAGTTATCTCAAAAGAAGCTACTGTTGGTATATATTTTTGGAAACAAGGTTCTGATTATGTCAAATATGCCAAGCAAATGATTAAAAAAAATATTAGAGTAAATAATGAGTTTTATGTGTGTCCTGTTTTTAATGAAGCTATTAAAGATAAGAAAAAAATTGTGACAGAGAAAATTGAAAAAATGTGGGGTCTAGGAACGCCGGAAGATTTAAAAACTTTTCTTGATAAATAAAGATTTTAAAGATTAACCTTTAATAATTGAGTAAAAATACGCATAATGTACCTTTCTTTCACCAGGCTTGAAAATTATATCTTGATAATAAGAATAGTAAGGATCATTTTTAGAATTTAATTTTTTTATAGGTTTAATTATTTTTACCTTTTTAAAGTTTTTTTTTAATTTATTTAAAACTTCTATAGAAAAATCATGACAAGTATTATCACTTATAAAAATTTTTTTAAATTTTGCTCTTGATCTTATTAAATTAACATAATCAATATTAACCCGTTTATACCTCATATGAGCATCATCAATTCCTACATAAAACTTATCTGGTATTAAATCAAAAAATAGATCTAGTTCTTTATTCAAATTAAATAGTGTATGTTCTGAGTCCAAAAAGCAAAAGTCAATTTTTTTTTTTTTTTCTTTTAGTAATTTGATTCCGGTATATTCATTTGTGCTACTAGACATAATTGGAATCCAGTAATCACTGATATTGATTTTTAAGTGTTCACAAATTGAAGAGTTAATAATCTGTTTTACCGTTTCTAATTTTTCAGGATTAGGATCAAAAGTATAAAATTTTTTTTTTTTTAAAACAGCTCCTATAAAAAATGCGATAGTGGAAGCACCTGTGCCTGTTTCTAACATATGGTGTTTACTATTTGTTTTTTCTATTATTTTTAATATTGATAATGCAACATTATCAGTAATACCATTCAAATATTTAGGTAATATTCTTTTTATTTTTATTAATAAATCACTTGGATTAATTTTTTTAGTATTTTGAATAAAATTATAATTATACATTTGTAAATATTATGGCCTATTAATAAAAATATTTTCTAAACAATATTGTTTAATAAGCAAGTTTAAATTCATTTTTTTTTAAATTAAATCTTAAATTTATAAGTTTTTTAATTTGATCATTGTAATTTATCATCTTCTTTCTTTCAATATTTTTTTCTAAAAATTTAATATGTTTTATTTTTTTAACTCCAAAAATACATTTTGATATATTATCCTCATTTAATATAAAATTGATAGCAAATGATTCTATATTATTATTCGTTATTCCTTGGAGCTCATTAATACATTTTTGAATAGTTTCTTTTCTTTTTTTTTTATTTAGCCATTCAGACCTATGATCTTGAGCTGTATACATTTTATTAACATTAAAATTATTTGTTAATATTCCATTTGCAAAAACTGATCTTGCATAAAAATTTGTTTTTATTTTTTTTAAATACTTATCCGAGTCTATATTTAGTAAATTGTATTCATCCTGAATTATGTCAAATTTTTGAAGAAAATTCTCATTATAAGTAAAATTTCTTGCTAATGAAATTCCTGTTTTATTGATTAATTTATTTCTTTTTAATTTTTTCAAAAACTTCAAACATTTTTCTAGATTTTTTTTTTGTATCCTTGGATTGTGCAAATATAAAATATTAATTGAGTCTCGACCCAATCTTTTTAAACTTTCATAAAATGAATTTTCTAAATTATCTAAATTAAAATTTTTACCAAAAAATGGATGGTTTCCTATTTTTGTATTAATAAGTACTTTTTTATCTTTAAAAATCTCACCAAGAACAAATTCCATCTTACCATCCCCATATGAAGGTGAGGTGTCAAATTCTATAAATTTTTTTTTATAAGCATATTCTAAAATTTGAAAAACATTCTTAGTATCTATTTTTCCGTAGCCACCTGAAAGAGACCAGGTTCCTAGAACATAATTTGATTTTATATTGTTCATATAAATTAGATAATATATATCTTTAGCATATAAAGTTTTTTAATATTATGAAAAAAAAAATCGCCGTTTTGATTCCAGCTAGATATAGATCTAAAAGAATACCAAAAAAACCTATTTTCGAAATTGATGGTCAAAAATTAATTGTCAGAACAGTTAATAACTTAAATAAATATTTTGATACTAAGGACATATATGTCGTCACAGACCATAAAAAAGTAGTCAATAGTCTTAAAGATATCAAATGTAATATAATTTTAAATACAAAAACTTTTTTAAACGGTACAGAAAGATGTAGTTACGCCCTGAAGTTTATAAAAAAAAAGTATGATTATTATTTGATAGCTTCTTGTGATAACCCTTTTTTAGATGAAAAAATATTTAAATTTTTAACTAAAAAAATAAATTTAATTAAAGAAAAAGTTGATGCTATTACTATCCACACAAAAATTTCTTCTAAAAATGCCTTAAATAAAAATATAGCTAAAATTATTGTTTCTAAAGATAATGATGTCATCTATATTTCAAGATTAAGGATACCTTATAAATTTAAAGAAAAACAAATTCCTTATTTTAGTCATCATGGACTTGTTTTATTTAGTAAGAAATCACTTGAAGAATATAAGATGCTCTACACTAGTGACGAACAGTATGTTGAGGATAATGAATGGTTAAAATTAGTTTTTAATAAAAAAATATTTAAATCATATTTTTATAAGTACATAGAACCAGAGCTTAATACTAGAAAAGATATTAAAACTTACTTTCCAACACGACCTCTAAAATGAAAAAAAAATTACAAGAAAATTTAAAAGTTGATGTAAATGGAAAAATAAATTTTAAAAATAAAGTTTACTTACCCAGATATTCAATAAAAAGAACTGAAAAAATATTTAAAGATCACATGACTAATTTTTTTAAATCAAAGAATTATAATGACACAATTGTTGATGGATATCATACTATTATGCATTCTTGGCCATATTTTTATTGGTTTTATTTTTTTCCACGCTCCACTTATCCAGCTTTTTTTGAAAATATTAATTTAAAAGTAGACTGGAAAAAATATTCCATAAAATCAAAAAATTTTTTTTTATCAGAATATTTTTTTTTAAGATCATATAAGGGAGGCATTTTAAGGTTATATTTAAAATATTTTATTTTTTATTTATTAATAATAATAAATTGGCCGCTTAAAAAAAATAAAATTTGGGTTTTTAATGATTTTAGAAAAGATTATAAATTTTATTTTTTAAAAAAAAAATCAACAAATGATTTATATTTCTTTAAATATAGATTTCCAGGCACAAAAGATCTTTCTTTAGATATAAATAAAGCTATTTGTCAACATTCACAAAATATAAATTATTCAGTTAATTTATGGTCTTGGGCTTTTAAGATGTTAAAGCCAAAGAAAATTATTATGTTAGATAATTTATTTAATGACTCATCTATATTGTTAGCAGCTAAAAAACATAATATTAAAACTATAGGAATTTCTCATGGTTCATTTTACAAATGCACTAAATATTTGATTGGTGAAAAACACTTATATAAAAAAAAAAATCTCATATTTGATAAACTATATGTCTGGCATGAAATATTTTCAAAATTATTAATTAAAAATAGCTTCATTTATGATAAAAAAAATATATTTATTTCTGGTTGGTTGGAAAGCAAAAAAATTAAAAAAATTAAAAAAATAAAAAAACAAACGAAAGTAATTCTTGCTGCACATGAAGATGTTAGTGATATTATTTCTTATGTTAACCTGATAAAATTCTATCTAAAAAAAGATTTTAAGATAATATTTAAAAAAAGACCTGATATAAAAGATTATTCATATTTAATGAATTTACAAAATAAATTAAAGATAGTTGATAATTTTTCAGATGAAGACTATCAAGAATGTGATTTTGCTATTGCCTGTAAATCTTCAATAGTTTTTAATTATTTTTTTAGAGGTATACCTGTTGTAATTCCTAAAACTGGGTTAAATCTTCTAGAAGATCTCAATTTAAATAAAAATATATTTATTTTTAAAAAAGATTTACACATTAATTTATGGAAAAAAAAAGTACCTGTATTAAACAAACCATCCCTTTCTAGCAAATTTTTAAAAGAATTTAAATTGTAATATAGAATCTAATATTTATTTATTAAAATCAATAAATTGACTATTAATATATTTATTTTTCAATACTAATTTTTTAGTATAGTTATTTAATTCACTGAACATTACTGGTGGAATTTTTGGACTTCTTTTGCTTGGTACAACAGAAAATAAGTAAACTAAAACTAATCTCTTTTCATTTTGTGGGTTTTTACCTTTGTGAATAGCATATGTATTAGCAATAAAACTTTTGCCACTTTTTCCTTCAATCGATATTAAATCTTCTTTTTTACTAAAATTTTCAAATATATCATTGTCAGAAAATCTTGTCCTAGTATAAAATTTGTCAATTTTATGTGATCCTTTTATTATTTGGTGTGGCCCATTACTTGAGTCCACGTCTGTGAGATAAACAAATACTTTTACAAAATTTAAATTTTCATAGTCACGGTGAAATTTTTGCGGTCCAATTTTTTCTTCTCCTGGAAAAGACCACCAAGACCAAACCCAATCAAGTTTATAGGTACATTTAAAATATGAATCTAATAATGATAAAAGTTTAGGATTGTTTGCACCCTTTAAAACTAAGTTGTTATTAATCAACTCCTCTGTATTAATATAGCCTGTAATTGAAGCATTTGGTTTATCGTTAAGCATAAAATCTTTATGATCTGTGTATATGGACTTTAAAATTCTCTTTTTACAAAAAAAAAGCTTTAATTCAGATATCTCATTTTTATCAAATAAATCTTCAATATCTGTATAGGAATCTTCCTTAAGTTTTGTTGCAAGATAATGTTCTTCTTTGAAATTAAATTTTCTAAAAAATTTTCTTTCAATACTAGAAATGTAATTTCTTAACTTTGGTTTTAAAATTATTCTATGAAATTTAAAATATATCAATTTTAATAATTGTTTTAGAAAAATATTTATAATTGACCAAATATGATTTTTTTGGCTTTTCTGAATTTGATTTTTTAAATCAATTTCTAACGGTTCAATTTTAAGAAGGATTTTATCTAACATTTTAAAAAGAAACACTAATTAACATTTGGTACTATGTCAAAGGCAATAGAAATTCTATAATTTTTATTATCAAATCTACTAACCTTATGAGGCAAAGATGATGGAAACAAAACTAATTTACCTTTTTCTGGATATATTTTTTTTTTAAATTTTTTATCTTTTGAAAAACCCCAGTGGCTTAAAGACAGATCTAAAGTTCCTGATTTTATTTTTTTTGGTAATTGAATATAAAAAACCCCACTCAACCAAGCATTATGTATATGATAATCTATACCACCTCCATTTTTAATTCTTATATACCATCCTTTCATTTTATATTTTTGTGGATAGTTTTTAATAAAAAAATCTTTTTTACTACTTAATCTATAAGACTTTAGATACTCAGAAATTTTTTTTGAGAATATTTTTTTAAGCTTAATTAATACTCTATTTTGTGTATCAAAAATATTTCCTATTGATTTATAACCAGAGTAAATACTACCTGGTGAGTAGCTGTCTGTCTTTTTAACCTTAGAAAGTGTATTAATCAATTTTTCTATAAATTCATTTTTTATTTCTTTAGTTTCAACTAAATTATATTCTTTTACATAAAGTAGTGGATTTGAGCAAAAATAATTTAAATTCTTAAAACCATATTTCTGTATAGCGTACGATAAAATAGCAAATAATCTCATATTAATTGAATTATAATTAAGAATTTTTTTTGTTTCCTGTCTAAATTTTTTAAATAATTTTTTTTTTAATAAATCTTCCACTAAAAAAGAATTATATTTGTAATTTGAATATAAAATTTTCTCAAAATCTTTTCTTTTAAAATTTTGAGATAGTAAACTTTTTAATTTTGCTAAAATGAGTAATGTCAGACCTATATTACTGTGGTAGGAGCCTTTTACCTTTGGATTAACTTTCAAGGAGTTTATCAAATCCTTGGTGTTCTTTTTATCAATTTTTTTAGCTGATATACTATTTCTTAATAATTTTTTAATAAATAAAGAGATGTTTTTATCTGTTTTAAATAAATTTTCAGGAATAATTCCAATATTATATTTAACTAAAGGACCATCAAAATTTCTAATTATTAAATTAGCTTTTTGATAGATTTCAACAGCTAGATCAATTCTATTTATGTTGACATAAGAGCAGGCTAACAAATTCGAATAAAAAATTTTTTTTGATTCTGGTAGAGTTTTCTTTAATAATAATTTTTTAATTGATTCAATTATTTTCGTATATTTTTTTTTATTATAATTGATTAAGCAAAGTTTTAAGTTCATATTTAATTGTTTTTAAATTATTTATAATAGTATAATTATTAACATTTTTAACCTAAAATATATTATCAGTTATAACTTATATGGCTAAAATTTTATTACTAAATCCAAACAAATGGGGAAGAGGAATTACAACCATCTGGGTTGCGAGTCACGCAAGTGTTCTAAAAAAAAATAAACATGACGTATCATTATTTGATTGTACTTTTTTTAAAAATTGGTCTGATGATGAATTAAATATAAATACAAAAAATCTACAGTTTAAACCTACTAATTATGAAGAAAATATAAAGTGGGAAAGTAAAGATTTACTTAAATCTTTACAAAATAAAATTGATTTTTTTTCTCCAGACATAATCTTTAGTTCAGCTATTTCATCACACATACATGGGGAGGGAGAATATATAAATATTCAACATGCGTATGATTTATTAAAAAAAATGAGATTTAATGGTTTGATTATTTTAGGGGGTCTTCAATCAACATCTAGACCTGAAATAGTGTTAAAGTCTATGCCAAAAGTAGATTATTTGATTTCTGGTGAATCAGAATTAATTTTAAATGATATCGCGGCTCTTCACCCGGATAAAAATAAAATTCAAACACTGGATGGAATTAATTATTTATCTTTAGAAAAATTTAAAAAAAATAAATCACAAAAAATAATTAATGATTTAGATATTCTTGCACCATATGACTATTCATTATTTTCTGATCAAACATTTAATAGACCTTATAATGGTAAAATTATTAGGGCAATTGACTATGAAATTTCAAGGGGTTGCATCTATACTTGTAGCTATTGTGTGGAAACCATAATTCAGAATTATTATCAAGTTGGTGATAATAATAATAGAGGCGCATTAAAAAATCCAAGTGCTTATTTAAGAAATAAATCTTCAAAAATAATATTTAATGAAATTCAAGAACTTAACAAAAAATTTAAAATAAAACTGTTTAGATGTCAAGATACAAATTTTTTAACAATAAATAAAAAGGTTTTAACAGAACTTGCTGATTTAATTGATGAGTCAAAAATTGATATTAAACTTTATATAGAAACACGACCTGAAGGTATAAATGAAAAAACTGTAAAATTATTAAAAAAATTAAAAGTTGACGGTGTTGGCATGGGGGTAGAGCTATCTGACGAAAGTTTTAGAGATGGTACATTAAATCGATATGTTGACCAAAAAAAAATTATTAGAGCATTCGAAATTTTAAAAGATTATAAAATTAATAGAACTGCATATAATATGATTGGTCTAGAGGGACAATCTGAAGATTCTATAAAAGAAACTATAAAATTTAATATCTTATTAAATCCAGAAGTATCTTCTGTAGCTTACTATTCTGCATACGATGGGACTAATTTGGCTTATAAAAGTATTAAAAATTATCCAACAAATTTAAATGATATGGATGCACAAATTAGATCCAAAATTATTAAACATGATAAAATAGACCCAAGATTACTTGAATTTTATAAAAATAATTTTAATTATTTTATAGAAAATAATATGAAAAATTTAGACAAAATGAGATCTGAATGGTTAGAAAATAATTAGAAAAAATCTTAAAATTAATTGTAAATTTTTTAAATTAATTGACAAAATTCTTATTATTCTTCAAAAAGCTTGGAGAAACATAACCACCCATCAATATAGCATCTAAACTATTTTTATCCTCGATACTCTTAAAAAAATTTTCATTTTTTGGCTTATATATATTAGATCCATTGAAATAAATTTCTTTTATTTCAAGTTGCAATTTTTCTTCTTCTTTAGATAGTGATATTTTTTTATTTTGAACATAATCAATTAATTCTTTTGTTGCTTCTAAAATTTCATCTGGTGAATTGTCTTGGAAATAAATGTTTTGTCTTAAAAACAATCTATCACTTCTAAAATATATTGGTGAATAATAAATAAGTTTCATTATTATATGGTCAAAAAGAATCATATAATATTTTCTTTTCATAAAGTTTTTTAATGTCAAAGTATTTTTTGTTTTATTGTCAAAAATTTTTTTTGGTAGGTATACTCCGTCTGAAAATGTGTGTGGAAAAATTGCGTTATGATATAATGCTAATTTATTAAATATTTTTGGAACAAATTGATCTCCTGAAGCTCCTACTATTGCAAATTCACATATTTTATAAATATAAAATTCAAGAAATCTTCTTACTTCAATATTATCATTAAAATAATCAAGTTTATGATATTCCTTAAAAATTTCATTTTCGTCCTTATGCAATGTATTTGAAATGATAATTTGATATCCATTTATTTTTAAATATTCTAAAGTTTTTTTTAAATTTTTTGGATCACTTATTCTATAATCTTCACCTACATACGTCTGATTTTTAACTTTACTATGGTAAGTCCAAGATTTATAGGAAATTACAACAACTTTTTTTAAATTTTTGAGACCTAATTTAGATAGGCATTCTAAACCAAATTTATTTTCTTGATCAGTGAAATTAATTGTAGAATTTGTATTTGGTAAATAATTACTATTATCATTTGGCATAATAATCATCCTCTTATGAAGATGGTTTTTAAGTCTGTATCTATTTATATAAAAATGAAATATTTTCTTACGAATAAATATGCAATAATGTTTTTTAATTTTATTAAAAAAGAAACTATTTCCTCTAGATGCACATATCAATAAAATTTTTTTTTTATCAATATTTTTTTTTATACAATATTTATCAAGATAATCGATTGTAGCAATGCAATGACCAAAGGCATTGGTATGTAGAAATATAATATACATATCTCTTTTTAAAAGAATTTTTAATATTTTTTTTGATATTAGATAATTTTTAAAATCAAATAAAAATAAAAAATGGTTAAAAATTATTTTTAACAATCCCTTACTTAAACTTAAAATATTATAAATTGACATTTAAAAAAAGTTTTAATTTTAATTGGTACTGAACACATAACGCTTAATATAAAAATAATTATGTAATTCATTAATGAATAATATACACATTATTTAAAAATGATCCCAAATAATTTTTAATAGAAAGTTACAAAGACTATGATGGAACTAGGTTACGATGCCACTCTTAAAGATAAAATAATTAATTTTTTCTCAAAACCAATTAGTAAAATTTTGTCTAACAATAATTATTTCACTAATCAAATAATTCAAAACATTGATTTAAAAAATCATATTACCTTTGAGGGTAAAAAAATTTATTTTAAAACAGGACACAATAGATTGAACTGGAGAGTTAATTCCTTTTATGATGAAGAACCAATTATGATAGATTGGTTAAAATCTCTTAATAAAGATGATATTTTTTTAGATATTGGTGCTAACGTTGGGACATATACTTTACCGGCAATTACAAAATGTAAATATACTTATGCTTCAGAACTAGATGTTAAGAATTGTAGTTTGCTACTTGAAAATTTAATAATTAATGATTTTTGTGATAAATGTCTAATTTTAAATTTTGGTATGAGTGAAAAAAATAGTATAGAGGAAATTTATTATCGTGATAATTCTGTTGGTGATGCTCTGCAATCAATAGGACGAGAGCAGCTAATTCCAACAAAAAAAAAATCTCCCTTTAATATTAAACAATTTGTGTTTTCATTGGATTATATATTCGAAAATTTTAACTTAAAATATCCTTCCAAAATTAAAATTGATGTTGACGGTAATGAAAAAAAAGTTTTTGATGGTGGGAAAAAGGTTATTTTAAATGCTAAAGAAATTTACTATGAGGATAATGGTTTAGATGAAGATAAACCTATAATAGAAGAAATACTTAAAAAATTTGAAATCAAGAAAGAGCTATCTGCTAATAGAGAAGTTGATGGGAAAAAAATAAGAAATATTTTATTCAGCAAAATATAGTATGTTATACATTGTCATCTAAAAATAGATTTATTGTTTGCTTCATCGAAGTTATCGGTATCTTATATTTTTTTAATTTAACTGTTGATATATTAAAATATTCTGTATTTTGACTGAAACTATAGTTACGTTTTTTTTTTAATCTAGAATATATTTGATCTATAACTTTTTTTAATTTTACATTATTTTTTGCACATAAATTTAATGTTA
>MDTF01017387.1_pt1 | contig 13452 bp, 9 predicted proteins | sample 811191 | NCBI WGS metagenome assembly MDTF01 (sample SAMN05326649, study PRJNA326480) | marine metagenome | isolation source: seawater | place: Southern Ocean | collected 2011
ACTTTCTGGAAGCATCCCTTGAGAATATCCGAAAATTCTGATGTTTTTAGGATTAATACCTGATATGTTAATTTTATTGTCTTCAAAAAAGTTTTTATCTAATTTTTGGACTCCTGTGGAGGTAACCCCAATTTTAAACCATTTACCTTCTTGCATTGGAGAGGTAACACCTGAACGGAAAATATTTTTTTTGGAAACAGGAGCGTTATTTATGGATATGTTATAATCGAAGCTTATTCTTTTCTCCCATTTCAATTTGTAAGGATTAAAAATAAATGCGGGGATTTGAAAAGTTACGATATTTTCGTTTCCTGATTTTTTTATACTCTTTATAATTTTAAGTTCTTTTGGCAAATTAGCCTCATTTACATACTTAAGTTCAATGTTTGATAAGTTTTGATAAACTGCGTTCTGGAGTGAAATTGTTGCTGACTGTATCTGTTTATTTGATGTGAATGAAATGATTTTAATAGGAGTAGTAAATGTTTTATTATAAAATACGCCTTTGAAGTTAGGATGACTTGCGCTTCCTAGTTCACTATTTCTTTCTAAGATGGAATTGTTTTCCCATTTTAAATTTACATGTCTGTTTGATTGACTGGCAACAAACTGACTAAAAAAAATAAAATTAATTAGTAAAAATAAATTTTTCATAGTTTCTGTCCTTTAAACGGCTTTCTCTAAAACATATTGCGAGATGTTAAAAAATGTTATTATTTTAAAATCACAAGTTTTTGAAGTTTACTGACTTTGTCGCCATTTGTATTTTCAACGCTAACATTATATATATAAACTCCCTTTCCAATTGAGTCGCCATAATCGTCTTTTCCATCCCATCTTATTGGTCCTATTCTCTGATTATTTGAGGACTCTACAGTTTGTATTGTTTTTATTAATCTTCCTGATATAGTAAGTATCTGAATCATAATATTTAGATCATTACTTGATTGATTATGTTCTAAATAAAAACTTGTTGAGGTAGTAAAAGGGTTTGGGTAATTTAAAATATGGTCTAGTGCGAGCAAAGGATTACTTTCAATAATAAACTCAGCGTATACCTGTGAGGAGTTGTTTTGATTATCGTAAGCCTTTAAAACCATCGAATGACGTCCGTTTTCTAACTTACTCAATGGATATATAATTTCTCCTGATTTATATGAACCGTTTGTTTTGTAATTATTATTAAGAATTATAGTGTTTTTTGAATTTTCATCTATCGTCAAAGTAATATCTTTCCCGATATCATTAGTCATGATATTTATTCCACTTGAATCATTTAATTTAGCAATAAATAGGGGGGAAGGATTTACTTTGTCACCGAAGGAAAACATTGTGTCTTCTAGAAATATTTCCAAATCAGGTCCTGAATTATCTAGTAAATAATTTTCTGATTGACCTCCAATCTGATAGTCTTTTGAATATCCAGAAGCATCTTGACCAATTGAATCGATAGCATAGATGCTTATTTTTCCAAAATCATAATTTAATCTAGTGTCCTTAGGAATAATTATTTCAATATTAAATCTACCGTTGGTGATTTTAGTATTTCCCTTAAATAATAAATCTTCTTGCGTTTTATATTTAAAATTAATTCCGTTTTTATCATTGTCTAAGGATATGTTATTTCTTTTTTTATCAAAAATATTAATTTCGGCCCAACCATTGTAATCACTTTTAAAAGTATTTTGGTTATCCTCAATATGTCCGGAAATTATAGAAGTACTAAGAGCCTTTAAAGTGTCAATAATATTTCCATTTATTTTTATATTATCAATTTTCACATTCATCAAAGGAAAATTAAGTTTAAGTGCGGGATCCCCTAAAAGCGTGAAATTCCTGTCGTTAGTACCTCCATTATTTTCGACTTTTGTTAACCTAAATACATCACCAAGCTTTATGTTTGAGTTATTTATAGATTTATTTAAAACTTGATAGAAGGTTTGATTTAGTTTAAAATTAGGAATAGAAAAGACTAAGCGCACAGTTGTGAACAAAGCTATAGCGCCACCTTGCTTCTGTAAAATCAAATACTCTCCAGCACTAGTGTGGTGTGGGTCATCAAATCGACTAAATTCACAAGTAGCTGTCATGAAAAGAGGAAGTTTGTGTCTATTATTCATTTCGACTATATCATCAATCATTAAAATCTTTTCTGCTGTCCAACCAAGCTCTCCGCCATGTCCAGTATAATTAATAAGCAAAGCACCTTCGTTTATACTTTTAATCAATGCTTTATTTGCTTCTGGAGATTTATTGCCGAATAATGATGTTTCCTGAGAGTAAGAATCTAAGAAAACCTTCTTAATGTTCAGTTTTTGAATGCTCGTATCGACTAGATTGGCTAGTATGTCAGTTTGCCGCATATGCTCATTGAAATCTTCGTCATCCGCAATGAAAACTATATTGTTTTTCCAGGATCCATTAGAGTTAAGTAATTTCTTTTTAAAATTATTTGATACATTTTTTGTGTCGTATTTATTATAATATTCAAATATTTTATCAATTATATTTTTTGCCTGTGTTTTACTTTTAACAGGCAGTCTTCCCACCGAAATATCTAATAAATCACCATTTTCATAATCTCCTTCATTATCATCCATTAACCCGAAGATGTCATCGGTAACATAAGATGAAGTAAGTTTTACAGAATTAGAGGATTGAAAAGTAGGTATGAGATTAGTGTTATTTAGTAGTCTGTTTTTGGGATCAAAACTCCCATCACCAAGTAATAATACATATTGTACTGAATCTGGTGTGTTTTCACCTTTTTTGTAAAGCATTTTAATGAAATTTCTAATAGCAGTGGCTTCAGGTCTTCCAGATGAAAATTCATTAAATATTTCGTCTGTATAAAATGTTTTTCCAGTTAAGTTGTCTTCCGTCTGATGGAGGGATATCAATCTTTGAGCTTCTTCTTTAAAATCATGTGTTGTAATTATTATGTAATTTACCGGTGCTTCATTGTGCAGATTTTGAGGATTTATTTGATTCTTATAAATCGGTAAAAAAAACTGATCATCACCAAAGACGATTATTTTCTTAATTGTATCCAATTCTAAGTCGAAATAGCAACTGGAATCCTTTACGTTAACAAATAAGTTTTTAATTTCAGCCAGATTTGTGATGTCCCAAACATTTATTTTATTGATTGACTTTACATCAAATGTATGCGTGAAATTATCATTATCCGAATTAATTATTTGAACTTGTTTTGCATTAAATGTTATTCTTTCCCGCGTATTTAAGGTGAAATAATCTAACCATGCATTAGGATTATTTAATTGTTTGTAATAGAAATTAACATTAATGGTGTCACCTGTTAAAATACCAGAAAAATTATTTTTTTTAAATTTCACATAATCATTATAGTATATGGAGCTTACTGTACTTATCTGACTGTTTGAGGTTTCTTCTCCATTAATCATTAATTGAATAATATTATTAGAATAATTTGAGCTTCTTGCGCAAACATTATATTCTATCGAAAAGGCTTTGCTTTCAAGATAGGGAGTATTATACCCAGCAGAGAAATTTAAAATGTTATTGTCAAACCGTTCTCCAACCCAGTTTCTTCCGCTCTTAATGAAATTAAGTAATTCTTTCTCGTGATGGAGGATTTTTGTGTAATTATAAATGGTGTCATTGAAATTGGAAATAGGAGAAGTGTTTTTAATTAAGTTGTTATTTGATGAATTAAAACCCAGATAAACGAAATTAGTATCAGAATAAAGGTTTATTTCTTTTCTAATTAAATGAGTCGAACTATCATAATATTCTATACCATTCGCCTCTGCGTAAAATAGTATGTAATCGTTTTTGTTGAAAAAACCATCTCCATGATCAAATAATTGATATTGCATATTTATTAAATCATCCATACAATCATCACCGTTTATAAGCGGTAACATTTTAGCTGTATTACACAATAATTCAATTTTACTAGAAAGTATTTGTTCACTTATTAATCCTTGGTTAGTTAATTCCTTAAATGTTATTTTTTGAACACCATCGTGAGCAATTGCAAACTTATACCAACTGTTTTTTGCCAACTTAGAATTTGACGATATTTGTGTTTTCCTGAATTTGAAATTATTTGAAATTATTTCTTTTAGGCTGAAATTAATCTTTTTTAATTTTTTGTAAACACCATCTTCGAGAATCCAAGGACTGATATTGAAGGATGTTGTTTTTTTATTTCTGCTAAAGTTGTGAGATGTATTTATTAAGAATTCCGTTGATATATAAATGGAATCTAATAAATCTATTTCATAATTAGAACAGGCGATAAATTCAGTTTTAATATTTTCAGCTTCATAAAAACCATTAATTTTTTTAGTGATAAATGGTAAGAGATTATCATCGTAGTTTGCGTTTTTTAATGACAGTAAGCTTGGGTTATTTTTGATTTCTTTAATTTGATACTCTTCAAAAAGTATTTCTATACTTTGAGATTGGAGTGTAACCCCAAAAAGAAGAATAAAGTATAGAATTGTATTACGCATAAATAAAAATAACTATTTTTGAATATCAAAATTACGAGTTTTTAATAAATAATTTGTGATTGCTGTTACCTTTTTAACAATTAAGTGTTATAACATTTATGTTGATTGCTATTTAAGGAAATTACATAAATTAACATATATTCACTATAATTGTAAATTGTAAAGTTTTAAGTATGATTAATAAAGAATTACTTCTAACATGTGTCGTAATACTGGCAAGTGTTTTTTTAACCGATGGTTTGAAGGCACAAGATCCTGAGTTTACTCAGTTTTATGCTAATCCAATGTATTTGAATCCTGCCTTTGCTGGAAGCTCGAGGTGTCCTAGGTTAGTTTTTAATTATCGGAATCAATGGCCAGGTATATCAGGTACTTATGTTACCTACAGTGCTTCTTATGATCAACATGTAGACGCTATTGCTGGAGGTTTAGGAGTTTTAGTTACTAGTGATCAAGCTGGAGAGGGAACAATTAATACTACAAATGCATCTGTAATCTATTCTTATTATTTACCCATCACGAAAGCCTTTTCTGTGAAGGCAGGTATTCAAGCGGCATATACTCAGAAATCTGTTGATTGGGATAAATTAACTTTTGGTGACATGATTGACAATAAATTAGGTTTTGTTAATGGAACTAATGAAGTTAAAGATAATACAACAAGTAGTAATGTAGATTTTTCTGCAGGAATATTAGGATACAGTAATTCATTTTTTATTGGAGGAGCTGTTCATCATTTACTTGAACCTAATGAAGGATTTTTAAGTGATAGTAAATTACCAATGAAAATCACAGGTCATGCTGGAGCTATTATTCCAATGGGTGGACAGAGTCCAAGATCTAGAAGAAGAAGAAGGAGGAATAGTAATGCTCTTCCTGAAAGCTCTATTTCACCAAATGTACTCTATCAAAAGCAAGGTGATTTCCAACAATTAAACTTAGGGATTTACGTAACAAAAGGGCCTATTGTTGGTGGGCTTTGGTATAGGAATAAGGATTCTTTTATAATTTTAGTTGGTTTACAAACAACCAATTTTAGATTTGGGTATAGTTATGATGTAACAGTATCTAAATTAAGTAATGCTACTGCGGGGTCTCACGAATTGTCTATGACAGTTCAGTTTAACTGTAGACCAAAAAGAAAGAGATTTACACCAGTAAGTTGTCCTTCATTTTAAGAAAATTGTTACCTTTTTAATTTTTAGCGTTATCATTTATAAGTAAAGTGTAATAGATATGAAAAAGTTAGTTGTGAAGTATTTGAAATCCAGTTTATTTGTTTTAGCAGGAGCTTTATTGTTTAGTTCTTGTTCAAAGGAAATTTCGGGAAGCACAGGTTGGTCAGTAAATGATGAAAGTAATGGAGGATATGAAGTTGTTCCCTTTGATGAACAGGAAACTGGGCCAGGATTAATTTTAGTAGAAGGTGGTCGTTTCACAATGGGAAGTGTGGAGCAAGATGTTGTAAATCATTGGAATAATGTTCCAAGAACAATGTCTGTTTCATCTTTTTATATGGATGAAACTGAAATTAGAAATGTTGATTGGAGAGAGTACGTTTATTGGTTACGTAGAGTGTACGGTGCAGATTATCCTCAAGTATTTATTAAAGCATTACCTGATACTTTATGTTGGAGAGATGAACTAACATTTAGTGATCCATATGTTGAGCTTTACTATCGACATCCTGCGTATAATGAATACCCAGTTGTAGGTGTTAGTTGGTTACAAGCTACTGATTATGCAGTATGGAGAACTGACAGAGTTAATGAATGGATTTTGATTAGAGAAGGAATTTTAATGGTTAATTATAATCAGGTAAATGAAGATAATTTTAATCACGATACTTACATCAAAGGTCAGTATGAAGGCTTGGTGAAAGATGAATTGATTGATTTAAATCCAAATAATGAATATAGAAAAGTACGTATTGAGGATGGAATATTACTTCCTAGGTATAGACTTCCTACCGAGGCTGAATGGGAGTTTTCAGCATTAGGATTGATCGGTAATACAATTGATGAGCGTATTCTTGATAGAAGAATTTATCCTTGGAATGGTCATTGGGTTCGTAACAAAGATGATGCTTGGCAAGGTGAAATGATGGCGAATGTCACAAGAGGAAAAGGTGATCATATGGGGGTTGCATCAAGGTTAAATGATGCTGCAGATATTACTGCTCCTGTACGATCTTATTGGCCTAATGATTATGGTTTATACCAAATGGCCGGTAATGTATCGGAATGGGTAATGGATGTATATCGTCCTTTAACTTTGGAGGATGCAAACCAATTTAGAGCTTATAGAGGTAATGTTTTTAAAACATATGCTAAAGATGATGAAGGTTATTACATGGATAAAGATTCATTAGGGAAAATGATGATGAGAGAAGTTGATATCAAAAACCCTGAAGATGACTTAAATAACAGAAGAAATTATAAAAAGTCTCAAAATATTGATTTCTTAGATGGAGAGTTTTCATCATCTGTTTACTATGCTGATGAAACATTTGCAGATCCAACTAAACAAAAAAAGTTAATGTATGAAAGTGGAAAACATTCACTACAATCTAATACAACTAAAGTTTATAAGGGAGGTAATTGGAAAGATCGTACTTACTGGATGGCTCCAGGAACAAGAAGATTTTTAGAAGAGGAAAGAGCTCAAGATAATATTGGATTTAGATGTGCAATGCACAGAGTTGGAAAACCTACTGCTTGGCAATAAAATTAAAAATAAATATTTCTTTATTAAAAAAACCCTAGATTTTTATCTGGGGTTTTTTATTTTTAGGACATGGATGTGAAAAATATATATGATATTTTCTTGAATTGTAATCAAGAGATATGTACAGATACTAGAAACGTAAAGTCGGGTGCTTTATTTATAGCGCTTCATGGTGCAAATTTCAATGGAAATACATTTATAAAAAAAGCATTATCAAATGGTTGTGCTTTCGCAATTTCTGATGATCCTGAATACGCAACGCATGAAAATGTTGCAGTAGTTGATGACACCTTAGGTGCATTACAAGAATTGGCCATATTTCACAGAAATAGGTTTAAAATTCCTATACTTGGAATTACAGGGACAAATGGAAAAACTACTACTAAGGAATTATTAGCCGTAGTTTTGGCTAAAAAGTTAAATGTACTTTTTACATTAGGTAATTTAAATAATCATATTGGGGTTCCATTAACTTTGTTAAAACTACGAAAAGAGCATGATTTTGCAATTATTGAGATGGGCGCAAACCATGTTGGTGATATTATGGAGTTATGTGAAATAGCTCAGCCGAATTATGGTGTTATTACAAATGTTGGTAAAGCTCATATTGAGGGTTTCGGGAGTCTTGAAAATATTATTAAGACCAAAACAGAATTATACGATTTTATTGAAAGTATACAAGGGAAAGTTTTTTTGAATGCAAATGAAAAAGAATTATTAGAAGCGTCTTTTAAGTTAAAAGAACCAATATTATATGGAGGAGAAAGTTTGATTAATTATACTTTAAGGAAGGATAATGAGCTATTGTCAATTGAAATAGGGCTTCAAACAATTCAAACAAATCTGTTTGGAAATTATAATGCGAACAATGTACTTACAGCTTTTAAAATCGGATTATATTTTGGTGTTGCCCCCCAATTAATTAAAGAAGCTTTAGAAGAGTATGTCCCAAGTAATAATAGATCTCAAAGAAAAATAACAGATAAAGGAAATGTATTAATTCTTGATGCTTATAATGCAAACCCAACAAGTATGAACTTAGCAATTGATGAATTTTCTGATTCAAATGATGAGAAAATTTATATTCTAGGGGAAATGAAAGAGCTAGGGAATATAAGTGATGTTGAGCATTTGAAAATTTTAAATAAACTTTCTGATGCATCTAATAAAGTGTTTTACGTTGGTATGGCATTTAAAAAATATGAAAAAAGATACCCTCAAAAATTTTATGCAAATATTGATAAATTTTTAAATTCTAAAGAGCTTGAGGAAATAAATAACGTAAGAGTTTTAATAAAAGGATCAAGAAGCGTTCAGTTAGACAAGGTTGAAGGGGTGCTATAATACTGACTTAGATTTGTTGTGAAATAGGGCTTAAATTTATTGTTTTTAATTTAAAACGAAAGCTTCTAAAGTCTAAAACAATATTTAAAATAAATATTTAAAGTTTTCTTCACTAAACCTAGTAGTTTTTACAAGATTTCAGAGGTTTTAAATCGCTTAATTTATTAAGCTTTTATTTTGCGCTTATAATACTATTATTTACTGTTAAGTTTTTATTTATCAAATGCTTACGTTTTTTGTTTTTGCCTGTTTTTATTTTGGTATTTGATTTTTACATGCAACAAACTTTATATTTTTTTTTGCAAAAAGTCTGTTTATATATCGTATTATTAATAGGACTTTATTACTTTTGTAATTCGACAAAACGAAATTCATTTATGGCAAAGGCTGTTGCAACTCAAAAGTATACTAAGGAGGACTACTTGAAATGGTATGAGGAAATGTTTCTTTACCGTAAGTTTGAAGAAAAAGCTTCGGCTTGTTATATTCAACAAAAAATACGTGGTTTTTGTCACCTTTACATAGGTCAAGAAGCTATTATTGCGGGATATGAAAAATATCTTGGAAAAGGAGATTCAGTAATAACTACATACAGGGATCACTGTCAGCCAATAGGAAGAGGTGTTGATCCAAAGTTAATTATGGCTGAACTTTTTGGTAAAACAACTGGTATTTCTAGAGGAAGAGGTGGTTCTATGCACATGTTTTCAAAAGAATTTGGTTTTTTTGGTGGACATGGAATTGTAGGAGCTCATATACCTTTAGGAGCTGGGATTGCATTTGCAGAAAAATTTAAAGGGACTAAAAATGTAAATATTTGTTTAATGGGAGATGGAGCTGTGCGACAAGGTGCTTTTCATGAAGCATTAAATATGGCTATGACATGGAAATTACCTGTAGTATATGTTATTGAAAATAACATGTATGCAATGGGAACATCTGTGGAGCGTACTTCTAACGTTACTGATTTATATAAATTAGGACATGCTTATGAGATGCCTTCATTTGCAGTGAATGGAATGAAAGTTGAGGATTGTGCCAATGCATTTGAAGAAGCAATCGAAAGAGCAAGAAACGGTGGCGGACCGACACTACTAGAAATTAGAACTTATAGATATAAAGGACATTCAATGTCCGATCCAGCAAAGTACAGATCTAAAGATGAATTAAACTCCTATAAGGATAGAGATCCAATCGCAGATGTATTAAATACAATTCAAATAAATAACTATGCTTCTGAAGAAGAGTTGAAAAGTATTGAGAGTAGAGTTAAGGCTGTAGTTGAGGACGCAGTTCAGTTTGCTGAGGAAGGTGTTTTTCCAGAAGGTGGAGATATTTATGATGGAGTTTACGAGCAAGAAGACTATCCATTTATTAAAGAATTTTAGAAAGAAAATAGATAAGCTATGGCTGAGATCGTATTTATGCCAAAATTAAGTGATACCATGACGGAAGGAGTGGTAGCTGAATGGCACAAGAAAGTTGGAGATAAAGTAGAAAGTGGTGATTTGTTGGCTGAAATAGAGTCTGACAAAGCAACTATGGAATTCGAATCTTTTCAAGAAGGAGTTTTGTTGTATATTGGTACTGCTGCAGGTGAAACTGCTCCGGTTGATTCTGTATTGGCTATTCTCGGAGAAGAAGGGGAAGATATTAAGCCGATGTTAGAAGAAGCGGCTAAAAAGCTTGCCTCTAAAGAGGAAAAGGAAGTTGAGGCAGCTCCAGTAGCTCCAAAAGCTGTTGCCCCTGTTGTTGCGCCTAAATTGCAGAAATCTGCACCAGCTGCTGTTGCACCAACTGCAAAAGCAGCTCCTGCTCCAAGTGGTTTAAGTAATGCGAAAGTTAACGCATCACCGTTGGCTCGAAAATTAGCAGAAGATAAAAACATTCCTTTATCAATTATTCCTGGTTCAGGAGATGGAGGAAGAGTTATTAAAAGAGATGTAGAAAATTTCATTCCAGGTGGAGTTCTAAATACCACAGAAAGCTTTTATGACGAAGGATTATCTTCAATGAGAAAGGTAATCGGTCAGCGGTTAGCTGAGTCGAAATTTAGTGCGCCTCATTTCTATCTCACTTTAGAAATAGATATGGACAATGCTATTGCTTCAAGAAAAGCAATATTAGCTGGAAAGGAAATAAAAATTTCTTTTAATGATATGGTATTAAAAGCTGTAGGTAAATCATTGAAAAAGCATCCTAAATTAAATTGTTCTTTCCTTGGTGATCGAGTAAGGTATAATGATCATGTTAATATTGGTGTAGCAATGGCTGTTGAAGATGGTTTATTAGTTCCTGTTGTTAGATTTGCTGATCAAAAATCGTTGCAAGATATATCTGCTGAAGTAAAAGCATATTCAATTAAAGCAAAAGATAAGAAATTAACACCCGATGATTGGGCAGGTTCAACATTTACGGTTTCTAACTTAGGAATGTTTGGAATCGAATCTTTCACATCAATTATTAATTCGCCTGATGCAGGAATTTTAGCTGTTGGTGGAATTAAGCAAGTTCCTGTTGTGAAAAATGGAGAAATTGTCCCTGGTAATATTATGAAAGTAACGCTTTCTTGTGATCATAGAGCTGTTGATGGCGCAGTTGGCGCAGCGTTTTTACAGACTTTTAAGTTGGTTATGGAGAATCCAGTTTTAATGTACGAATTGTAATAAAAAATATATTATTAAAAAGGCTGTTCAAATTTGAACAGCCTTTTTTGTTTCTAAATGGATAAGCAAAAAACACACAATCAATATGAGAGGGATGTCCATAATTTAGACATTATGATACTATGCGATCATTTAGTCTCTCCTTCAAATATTGGAGGTGTTTTTAGGTTAGCGGATGCTTATGGTGTTGAAGAAGTAGCTTTTGTTTCGGAAAACACAACAACTTTATCTCCTAAGATTAAAGCAGTTTCTAGAGGGACTCAAAATTTTGTTAAATATAGATTCTTTAAAGATTATAGTACAATTGAGGAGCAAATAGATCGATTGTGGATTTGTTTAGAAATAACAGAGAACAGTTTGCCGCTTACTAGTTTAGAATCATTAGAGGGTAAGGTAGGTATCATAATAGGTAATGAGAGCAAAGGAGTTTCCCCCGACTTAATAAAACTTTTTCCAGCTTATCATTTAAAAATGTTTGGAAACAACTCATCAATGAATGTTACGAATTCATTGTCCGCAATGCTTTTTTACTTAACTCAAGTTATAAAGTAATTATCTCATTTTTGTCTTTTTATTCACAACATGCATTATTAGCTCATATTCCATTCCTTATCAATTATAAAATAAGATATGTCCCATAGCCGTCAATTTAAGCGAGTAGTAAAAGTTAATTAGTTGATAGTAAGGTAATTAACTTGAAAATAAGAGGTGGAAAAATGACGATATTCACATCAAAAACCACCCCCTAAATATTCCTTATGATAAATATCTTAAAAAATTAAGAAGTGTAATTGGTAAAGACCAATTAGATATTCACAATCAAGAATCAGGTTGGCAAACAAGAAATAGAAAGCTTCAATTAGATGACTTTTTGAACCTTTTTGTTAATCGTCGACCTCAAACTCATTTAAGCTTAAATGAAATGTCTCAGGAGATTTTGAGCAAAGAGGTTTCTATCAGCAAAGAAGGCATCAATAAACGAATAAATGAGAAGGCTGTAAAGTTACTAAAGGGCATTTTTAATGAGGTAGTCTCCATCAATTTATCTCCTTTACAGGCTGTTAAAAGTTGTTTTTCCAGCATTATCCTTACAGATGGAACCTCTTTTCAATTACCTGCATCCTTGAATGAATCCTATGCGGGTTTTGGCGGTAATCATGGTGTTCTAGGAGGTGTTAAAATCCAGTATCAATTCTCTTTAACCAACGGAATTACCAAAACAGAGGTAGTTTAAGCTACTACCAATGATCAAAAAACAAAAATAATTACACCTGAAAAGAACGAACTGCACTTGTTTGACTTAGGATATTTTAGTTTCAAAAGGCTTCAGGAATTTGACACGAAAAATGCTTTCTATTTGTGTCGACTAAAAATTAACACGGTTCTAAAAGTTAAGCTTAAAGGTGGATGGATTCTTTTTGACTGGAAAAACACTCCCAACTTAATAGTAGGTGAAACCGCAGAGTCTGAAGCTTGTTTAGGTAAACATGCAAAGCTAAAAACAAGGCTTTTCATGACTAAGATTGATAGCAAAAGCGCTAACAAAAAGAAACGAGATTTGAGAAGGTATTGCCAAAGACACGGGAATACTCCAACAGACAAACACCTGGCGAGTTGTGGTTTTACTTTCCATATCAGTAATGTTCCTACTGAAAAAATCAGCAAATAAAACGCTCAAAAAATGTACAGTTTGCGATGGTAAATAGAAATTCAATTCAAGACTTGGAAGTCGTTAATGAACCTAGATAAGGTTACTCACATCAATCAGCATCGCTTTGAATGTCATCATTACGGAACATTGATTTTCACTTTACTTACAAATAAAATACTACTCGCTCATAAGTTTGAATGCTGGCAAGAACATCAAAAATAATTGAGTGACATTAAAGCTATGAAGTACCTTTCGGTTCATAAAGAACTAGTTTGGTCCATCATTTTAGGAACCAAAGAAGAAGCCGGAAATGCTAATCAATTACTGAAATAAATACTCCTAAAAACCTGCGTGAAAGAGGTTAAGAAAGGTAAAATTTCTGCCTTGAAAATTATTGAAATGTGCTTAATTTGAAGGCTATGAGGACTGTCCACTAGTTTTCCTAGCTTTTTTTTTTTGGAAAACATGCTTTGTAAAATACAATGTCCACTTGTTATGCAAAGCCTTTGATATTAAGTAAAAACTAGGTTAATCCTCCCCTGCAATCTACAATCTATCTATA
>MDTF01006037.1_pt1 | contig 13450 bp, 15 predicted proteins | sample 811191 | NCBI WGS metagenome assembly MDTF01 (sample SAMN05326649, study PRJNA326480) | marine metagenome | isolation source: seawater | place: Southern Ocean | collected 2011
GCTCTGACCATTTAGAGTGCAGGATTTTTGTGTTAAACACGGTGTCGATAATGCTCAAATTGAACGCACACACGCCCACGCTGATAAACGTCAGGTTCCTGTGAGCCAAAAAAACGTGTTGTAAAAGTTGCTGTGGAAGCAGTCTGAGAGGTTTATCTAGACTACCGCTTCCGTCAAAAGAACAGATTACCTATAATCTCTAAACGCTTTGCAGATGTGGCTGCACTGTGCCGTACCATCATGAAAGAGCAGCTTGATAAGGGTGTGGAAAAAAGAGCTTTCAAGATTATATTATTGTCATAGACAAGTACCTCTTACCCTTCTTTGTCGATATTTTCGTTGCTAGCATTGATTATGAGATCCTTCAAAAATTTGCGCGCTGGCGTGAGGCCAAGATGGGACGGAAGCCAAGGTCTTCTACTCTCAATACGCATAATTCAGCCTTAAACCGAATATTTGATGAAGCGGTTGTCCGTAGATACATGAACAAGTCACAAATCCCTGTTTTGGTAAACAAGGTTCGCGACAGTATAAAGCGATCTCATTTTACCCGATAAAAGTATGCAACGCTTATTCGCAAACGACCAAGCAGGATTGATGCATGGCGTGGGGGCAAATCGCGCAATATGCGTCACCTGTTGCGTGATTATATTCTAATTCTTGCCAACACAGGCATGCGGCATGGCACCGAAGCAGAGAACCTTTTTTGGGAGCATATCAGCCTATTTGAGGACAAGGGGCTCAAATATCTTGAGATGAGCGTAAGAGGTAAAACGGGGCGACGTGATATCATTTGCCGCACAGCCACTTTAGCAGTCACAATCCATCTAAACTTGTAATCCTGTTTAGTTCCATACCAATGGAATAGCACTTTTTGTGCAGATTGGTGACGGTCTGCTTCGGGAGGTTACTTTGCCCAATCCGTGGCATCCCTTTTGTTGCACCATTGACAAGGCACTAGCATTTTGCCCTAATAATCGGGTTTAAAAGAACGGTGAACTTGATGAATATCAGAATTTTTTTTCTTTTGGCCATATGGTTGGTTGGTGTCTCTGAGCTTCATGCCCGCTCGCCTGGGTCATCTCCAAACTGGTCAATAAATGTTTCGAAACTGATGGCGAAAAGTCACAATTTGGGTCCGGGGCATGTAGTGCCGGAGCTTAGGCTTATATCTTTTGAAGTTGTAAAGGCCCGCATGAACAGCCCAGAATTTTTGTTGGGAACACAGGAAGTTGTGCAGCTTTGCCTACGTCAGGATGACACTTGGAAGAATTTTTGTAATGGCCTTATTCAAGGATATGCGGAATCTGCAAATTTCACACAACGATCATGTATTCCAAGTGGCACAAAACGACGAAGTCTTGTCGAGATCTTTATCCAGCCTGAAATCGTTGTTTTTAGTGGATATATTGATGATTGGCCCGCGATTGACTCTGCAGCCGAGATTTTTGCAAAGTATTTTCCTTGCAGTTAGAGGCCAAATTCCAAATTCTGAACAGCCAAACCTAGAAACAATTATTGTTATTGGCAGTTCCGTCTGGCATGATTGTTTTGCAAAAGGTCACCCCGGCTAGATCTGCTCCATCAATTTGCGCCCCCAGCAAGTTGGCTCCGTAAAGACTGGCCCATCCCATATTTGCCCCCTTCAAATTAGTACCGCGTAGATTGGCCCCTTCAAGGTTTGCTCCGAAAAAATTGGCCCCTTCTAGATTTGCGCCTTCTAGATTGGCATCCACTAGGTTTTTAGCGCCACCGAGTTCAGCGCCGAAGACATTTGCCCATTTGAAATTACCGCCACTTAAATCACATGAAACGCAGGATTTCGTATTTTTCAACTGACGCATCAACTCGGGATTACCAGCGATTGCTGAAATTGGCGTGCAAATCGTCACGGTAAGAATAGTGGACCAAATATGGGATCTAAAACTCATTTGAAACTCCATGCACAAAAGATAAGCTTCACTCCAAAGGTCTCTTGGGAATGGGGCTCTGGTTGATGTTTACAAGCGACTATCCATGACAGAAAAACATTTTGCAATCGAAACGCTGTTGTTTTGCTTATAAACAAGCAGCGGCCCTATTGGAGCAAAAGTAAGTTCCCATCCAGCTGTGTAGCCATAGTCTTTTTCACCAATTAATCCGGCTTCGCATTCTGGCTGTGTATCCCAGGCCCCTACGTTGAAGCCCCTTCTGACATTGATTCCCCCCCAATTAAATGTTGTGGCAATGACTGTTATCCAAAGCATAACTCTCTCATTTCTACCCGGTTTGGGTGGGCTGTATGTGATAACAATTTAATCTAGACGCTTTGTACGGTAAATAATTATTAGCTTTAAGGTGCGTAATGAAAGATCGCCCGCGGATATCTCCTTGAACAGGTAGACACTTATCGTTTCAGCCTCTTGCTCCAAGGTCCCTTTTGACTGTCTAATTTTTTAGATACTTATGTGTTGAATCCAACAAATTAGTTTTGATTGCATAAACCAATAGTATGTATTGATATATTTACATGGATAAATTTTTTGCACAGCGTCCGTAAGTTATAAAAAATAACTTGCAATTCCAAGATTAATATCCCTTTGTATTGTATACCGTAAGTATTCAATTGTTAAGGAATTAGGGATGACCAATAATGGTAAACTGTCAGGTTACGTTGAGGGCGATAATGCGATCGCGTTTCTTCGCGACCTAGTTGCAGCACAGCCAAAAGGTGAAGACGCCGTTCAAGCAATGATTTTTGATCGCTCGTCATGCGCTGGATGTGAGGTGTCGTTGGTCGATTATGAGCCCAGCACCGTTCCTGTGATCGGCGAACTGATAGTCGAAGGCACGCGCAACGTTGGTGCTCAGCGTGTAATTCTATACGATGATTTTTTTCATAAGTTACTTCATATAGGCTGACAGATATTGAAGAAAATTGGTGGGAATGACAGTAAAATTAGCATACGGCAGCTTGAAGTTTTTAGGTCTATTGTCAACGCAGGGTCGTTTTCCAAGGCCACAAATTTAACTCATTTATCGCAGCCAACCTTATCACAAACTATGGCGAATTTAGAGAGAAATCTAAATACACAATTGATCATTCGAGCAAAAAAAAAGACTATTGGACTCACACCAGCAGGTGAGTTTTGGCTCATAAAATCCATTGAAATTCTAAATTTGGTCCAGGCCGCGCAGGCCACCCATAATTCACATTTTCTTGAAAATACTTTGAATATAAATCTGGGCGCCCCGCCGAGCATGCAAGGACGAATCGAGGGTTTAATCGCCAAAATAGGTGTCGAAATCCCTTCAATCACATCTATGAATTTTGCTAGATTTGAAGATTCCAGTCAGGTTGCTGAAGCCCTTTTTTCTCATAAAATTAATATTGGGATTTTGTCCAGTGAGAATATTTCTGGGCAAAGGGGATCCCTCAAAATCATGGACCTTTATTCAGAGGAGCGCCTGTGGGCGGTTCCGCGTTCGGTCCCGACATCCGATGTCATTGAATCGTCAAGAACGGCTAAGAATATTAATTCACATCCTGCATTGACTAAATATGTTAGCACACCGGCTCTTACCACTTGGAATGTTGGCACCGTGAATTGGTATCGCGACAAATTACCTTTTTCTGAATCATATTTTAAGGCAACAACGCATTTCTCTGCGATTCAAATGGTTTCCGCAGGGCTCGCCAGTTGCCATATTCCTGCGACCCTGATCGCCAACTTACCCAAAAGTGTTAAACAAAATTTGAATTTTTTTGATATTGATGGGGCAGGCAGAAGTATCTGTTTAGCATTTCCAAAGCATTTCTGCTCAAGTCGAGTGTTTATGGACTTTGTGGGAAAATGTCGAAGTACTCTTAGACAACAATACGATCTCACACGACAGGAAGCTTTGTTGGAATTAGATTTGATTGTAATCAAATGAATTTTTTTGCAAATTTATTCTCAAAAAAACGATGGAGCCATGAGATGAATATCAAAAGGCTAAATTTGTTAGGAGCGTTTGTCGGAGTTGCAAGCTTTATGCTTTGTAATTCGGCTCTCGCTGAAAACATAATCACCGCGAATTGTACCGGCATGATGGACCTGGAAATCTATTATTTCAATCCTGCGGAAGAATTGCAGGTTGTTCCTGGCTACGGCGAGGTTAAATTTGTCCTGTCGGAAGAGTTCATCACCCTCTCGGGTGAATTTGGACAGAAAAGGTTCGATTTGAAAGCGGGTACGCTGTATTTCAACGATAGCGATACAGGCCTTTATTGCACCTACAAGGGTCTCAAATAGGAACAAATCCATTTGAATTTTAACATACAGCCATTTATTTTAAATTGTAAAATTAAACTTTTCTAACAGCTATGGATGTCGCGGTGCTTAGTGCGTTGAGGCTCAATACATAGATAAGTTATGAAATTATTTGAATTATCAATTATTAAAATTGATTTTAATCGAAGATATTCATTTTGAGTCTCCAGCGTTACCCATTAAACTTCAATAATACGGTGGTGAGCAACCAGCACCATTTTGTGCTTAGTTCGTTTGGAAAGTCATTACGCGACCAGCCAAGCGGCCACTATGAGAATCCAAAATCCCTATTCTATTTCTGGGGATGATTGCAAAATAAGGATGCTAAAATGGCGCTAACACTCAACATTAATGGCGAAGACCATGTGGTTGACGCAGATTTTCAAATGCCTTTGCTTTGGGCTATTCGAGAAAAAGCCGGTTTAACCGGTACCAAATTTGGCTGCGGTATCGCTCAGTGCGGTGCATGCACAGTAATAATTGATGGAAACGCGGTGCGATCTTGCAACATGCCCGTTGCTGCGGCGGTTGGAAAATCCATTCGTACAGTGGAAGGGGTTTCGGCAGATAATGATCACCCGGTCCAGCAGGCTTGGCAAGAGATTACGGTGCCCCAATGCGGATACTGCCAATCAGGCCAAATCATGTCGGCTGTGGCTTTATTGGAAAAAAACGACGCACCATCTGACAATGAAATAGATAAGGCCATGGCCGGCAATATTTGTCGCTGTGGGACCTATCCTCGTATTCGTGCGGCCATTCATCGGGCAGCCGAAATCGCAAAATCTTGAGGAGAATGAAAATGAATAAATTAAACTTCACAAGACGAAACTTTTTGAAGGTCACTTCTTCCTTAGCTGGTGGTTTGGTTATCGGTTTCCATTTGCCACAAACGGCCGAGGCTAGCGCTGGAGGCGCCATCGAAATCAATGCGTGGTTGACAATCGACGCTGATAATATCGTGAGCATCGTTACGCCTCAAACAGAAATGGGGCAGGGCGCGTTCACTTCCGTGCCTATGATGATAGCAGAAGAACTGAACATTCCTTGGGAAAACGTACGCCACGTTATGGCCAGTGCTAACCGCCACGTGAATAATGACAACCTGTACACCACAACATCGACTGGTGGGTCACGAACCGTTGCTAGCCGCCATCCCTACATGATGCAGGCTGGTGCGTCTGCGCGCGAACGTTTGCGGGTCGCTGCTGCTAACCGCTGGGGTGTTTCTGTAGATCAAGTTAACGCCAATCAGGGAATGCTGACGTCAGGGTCCCAATCTGGTTCATACGGAGATTTTGCTGCCGATGCCGCAGAGGTTACCCTTGCAGAAGAACCAAAGATCAAGGCTTACAAAGATTGGTGGTTACTCGGAAAATCTGTGAAACGCCTAGATATTCCACAGAAGACAAACGGCACGGCAACGTATGCTATTGACGTAGAAGTCCCTGGAATGGTTTATGCTGCAGCTCAAGCCTGCCCAGTACCTGAAGGTAAATTGGTAAGCTATGATTTTGAAGCTGTCAAAAATATGCCAGGTGTCATTTCGGCAGTTGAGTTGAAGCAAGTCAAGCCAGTTGCAGCATTTACGGATCTGCGTAGCGGCGTAGCAATCGTGGCTGAGACTTGGTACCAAGCGAAGAATGCTTTGGCCGTTATGCCAATCGTTTGGGACTTTGGCCGCGGTGCATCTATCACTTCCGAAAGTCAAACTGCGGAAGCAATGAGCCTAATCTCGGGCCCTGGTACGCTTGTACTTGATGTAGACGGCAATCCCGGTAAGAGACGAGATAAAGGTGTGAACCAAGAAGCTGTGCCAGGCATTATCGCTGCATCTAACAATGTTGTTATTGGCGAAGTGTTTCATAGACCTTTTGAAAGCCACGCAACGATGATGCCACCTTGTGCCGTTGCTGATGTTACGGCGGATCGCTGTGATATTTGGACTTTCACCCAGGATATTGCGCGTTCATTGAACGAAACTGCTGATCAGTTAGGGCGTGATACCAAGAATGTTCATTTGCATCAAACATACTTGGGCGGTGGTTTTGGGGGCGGCTATAATATGGATGTGCACCGGCAAGCCGCGGCAATTTCCGCAGAAATTGGGCGACCTGTTAAAGTCATCCGTAGTCGTGAAGAGGACATTGCTCAAGATTCACAGAGACCACCAATTTGGGGGACTTACCAGGCTGCGTTGGGTGATGATGGACTTCCTGTTGCATTAACTACCCACATAGTTGGCGAAGAAAAAATGCCTGCATTCACACAGCGCAGCGTGGCCGATATGCCATACATAGTTGCAAACCGTCGGCATGAGTATAGCAGTGTGAAAAGCCACATACCAATTGGATATCACCGAGCGCCGGGCGCAAACGCGAACGGATTTGTAATCGAACAGATGGCAGACGAGCTTGCGCAAGCTGGTAGTTGGGATCCCCTAGATTGGCGCCTTAAACTTACAGAGGGAAATGAACCTGTACAGCGCGTTCTTCTTGCTATGAAAGAGAAGTCTGGCTGGAAAACGGATCTTGGCCCTGGTGTGGGTATGGGGTTAGCTCTTGTTGAATCTCATGGTACAGTTTCAGGCTGTGTTGCAACTGTCGAGATCAGTCGGAGAGGTCAAATCTTCATTGACCGCTTGCAATACTTCATAAACAGCGGATATGTGATCAATCCGCTTAACGCGACAGAGCAAGCTGAAAGCTCTGCCATATGGGAATTAAGCCATTCCATGACTGGCGGTCTTCAAATTCGTGATGGAAAAATTGCGAATACGAACTTTGATTCCTACACTATGATGAGAATGGCTGATACGCCTCCTAAGATCGAAGTACATCTTGAAATGTCTGAAGATCAGTGGTGGGGAGGGCTTGGTGAACCAACAGGACCGCCAACACCGCCAGCGATTGCAAATGCGATTTTCTACGCAACTGGAAAACGCATCAGGTCAACACCGTTTTCAAAAGCTAATCTGTAAAACCGGTACCACCGCTGGTTGCGTTGCCGTTAAGTTGTTGAAAAATTTAAAAGGGGCCTTTTTTGGCCCCTTTTTCATTGTGCTTCATTGATGTGTCCGGCGTGGAGTTGGAGTTATCCGACTGATACTGGTCCACCGAACTCCCTAACGTGACCCGGTGCCGATGTTCAAAAATAGCGCAAGCCCTTACCGCCTGAATGACAAGAAATTTAAGGTCTCTGGGGCAATTCCTTAATGTGGCGGACCGGCTGCGGCAGCCTCTTTTGCATCCGTTGCAAGGTCCATCCATTCCGCTTGATCGCTGAAGCGCCACCGTACAAATGAGGCTACGGCTGCGAGCTCTTCTTCCGATAGGGATATCGCTTGCATCTTCCTTGAACTAACCCCAAGTGGTGGATCGATGCCTTCAAGGATGATTTTAAATAGATTTTTGGGGCTGCCATCATTCACGGAAAAGCTCAGACCGAGAGAAACAGGCTGCGATTTTACCAGCCTCGCCTTGTGGCATTTGACGCATTTACCTTTAAAGATCTGAGCCCCGGAGAGGATATTGGTTGGTATGTTTTGGCCCACAAAAGTAACGTCAAAGTCCTCTGGTAAATCAAGGCTTGCAATGGCCTTAAAACGCTTGGCGCTCTTATCTGACCCGATGGGTGGTGTAATTTTGGCAAGCCATGCGGCCATGGCAAAAACGTCATCTTCGTCCGCTTCATACAAATTATCGACAACTTCTGTCATTGCTCCGCCTGCGATACCGTGTTTTTCGCTCCAGCCATCGAAGAGGTAATCCGCGTAGTCATCAATATCCCAGCCAACCGTTGAGATGCTATGTTCCGCGAGTGGTGGGATGATCCAACCTTCCGCTTCACCACCTTCAAAAAATGAATTCTTTTTGACGGCGCCAAACATATTGCGGGGGCTATGGCAGGCCGAGCAGTGCCCTAAAGTATTTGCTAGGTAGGCGCCTCGATTTTCCTCAACAGTAAGCGCTGGATCGGCTTCAAAGGGCGCAGTGTTATGAAATAAGAGTTTCCATCCCGCTAAAAGTGGCCGTAGGGAGAACGGAAATGACAGCTCATTTTGCTTGGGCTCTGACGCGATTGGCTCTCGTGTCATCAAGAACTGATAAACCGCCGTAAGATCTTCATCGGTTGTGGCCGCAAAATGATCGTAGGGAAAAGCCGGATAGAGATGATTTCCGTCACGGTCAACTCCGTCGCGCATTGAGCGTTCAAATGCTCCATAAGACCAAGACCCAATGCCGTTCTGAAAATCAGGTGTGATGTTGGTGGAGTAGATGGTTCCGAATGGAGTTGGCAGAGCGACACCGCCTGACATATGCTTGGTGCCCTTGGGTTGATGGCAGGAGGTACAATCGCCAATCAAAGTTAAATTATGGCCCAGCTCAATTTGGTCGTCAGAGAAGCCAGCCTGATCAAGAGATGTTAACGGCTTAATTTCGCTTGGAAATACATCAACTAAAACCACTGTAGCGGCCACAAGCACCACGGCAAGAGTCCCTGATACAGCATTTTTATTCATGGTTTGGTCCTTTAAACCGGTATGCTGCGCGTCTTTGCTGTGAGGTTCCGTTCATCTGCGAACCCCAGGTGTTTCGATGGCAAGGCCCTGCCCTCTTTTTGTAAGGAAGGCTTCGAGCGCCAGGTACTCATCGGAGTCATTATCGTAAGGCTCTGATCGTACCGCGTTCATGCACCAACTAAACATGCGTTGAAGTGAACCGACTTCGCCCCAGATGAGGCGAAATATGGGAAATGCATTGATTTGACCCTGACTGATAGTGTCACCGCGCAACCTGTCGCCCCAGTGATCTTGATGGCAGTTTGCACATGAAAGGTTCAACTGACCGCGTTTGGTTTCGTAGATGGTCTTGCCGCGTTCAATCCAAGCTTGGGTTCCAAAGTTGCTCGCGCTGGCCATTGGCAAACCCCGTGATTGCAACCCGATCAAACTGGTCAGTGCAAGCAGGTCTTCTGAGCCTGAGGCCAGCGCCGCCGCGTCAAGTTTCTTCACAATTTCACTGTTTATTTTCATCTCAAGATTGATGAATTTTGAAAGTTTTGTATCGTATTTTGGATATTGGCGTGAGACGTCGTACATATCAGTTTCGACGTTTTGATGGCAGATGCCACAGGATTTGGAGTTGGTCGGACTGGTTTGATCCCACAGAGCCAATCCTCGGTCAACCAAAAAAAATGCTGGATTTATAAAGTCATCATCCTGGAGTTGCTGCGTTGTGGGTTCCATGAAGTCATAGCCGGAGATGGGGCCTGAGCCTGTCAAAATTTGCGCCTCTGCATGAGCGGCATAAATGATCAGTATTAGTGCCAATCTCTCCATGTCAGTCATCTAACCCCATCAGAAAAGCCAGAACGTCTTCGACCTCTTGCCCTGTATATATTGTTTTCCCTTGCCACTTCTGTCCAACTCGAAAGAGATTTTCGGTGGAGAAATATGGGGGCATCACGGTCTTCTCATTGATGTGCCTTGCATCAATAAGCCGGAGGCGCAGTTCATGTTTGGAATACCGAGTAGCAACGCCATCCAAGGCGGGGCCAATTCGCCCTTGGTCACGATCTGGAAGGGATGGAATGTTATGACAAATCAGGCAACTTGCTTTTGACGAGTCACGTAGGACCAAAAGGCCGTTTTCAGGGTCTCCGGCAGTATCCGTGAGCGCATATATAGCCGGTACGCTGTCAGAAAGCACTGATGTCGCAACCCAGATTGCAGCATATCCTGCGCCAAGGGCTAAAGATATTTTAGAACCCATTGTTGACCTATCCAAACATCAGGTGTGTGAGGCTATTGTACCAATCATAAGCATAAGAAGCTTCAGCTTTCCTGACTTCGTCGCTTGCATCAATGGAGCTCGCTCCGCCGGTATTTTTGATTGATCTCAGTCGACCTTCATCGTTTATGCGATAGGCACCTGCGACTGAAATTCCATAGTCTGGTGCAACCAGACTGTAGCAGGTGTTGAGCAACACAGCGGTTTTGGGCGGCTCACCATTCATCAAAGATGCCACTGCATGCGCGCAAATTCCACCTTGGACCGAGGCTGAAAACCCACTCTTGGGCATATCGCCCACCAACGCCGCATCGCCCAAAATGTGGATATTGGGCGCATGTTTGGACTCAAATGTGGCCTCGTCAATTTTGCACCATAACCCATTGCCTCCTAAGCCTGATTGCAACAAAAATTTGGGCGCCTTTTGCGGAGGGATAAAATTGACAACATCGCCTTTGAAATTTTCGAACGGGGTCATGATCTCTAGATTTTTGGCGTCTACTTCACTGATCCCTCCCGTTTCAGAGAAGGGAACATGGGTAATCATGCCTGAATACAGCAGCTCCCATGCCTGTGTAAAAAGGGCTTGTTTGGCGAACGAGTCCTTTTCGTCAACAATCAAAATTTTTGCTGTTGGGTTATGCCTTGTAAAATAATGCGCAACTAAACTTGCGCGCTCGTAGGGGGCAACTGGGCATCGGTAAGGGGTGTTGGGCGCGTATATTATGAAAGTTCCACCCTGCTGCATGGACGACAATTGATCCCTAAGCTGAAGTGTCTGCGCACCCGCCTTCCAAGCATGTGGCATCAGATTTTGCAGTTCTTCTGTATAACCCGGTATTTGGTCAAACCGCATCTCAATGCCTGGAGAGGCAATGCAGCGATCAAAACTTAGGTTCGAGCCATCGGCTAAGGATAAGACCCTTTTCACGGCATCAATTGTGGTGACTTTGCCAACTTTGATCGACATCCCTTGGGCCGCGAGATTTTCATAAGAGAAGGTGATGCTCTTGAGCGATCTTAGTCCGGCGACCACCAAATTGGAAAACGGGCAGGTACTAAACGTATCTGTTTCAGTCACAATCGTGATATCAAAATCAGGCTGAATGGTTTTCAACACTGTTGCGGCCGAAATCCCACCAAACCCACCTCCAATTATTATAATTTTGGGTCGATTTGCTCCGAGCGTAGGGCTGGCCAAGAGTAATCCGGTCGCGGCTGTCGCAGAAAGGACAAGTGCTTGGCGTCGATTAAACGTTTTCATTTTGCCACCAACCCAAATTTTGAAATGTAATCTGCCAAGTCTTCTCGTTCTACGGCTGAGTAGCCGGTCATATATCGATGCATGATGGTCGATTCGGTTTTTATTGCTAGAAACGTTTTTAACCTGTTCAGGATCTCTTGCGTGGACTTATGGGCCAAGCTGGGGATTTCAGACGAAGTTCCGGATTGGGCGTGACAAATTCTACAAGATAATACAGATAGTTCTGCGGTTGCAGCCAGTGAGATTTGTGGGCTCATCTGTAAAATAAGAAACACAAACACAAATAACTGCGAGAAAGTTGCTATCATTGATATGCCCTGTAATAGTTGGTCCTCAAATTTTGACATAATTTATCATAATTAAAATCAATAAATACCATTTATAATATTGATTATTATGAGTGATATTTTTGAGGCTTTTTTGTTTTCACAGGCTAAACTCGACATAAATCAGTTAAGAAGAGTGAGTACACTGGTGCAATTACCACCATCATCGACGCGCTTGAAACGCTCCCATCTGACGAGACGGGGTTTTGTTATTTCCTCCGCATCTTTCTTAGCTATGGGGCTGCCCCGCATTGGCTTGGCTACAGAAATGGACGTAAAAAACGCAATATTCACAGATTTTGGCGCCCTGGATTTAGACGATGGACCTATTCATATCGACATGCCACATTATTCTGACTCTGGTGTATCGGTACCTTTAACCTTGTCAGTACCGAGTGACATGCAAGCTGATGACTATCCTGAGGTGATCGGACTTTATGGAGACCGAAATCCACGACCCCGGATTGCAAAAATTTATCTCACTCCTATGTGCAGCGCAGCAAAATTCTCGACTAGACTGCGCATAAAGGCCTATCAAAACATCGTTGCGGTGACCAAAATGCGGTCTGGCGCCTTATTCAGCGCCTCACGCAAGGTTGATGTGACATTGGGGGCCTGCGAAGATGCCGTCGCCAGTGATCAATTTCCGCCCGGCTGGACCCCAAGGATCAAAGTGGCCGTTCCAAAAAAGGTGGAAGTGAATGGTAGCATTGAAGTCAGAACAATCATTGGCCATCCAATGGAAACTGGGCTGAGACGCGATGTCAGTGGATTACTGGTCCCAATTCGTATTGCTGAATGGTTCAGGTGTTATGTGAATGGGCAGTTGGCGTTTTCTGTAAAAATGGAACCTGCAATCGCGGCAAATCCCTATTTTGCTTTCAGGCTGAATATCTCAGAAGCCTCAAAGTTGGACTTTGAGTGGATAGATACGAATTCAGACGTCTATAAAGTGGAGCGCGACATCGCAGTCAGTTAAGATTGAACAGTTCTGATTTCCTAGAAGGGGAGGGACTGTAAACAGGTTTGGGGTTTAGACTTTGACACAATTTTTCACCCAGTATTGTGCAGCGTTACATCCGTGCTTTGCGGAGGAATGTAACAATGCCTGAAGCCAGCATCACCTATGCTGAGCATGCTCAGGATATTTTAGAAGCCATCGTGGGGCTGATCCAATCGGGTAAGCCTTGCGCGCTGGTGACCAGCCTTGCGATTGAAGGTGGGGCGGCACGCGAGGTTGGGTCTTTGGCCGTTGTTTCGCAAGATGGAGCAATGTTGGGTTATTTGTCCAATGGCTGCATTGATCGTGACATTGTTTTACAAGGGCTTGCAGCCATTGAGACCGGGCAGATCAAACATATCCGCTATGGTGCCGGTTCGCCTTATATCGATCTCAAGCTGCCCTGTGGCGGCGCGTTGGAACTGGTGATTGATCCCGCACCCAATCTGGAAATGTTGCGTGCAGCCTTAGAGGGTTTGTACGCCCGCAAGATGGCCGAGCTCTCTTTTTCCACGCAATCTGGCTTTGTTCGCTTTCAATACGCGCCAAAACCAGCTTTGATTCTGGCCGGGCGGGGCGCTATTTTGCGCACCACAGCAAGCCTTGCGGCGCATATGGATTTTGAGCTGCACATTACCTCACCTGACAGCGATGATATTGACAGCCTCGGGTATTTGGCGCCGAAAAGCTGCCAGCCGATGACCACGCCATAGGCGCCGATGCAGATGCCGGTAGATGCTCATACGGCGGTGCTGTTGTTGTTTCACGACCATGAA
>MDTF01018343.1_pt1 | contig 13449 bp, 11 predicted proteins | sample 811191 | NCBI WGS metagenome assembly MDTF01 (sample SAMN05326649, study PRJNA326480) | marine metagenome | isolation source: seawater | place: Southern Ocean | collected 2011
AATGACTTGTTATTGCGCCGAAATTCGCTCACCGGCGCCGTCGAATGCCTAGCCAATAAAAACGCCGTGGCACTGAATGCCGAGTTACATAGCGCCAACTAACGCAACAGCTGCAAATACCCAAGCCGCGCCCTGTAAAAACCGCAAAAGCGGGCGTCTGTAGCGCTCGACATCAAGACGTCTGCGGCCGTATGCTGGGCGTTTAAATGGCTCAGACGTTGGCCATCAGACTAGCACGCTATGATGCCAACGGCAGCTAACCACGGTACAAAAAAACCTGAGCTTGCAACTTTAATCTTAAAGCCTTAACTAGGGCCGCACACCAAGCCGTGGCCTCGCCTTTGCAATCCCTCGACAATCTGACTGTGCAGGCCATTTAACAAACCGCAAGGGCGCCGACTTTGGCCCTTGCCTAAATCCAGTGCCGACACGAACTCCGAGCGAGGCGACTAAAACCGCCACTTGCCGTCAGTTGCAGCTATTCCCATTAAATAGTAGAGTATTTTGAAATGCTGATAAACAGGGTGTTACGGAGAGATAGAAGGTAGCTTGTCACGACTGTTTAGTCTTTTCATACACATATTCCTAATTTTAACCCATTTTGTGACAAGGTTTGCCTCTATAAAATTCCTCTAAGCATAAGTAAAAATATCTTCCAAGGATGTCTTAAATACATTGGATATCTTAAAAGCAACTTCTAAGGTTCATTACTAAGAGTGAGCCAATTTTCCAAAGAACTTACATAATTATCAGGCAAAATGTGATCTCCTTCAAAAGTTATATGGAGCTTTTCGGAGGTATTGAAAACATTAAACAGGATTGGATTTTCTATCTTTGTGGCATTTTCGTCGTCGTTTTCCGTCACCAATAACACCTCCCTACCTTCGAGGAGAGATACAAAGTTTTTAAGCATCACCGTTTTCCTTATCGGGTAAACGACGAACTAAAACTCCCTCTTAGACAATCAGATCATTATGTCCAACTGGTGCTGACGGGATAGAGCTGTGCATCACCAAATTGGTCGTTTCAAGCTCAAGACCCGCAGTATTCGCTTGACGCCCAGTCGCATAAAGAACCAATCCGGCTTCTAACTGGGACTCATGATTCAGAGATATCGCGAGCCGCCCCCTCGGTTTTAGTGATTTCATTGATCTCAGTATTGAGGTGCAGATGCAACCCTTTAGCCCGCATACCCTCTTCAACCTTTTCGCTCATCTCGCGATCAAACGACTTGAGCAATACGGGCCCACGTTAGACTAGGTGAGTCTCTCCGCCTAAACCATTTAAGATCCCTGCAAACTGAACGGCGATATAACCCGCGCCCAATACCACTGCAGTTTTCGGCAGCTCATAAAAAAGAACATCTCATTAGAGCTAAGCGCATGCTCACTGCCAGGGTAATCAGGAATATAGCGCCAGCCGCCAGTAACATGAAGTCATCGCTCGTGAGTTCATACCGGGAGACAGGCACTACTTATATCAGCGCATCTATTATAAGAGTCAATCCACAGTAGCAGGAACCCGAGGTAGTTATCCTATAGCGATATACCCGCCTCATGCCCTTCCCGCGTGGCCGCCAGTACCGACCTTGGTGCATAACAGTCTCCGATCGTGCGTACCTCAAAGCCTCGGAGTAATAGAGGCGCTAGCAATGCATCATTCGGTATTCTGGGTGTCGCAAAGGTCAGTGCAGTGATCTGATCTATCTTGGTTCGCTGATGATTATAGATGTTTTCACAGGTCAGTTGACCAGCTTCAAAATCAGAGTCCCAACAGGGCTCAGAAGAGGTAATAATCCGGACGCCTTTAGTAAACAGGCGTTGGTAGATTCCCTGACGGCTAACCAACGATACATCTGATGCGATCCGCTCTCGAGGTGTTATCAATATAACCTCATCAAAGTACATGGAAAAAAATTCAGCGCAAGCATAGGTCATTTCCGTATGGTCTTTGTCATAAATGACTAGCCGCCCTGCTTGTCGGTGAACACGTACCTTAAAGTCGACTAAAAATTGTCGTAAATCCAGAAAAAAACCGGTATCTCGAAAAGTATCATCCAGAAAAAGGGGCCAGCTCATATGCGATCCCGTTGCCAAAATGACAACATCAGGTTCATAGGCCTCGATAGTAGTTATATCTGCCACCTCTCCGAGTACTAGAGCAACCTCGGCACGGCGGGCGGCTAGCGCTTGATAATCGTAGATGCTACTTAAATTTTCTCCACCTGGCAGCTGCGCATGAAGTCGCGTCTTCCCACCAACCTGCGCGCCTTGCCCCAAGACAGTAACCGCGTGCCCACGTGCACTGGCGACCCAAGCCGCCTCCATACCAGCTATACCAGAGCCCACAACCACTACTCTTTTTTTGTCGGATTGTACGGCGGGCCACCAATCAGCCTCATGAGGTTGGCCAACACGCGGATTATTATCACAAGCCAAACGTCCCGATTCAATAAGAGTACGCCAACATGTATTGCAGGACACACAATAGCGGATCGCTGCCTCTCGCCCCTGCTGCGCCTTGAGGCCCCAAGCTGGGTCGGTAATCATTGCACGGCCCAGCATAACTAAGTCAAACCCTTGCTCGAGAGCGCGCTCCGCTTCATTAGGGTCGGTTATATAGCCCAGCGCACCGGTCGGAATCTGCGGTGCTGCCTGGCGTAATCGAGTAATCTCTCCAAGATAGGGAGCTCGCTCACCGTGTGCCGTTGGCAGATGTTCGAATAATGAATTTGCATGCGAGCCCTTACAAAATGACCAATAATCAATATCGCCAGTTGCGCCGATGGTATCAGCAATGGCCTGCGCCCCTTGGGGGTCAATACTGCCCACCACACTATCGGCGCCAGGCAACTTGATCCCAATCAAAAAATCTCCCCCCGTTGCCGCGCGGATTGCACTAATCAACTCGCGTATCAAAAGAGTTCTACCCGCCAAATTACCACCGTAAGCATCCGTTCGATGATTAGACCAGGGAGACATAAATTGATGAAATAAGTGGCCATGGCCTGCCGATATCTCAACACCCGTAAAACCCGCCGCTTGCAACAGGCTGCAGGATATAGAAAAGTCGTCTACCAAATAACCTATATCGCTGACGGATAACACATGGGGAACCGTCCAGCTTAGATCATCAGCTAATGCCGATGCGCCAATAGCACTTTCATTACGCCCTGATTCTCGACGCCCTCGGCCTGCATCTTGCACCTGCGCTAGTAACCGACAGTCATGCCATTCAACCGATGCTACCAGCCGTTTCAGCGCACTCTGATTAGCGCCATTAAACACGTCAGGGCGCCGAGGATCCGTCTGTCCAGCATGCATATTGGTAGGCTCTAAAATAATGGCGGCAGCACCGCCGCTCGCGCGGTTACTACAGTAATTAATCAGGTCATCAGCGATGGATCCGTCACGCGTAAAACCAGTTGAAATCGCCGCATGAACCAAGCGATTTTTGAGCTGAACCTTACCCAGCGCGAGCTTGGAAAATAAACGCGGGTAGTTCTGATTTGGCTGCATAAGTCATTCATTATAAGTTGTAAAAGACCTAGCATTATGCGAGATCTAATGATTTATGTAGTTCACCGGTATAGTGTTATGGTTAATCAAACCCTTAAGATCCGGACAGTCAAGCTGCTTAAAGAGTCCAGTTATCTGCCTTACCAAGGTTTAAAAATCCCTAAAACAGCACAGATGAATACCCAGAGATAGATCATGAGCACCCAGATATAGGTCTGATCCATACCTGAAGTAATTTGCGCTTCGACCTCTGGAGAAGAGCCTTTTTCCGCTAATTCAGCAAACCCTAACACCGCGGGTATGAACGCGCCTTCCAGTAATAACACCATGACAATAATCAGGGCATAGACCAAGACCTTAACCGCAACCCAATAGATTGATATGGGACCTGTCTCCACTAGAGACCAAATACTAACGGCGAGCAAAGTAGGAACCAACACATAGTGTATAAGCTTCTCGAGCTTTTTAGATTGTTCACCGAGCGCAGAGCCCTGCCGAAAAATACCAAGCAATACAATCGCAAGCCAAAGGCCCGAAAAAATCCACAAAATCGCACTAAAAGCCGCATTGTAGGGTATTGCGCCAAGCATGACGGCTAATTGAAATCCCGTGGGAAAAGAAATTACCATGCAAATACGAGGGAATATATCTATGATCATACCTGCTTTCATGAGCAGCATACGTTGCTCTACCGAGTAAATAGGATTTTGCGCAAATTTCCCTACTACAAAGACACCAATATCGGTGCCCAGCCAAAATACCAATGCCAATAAATGTACTAAAACCAACGTTGTATACCAGTCCATATCGCTTTATCCCCCTGGTGAAAAGTTAGCCGTCGTCGCGTGACATCGCATCAGTGGTATTATCGACACCGGACTGCACACTGGCTCGATCGACAAAATCAGTTTCCAATGCCCGCATGATCGTCTTCACAAACACCCTCCGAGCCGCTTCCAGCTCGGCCGTTTCCACCTTGCTAAAACGATAATCTTCGAGCTCAGATATTGTCGACATACCCCCCTTATCCAGAACTTTTTCAAGCGCGTAAACCCGCTCTTTGACAACCCACAACTCCGTCATCATTTCAAGCATCATGGTAACGACCTTATCCATGGCACCGTCATCAAAAAACTTCGTGCGCACCCCTTTTGGGATCATCGGAATTAAGCTCATAGTTGCTCCTGCATGATGCTATTCATAAAATGACTCACCGACTTTATCAGACCACCCAAAATTTCTTATGCCCCTTTCCAAGCGCCAAAGGCAAACCACTGAATACCTGTTGTTAGTCGACCAACTTTATCGTCAATAACATTTTCACATCCTATGGCGGCTTCAAAATCGTCGCTCGGCATATAGCCATATTGCGGCATAACAAACTGTACGCAGTCGCTTTCAGCAAACCCCGCGGTCGTGCAGAGCGTTTGATAGTGTTGGTCGCGAAAGCACTTACTATAGGGCTCTTGATTGTAGTAACAGTCCCAATCGAGGTAAAAGCTGTCATAAGCAGTCATTTGATCGTTCGGTGGTAGTTCCATATTTAACAGCAAACCGCCAGGTTTTAAGACGCGGTAAGCTTCAGCCATAAAGAATCTGATGTCATTCGGCGGCAGTTCGTGCAAAAACATGGAGGTGAATACCACATCAAAGGAGTCATCATCGAAGTCGAGCGCAGTGGCATTCATTTGCGAAAAATGCACTTCAACGCCTTGGGATTGCGCCCGGGCATTGCCATAGCGAAGTACCGGCGCGCACACATCAATCGCGTGAGTTGATGCCTCCGGGTAGGTCTTCGCCCAAGCCACTGCGTTGTGGCCAATGGTGCAGCCGCAGTCAAGGATTTTTTTTGGCTTGAAATCAGGATACATCAGGCGGATATAGTTAGCCATTGATGCACCGATATCATCCAAGTTCGCTCCCATCATATTCGCCGCAAAAATATTTAATCCATTATCATAAATGGCGCCGGCGGCCACATCATCCTCGGTATACTCCCTGTGATATCCTCCGGGTGCAAGGTGCACATCCACCGCAGTGACATTGCTGGGGAGCTCAAGCCTATTGTCTAGATTAAGCGATCCTCGCGTGTTGTGCGTATCGGCACTCAAAGACCGCGCCCCAGTAACCAGCTCCTCGAGATTACGCTCTACTACTGGAATCACCGAGCGCCAAACCATTTCTTGCGCGTTGCATCGAATACTGCTGTAAAACTTGAAAGATAGGTCGTCTTTCATCGCCCGATGAACCTCAGGGCCATTTTCTGGAACGCGGTGGTGCTCCTGCTCGAAGCGTGGAGCGACATTGTTGACGAACTGATTATTCATAGTGGCAGCCATATCAACCAAGATATATCCTCTCAGGCAGGAAACAAACTCCTGACGAGCCATTTCATCGCGGCTAGGTTCCAACTTAAGATCGTGTAATAGGTTCTGAATCATAATCGGCACTCCATTATCTGCCCAGCAGCATTGCCATATAACAATATAGAAGGTATATTTTGACTGTCAAACACAAATTTTTCTTGTGTTTGACAGTCGCGAATTTGGCATGTAAAAACTGAGTCTCTGTCCTCTAAAAGGCGCTATCGAATATGACTAATCTCATCGTACTATTTAACTTACGCGACGGCGTTGATCCCTTAGCCTATGAAGTATGGGCGCGTGCTACGGATCTACCCATTGTCCGCGCGTTAAAATCCGTCACCAGTTTTTCCCTCTACAAGAGCATGGCCTTAATCGGGTCAGATGACAAACCACCCTATGACTACATTGAAATGATTGCTATCGATAACATGGAAGACTTTGGCAAGGATGTCGGTTCGAGCAAGATGCAATCGGTGGCCGAACAGTTCCAAACCTTCGCGGATGCTCCTATTTTTATTATGACAAAAGCATTGGATGGGTAAGACAATGATCACAGGTTTAAGAGGCAAAGTAGCTATTTGCACTGGATCCGGTCGCAAAGACGGATTGGGCGAAGGTATTTTAAAACGTCTCGCTTCAGAGGGCTGTCGTGTTGTAGTGAGCGATATAGGGACCCCTGAACAGCATTTAGAGAGAGATGACGTCGGTGTTAGTGCTGATATGGATAAGATTGCTTCGGAGATTCGCGCGGCTGGTGGCGACGCCATTGTAGTCCCTTGTGATGTCCGTCAAAAAGATCAGGTTAGTGCATTAATCAAGTCTACTGTGACCGCCTTTGGCCAGGTCGATATTATGATCAACAATGCGGGCATTGGTTATGTTATGAAGCATCTAGACGCGCTCTCGCTGGACGAATGGCAACTTGTTATGGATGTGAATTTAACAGGAAGCTTTCTCTGCACACAGGCAGCTTCCCGACAGATGACTTTACAAAAAAATGGTGGGCGAATCATCAATATCGCAAGTCAAGCAGGCAAATCAGGATTTCCACACATGGCCCCCTATGTAGCGTCAAAGCATGGTCTCATCGGACTTACACGGGCCTGTGCAATCGATCTGGGGCCAAAGGGGATCACAGTTAATGCAATCTGTCCTAATCACGTTACCACGGGCTTGGGCGCCAAACAAAATGAGTATTTCGCAAACTTTCTCGGGCTCAGTGTCATTGATTACTTGGCAGCGATGCGTAAACGAATCCCGCTTGGGCGACCCGGAAAAAGCGCCGATACAGCTGCTGCAGTCGCCTTTCTAGCGTCGGATGAGGCGGCTTTTATCACGGGCGAAGCCATGAATGTGAGTGGTGGCGAAGAAATGCATTGATCGGAGTAGGCAAACTCGGTGGAAATTAAACAACTCAAACGGTTTTTGGCCGTGGTCCAACAGGGGAGCCTGTCGGCTGCGGCAAAACAACTAAATCTAACGCAACAAGCCTTAAGTTCCAGCATCGCAAAACTAGAGCAGGATATTGATTTAAGGCTCTTTGAACGTGCCCCTGGAGGCGCCGCAAAACTGACGTCCTATGGCCGAGCTTTGGTTAGACATGCTCGCGCACAAATTGCTGGCCTGAGACGTGCTGAACAAGAACTGCATGCAATTCGAGACGCGTCTCAAGGTACGATCACCCTCGGCATTGGCGAAGTTTTTTCAGGTGACATTATTGCCTCAGCAGTTGCAACCTTGCATGACATGCGTCCAGAAATACGCGTAAACCTCATCGAGGGGTATTCAGAATTATTACTTGAACGTTTGCGCGAGGGCGAGTTCGACTTTTTAGCTGCGGGCACTGGCGGGTTGCATATGGTAGATGATCTTGCCCATGAATTGCTGTACTCCAGTGACGATGTTATTGCTGTCCGACCAGAGCACCCATTGGCAAATAGAAAAAATTTACAATTACGCGAACTGCAGAATTACACCTGGCTTGTACCCTATTCTCGCACGTCGGATCTAAACACGATTGTTGATACCTTTGTAGCAAATCAATTAGAGCCTCCCCGAAAAATAATAGGCACCGATGCCTACATGATCGGGATGAAAATGATGTTAAATAATGATTATCTAATCATGACACCTCCCGGACTCATTGGCGAAAACGTGGGCCATGACGCTAGTTTGCTAACGATACTCGATATCCGCCTACCTTCGGTTCGACGCCATGCACATCTCATTTACGCATCCGCACGCCCCATGAGTCCCGTTGCGATGATGTTAATGCAACAGATTCGCGATATCTGTCAAGAGCTGAAGTTATAAGCCTGCGTTAAGCTTTACCATCGCCTCCGCATAAGTAAAAAGCGACACAATCGTAGAGCCAAAAAACTCGAGATTCATGTGATCGATAGCGTTTGCCCAATGTCCTAGGGCTAACCTGGATCAGCCGTCGGTGAGTAGCCAGGCAGCTCCGGAAAGAAAACTCACTAGCTTAAATCTATTCGTAAAGTTACTAGAGGGCATCATATGCAAATGTCTGGCTAGACACTTTATTGTTTTCATTATCTAAAGGCTAGGCGCAGTGTTAGATATCTAAATCTCTTGACTCTTACGTTGTTTTTGGAGCGCATATCTGGGCTTGTTCCTACCAGTGAAACGCTGTTAATTGATGAGGCAGAGTGCATGCTACTTGGTTAAGCGGCTTTGCCACGTAATAAGTCGGATCATTGAGTTTATGTGTAACCGCACTCCAGTGCGACAGGCCATTCCGAGGAGGTTACGCAAATACTAACTTAGGCAAGTTCACCAATGTGAACGCTTTGTTTACATCTATTCATATATTTTTGCATCATTGGCAAAGTTCAATCGCTATCTTGCAATGCTACCGAATTTATTTAATCAGCGGAGAAAAGATATGAATATACAGAATTTAGGTTTTGGCCGATCGTTTATTGTTTGGCTTGTGCTGCCAAGTGTTCTATTTGGTGCTGGAAGTGTAGGTTCTCAGGAGAATAGCTTAATGCTGGAAGAGGTCATTGTCACGGCAGAACGTCGTGAAGGCCTATTGCGAGATGTGCCGCTGGCAGTCAGTGCGTTTGACGCGAATGAGATTGAGCGTCGCCAAGCTTTCAACGTCAAGGATGTGGTAAATAATGTTCCTAATCTGCTTGGTTCCAATAACGTTGGGCAAGGTTCCGCAACGACAGTTTTTCTGCGCGGTGTTGGTACAACTGAGTCGATCGTTACTGTTGATACAGCTATGGGCTTCTACCTAGATGATGTCTATATTGCCCGTCAGGGGGTTAATAACTTTAGTCTTTATGATGTTGAGCGTGTTGAGGTCCTACGCGGCCCTCAGGGCACTCTCTATGGGCGTAACACAAATGCTGGCGCTATCAATGTTGTTACCACCAAACCTCAGAATTCTAATCAGGCTTCTGGTGAGTTGAGCTACGGAGAATTCAACCGTAAGAATCTGAAAGGCATGGCGAATATTGTTCTTGTGGAAGATGAGTTGTTCCTTCGATTCAACGCGCTCTCGCAGAAAGGAGACGGTTATGTCAATAACGCGTTGCTTGGCAAAGAAGTCAACGACGTTGACTTCTGGGGCTGGCGAGCAGGTCTTCGTTGGGTGCCTTCTGATGACGTGGAGGTTCTTTTCACCGCGGATGATAGCGAGAGCGACCAAAATGGCGTTTATGCGCTTAATGTCCTAAATGGTATACCTGATGATTTGTTTCAATCTTCCAGTATCACCGATATTTTCAATAAATCTGAAACAAGCGGTACCGCTCTGACCATCAATTGGCAGATTTCTGACACGATGAGTCTGCAGTCCATTACTTCAGCGCGTAATACCTACCAGAAGTGGGACCTGGATTTAAGTGACTCTCCCATCCCTATCTTTAGGCTTTACACGATTAACGATAGTGATCAGTTCAGCCAAGAGATCAAGCTTAGTGGCACTGCAATGAATGACAAATTGCAGTACTCGACGGGTGTATTTTACTTCGATGAAGATAGCTACTCATTTATTGCTGACCGATTCTTTGGGGGAGGCCTATTAGCCCGTGAGTACAACGTAGATGTAGAGAGTATTGCCGTATACTTCGACGGTACCTATGACCTGACTGACAAGATGTCGCTTGTATTCGGCGGCCGTTATACTAAGGATGAAAAGTCGATAGGCATTGAAGCGAGCGTAGGCGTGCCGCCCGGATTTTCGCTCGACGGAGGAACCCCTACTTGGAACTCTGCAACGCTCAGGGGACTCGGAACGCCTACAGAACTGGAGTATAGCGATTTTACGCCGAAGGTCGGACTAAAGTATGAATTCAATGATAATTTAGACGGCTATGCGACCTACACTGAAGGATACCGTGCCGGAGGCTGGGCTGCACGCACCAATGATCCGACGCAGGTGTTACCTTTTGAACCCGAGGTCATCGAATCTTTGGCAGTAGGCCTAAAAGCCTCTTTATGGGACGGTCGAGCACGCCTCAATTCCGAATTCTTCTTCTACGATTATCAGGATCTCTTCAATAGTGCAAGTGACCCAGATACCGGAAATTTCGCAGTGTTCACTAATAATGCTGAGATAAAAGGGTTGGAAGTTGAAGGTACGGTAAGAATTAGTGAAAACCTTGATATTTTTGGCTTTGTTGCATTCTCTGATGGGGAGTACAAAGATGTGAGCCCCTTGGTGGCAGGGGCTTTGGGTGACAAACTCCAGCGACTGCCAGAATCATCTTTTAAGGTAGGCTTCACCAATATTTGGCCTTTAAAAAACGGGTCTCAGATGCGTTTAAATGCGGATTATCAGTACACTGAGAATCACTTTACTGACCCGCAGAACACAGATCTTGGTAAGTCTGGTGATATTAGCTTAGTCTCAGCATCTTTAGGCTGGGAGAGTGTGGATAATCGTTACAGCCTGAGTGTTTCCTGCCGCAACTGTGCGGATGAAGAATACAATACGGCGACACTTGCTTTCGCGCCGTTTGGGTTCGTGACTATTTACCCGGGAGAGCCCCAGACTTGGTTACTTACTTTGAGAGTCAGAACGAACTAATAATTTGGGTTCGGCTGTAATATCTGACCATGTTAGTTTAGCTAAAATTGGAGAATTAGAATGAGACCGTCCCTCGACAAAACCGCCTTAATAGTTATTGATATGCAAAATGGGTTTTGTAGTGAGCAGGGCTCTATTAACGCGATCGGTTTGCCCGCGAGTCGGCTTAGGGCTTCCATAGCTCCTTGTGCTAGGTTGATTAGCTCCGCGCGGCATGCCCAGCTACCAGTTTTTTACACTCGATATATGTTCCGATCAGATTATCTAGACGGTGGGCTGATGGCCCACGAGCTCATGCCTGATCTTAAGAGTGGCAAGACGCTTATATCGGGCACTTGGGATACTGAAGTCATAGATGAGCTGGCGCCTATCGATGGCGACTTCATTATCGACAAGAATCGTCCTAGCTCATTTTTTGGCACGAAGCTCGATGCTAGTTTAAAAAACCTTGGCGTAGAGAATCTTGTTGTGTGTGGTGTCACTACTAATTGCTGCGTGGAAACTACGGTGAGAGATGCAAGTCAGCGTGACTACCGCACTTTTGTTGTAAAAGATGCTGTTGCTGAATATGAAGACGATCGTCACGAAATTGCATTGAAATCAATGGACCTGCTGTTTGCCTATTTGGTAACTACTGCTGATGTTGAAGGCGCCTGGCAATCGCTACCTGGGAGTGTTTCTTAGTTGAAACGCAAGTCTGAAATACCTGGTGAGAAAGCGGATTTTGATGCGTGGTACGGGCTTGCCATCCTCTTTGTTAGTTACACAGTATCTTTTATCGACCGCACAATTCTTTCGTTACTTGTTGAGCCTATAAAAACATCGCTGGATCTTAGTGATACGCAGATAAGTCTCTTGCATGGCCTGGCGTTCGCCATATTCTATACTTTGCTAGGTATACCTATTGCTCGATTAGCAGACCGACACTCTCGCAAATACATAATTTCGGTTGGGATTTTTGTATGGAGCATCATGACAGCTGTCTGTGGACTAGCCGACCGATTCACCACGCTATTTTTAGCGCGAGTTGGCGTTGGAGTCGGCGAGGCAGCTCTGTCCCCGGCTGCATATTCAATGATTGCTGACATGTTTCCCAAAAAACAGCTTGGATTAGCGCTGAGCCTTTATTCGGCTGGCGTTTATGTAGGTGCTGGCCTCGCCTTTATAATTGGCGGCCTCTCGGTCCAGATGGCTCTCGATATGGGGTCTATTAATTTGCCGTTGATTGGCCATATAGAGGGATGGCGCCTGATTTTCTTCATTATCGGTTTACCCGGTGTGCTCGTTGCTTTGCTCATGTTGACAGTACGAGAGCCTGTTCGGCGTGAGAGTGGTGCTGCCCCAAAGGATGATGGCTTGTCCGCTGTTTTTCGTTTTATTGGAACAGCGCCCTCAACTTTCCTATTGCACTTCATCGGATACTCACTTTTGGGACTCGTATTTAACGCGATCATTGCTTGGGCACCGACGTATTTCATACGCACATATTCAATGACAGCTGGCGAAATAGGGCCGTTACTAGGTGGGTTGATATTTATTTTTGGCGGTAGCGGCATGATTGTAGGTGGTATTTACAGCGATTTTTTGCGGGCCCGCGGAACGATTGCGGCGCCGTTGGTATCGTCGCGACTAGCCGGTATTTGCTTACTGCCGATATGTATCGCTATACCTTTTGCTGGCTCAGTATCGGTGAGTAGTTTCTTATTTGCTGGGTTTTTCTTTTTTTCAGCATTTCCTTTTGGTGCGGCAGCAGTCGCGATTCAATTAGCTACGCCGACCCATTTAAGGGCGCAGATGTCCGCGGTGTATCTGTTCGTACTGAATTTAGCGGGCATTGGGTTTGGGCCAACGATTGTGGCACTTATTACGGATTATGGTTTTCAAGATACGTCTCGTCTGGGCTGGTCCATGGCGATTGTCGGCGCCATTGCCGCTCCACTTGGTGCAGTTGCGCTGCATTATGCAATAAGACCATTTATAGAAACAGTAAAGCTTCGAGAACAGGAAGAGTGGGTATAGTATGAATAATTTAAAAGCAATTGATATTGTTGTCAACGCGTTTACACCAAGAGAAGTGACGAGAGGCCAAACAGGCTTCGACAATGCGTTTATGTCTCAGGTGCGGATGCCAGAGGATATGCGAGAGGGCGTCACTATTGAAGATTACCTCCGTAGAATGGATCATGCTGGCATTGAGCGTAGTCTGCTTATCGCTGTCCGTGCAGGTGATCGCGCTTGGAAGGGGAGCTTTGAGATTCCATACGATCAGATCGCTGAGTACTGCAGCGCGTATCCGGATCGTTTTTCTGGCTTGGCCGGTGTAGATCCGACTAGAGGTATAGAGCAATTAAAGGAGCTCGATTACGCGGTTAAGGATCTTGGTTTTATCGGCGCGCACTTTTACCCGCATTGGTTTCGAACGCCACCTGATGCTGCTGTGTGCTATCCAATTTATGCCCGATGTGTTGAGCTCGATATTCCGATTATGATGCAAGTGGGGCAG